>Ga0073929_1000952_pt1 | contig 32078 bp, 30 predicted proteins | sample DewCreD2012metaG_3_FD_76966 | JGI IMG/M metagenome (GOLD analysis project Ga0073929, IMG submission 76966) | Hot spring sediment bacterial and archeal communities from British Columbia, Canada, to study Microbial Dark Matter (Phase II) - Dewar... ... | reverse complement strand
GGGCGATGCTTGTTGCTGTCAAGTTAGCAGGGCGAGAAGCAGGCGTTGTCGGTGCCGTCGCAGGGGAATTCGCCACTGGCAACGGCGGGGGAGCGGGCGGCAATGGTGGTGGCGCTCCCAACCCGCGTGGGGAAGGCGATGGGGCAGTGGGACGAGAAGGACGCGCAGGGACGGGAGAACGAGAAGGGGACGAAGCAGCCTGTTTCTGCGTGGGGAGTTGAAAGATGTTGCGTTCGGCAATGAGGCGGTAGTCACGACGCGGCAACGCTGCAGGGCTGGCAGAGGTGTGGGCGATGGGGGCTTGAACGATGTCAGCGCTTGTTTCAGTGGTGCGTTCCAAAGGACGAGCGACGGCAGAGGAGCGCTGCCCTTGCGGGGCAGGGGGCGCTGTCGCGTGCCGAATATAAGCGTAAGAGCCCAGCACCAGCATCAAGGCGAAACCACCCAAAACGGCGAGGTCACGCGAGGTGACTTCTCGGCTCATCATCCTTCACCTCCGAGGCGGCAAATTGCTGCGAGAGGGACGGCTGGGCGCAAGGGTTTGCAAAACAGCGTCATCAACAGGCACCAACCAGACGAGAAGGGCTTGCACCCGAAAAGAGGGGCGGGGACGGCTGATGACCTGAAGGCTCCATCGCTCCGTCACCAAAGGCGGACGGAGGCGACGGAGGCGTTGGAGCAATTCGGTGATGCCTTCCAGAGCGTCCTTAAGACTGGGTTGGGTCGTGACCGCCGTCACTTGCACGGGCAACCGCACATAGCGCCCTTCGGGATTGACCTGCCATGCCAAAGGTTGCAGGGCTTCCACCTTCAAACGGCTCTGGACGAGAGCGCCTTCCACTTGCTCCATCAGCCGAGCCGTCAATTCGCCGGGGTTGAAGCGTTTGAGAGGTTCTCCCAACTCCCGCACCATCGCTTCGTAGCGTTCTTTTTGACGAAGGGCGTCAGTGATGCGGCGGCTAAGGACGAGGCGTTGTTCGTCCAATTCGGCAATTTGCTGAGTCAGAGAGCGAACCTTCCAGAAGGCAGAAGCCGCCCATGTCCAGCAAAGGAGAGCGATAGCAGCAAGACCCACCAGCAAAATGCGATGCCCGTCCTTCATGGGCGCCTCACCTGCCGTCGGGGGTTCGGGGAGCGTTCTCGCAACCAGCCCGTGACTTGAAAATCCACGAGGGTTTTCTCGCCTTCTGTGCGGGCGTTGGCGAAATTAGTTTGCACTTCCGTAAACAGCGGTTGTCCGTCGCCGACGGTGGCTTGAGTAAGGGCGCGGGCGACATCAGCGACCGCTCCATGAGACAGGGCGCTCCCTCGCACGACCACTTGACCATCCCGCAAAAACACCCATTCCGTCACCCAAGCGCTGGCGGGAAAAGTTTTGCTGAGGGCGTAAAGGACTTCCAAAGGGTCATTGCGGGCATCATGAACTTGCCGCCAAAGTTGCTCCATCCCTTGCAACTTGAGGGCGTAGGCGCCTTTCGTCATTTGCGTTAAGGTCTGCTGCAACTTTGCGACTTCTCCTTGCTTTTGGGTCACCAAGGTTTGCCAGTGATGAGCCCTTAAAGTGAGCCAGATGGCAGCGGCTAATCCGACAAAGACAAAGGCTGCCGTCGCTCCGATGAGGCGCTCTTCCAAACGCCGCCATTGCAACGCCAGTTCGGGTTGAGGTGGCGGGAAAGTGGGAAGGGAAAGGGGGTGACCCTTTCGGAGCAGCAAGCGATGCACGCCCTCTGCGACGGCGCTCAACATCCGTTCGGCGACCGTCGTGCCATCGGTGGACAAAGGCAGTTCATCGCCTATCGCATCCACCGCTTGGAAGAGAGAGGTCAAAGGCAACAGCCATCGCTGCCCGTCTCCGACGATCAAAAGGCGTTGGACGGGCTCGCCAAAAAGGCGATGGTAAAGGGCGAGGGAACGCTGAATTTCCTCCGCCAGAACTTTTTCAGCGCCCTCTTGCCCATTCAATGGGAGGGACAAAACGAGGCGCAAGCCTTCTCCCTTGCCGATAGCGATGGTAGCAGCGATGAAGCCCTCCCGATTGCCTCGCAACTCTATTAGCGCCCAACTTTCGGAAAATTTGTCCGAGGCAAAAGCCCACAGCCCAAGGATGGAAGGCAAAATCCAACGAACCGTCAAGCCCGCTTGCAAAAGGGGCGTCAAGTAAGCATGCAAAAAGCCCTTGCGGCAGGCGATGACAAACAGCCCATCGGGTTGCTCGGCAGCCGCCAACTCCACTTCCTCAGGGGGCAAACCCAGTCGGCTGAGGACTTCGGCTCTCCACGCTCCCTCTGCTACTTCGCCATTCATTGCCGCCACTTTCAACAACTTGTAGGTGCAAGCATAAGAAGGGATGACGACGCAAAGGGGGGCTCGGAAATGACCCCGCTGGGCTAACTCCTGCAGCCTTCGGCGGACTTCAAAACCTTGTTCTTCGGGGGGCGCTGTCAACGGGAAAGTCGCCGTCATCCGACCGCCCTTAGCGGGAAGAGACAGACGCAATTCCCCCTCACTCCATTCCAATGCGGCGATGGGCGGTGCCTTTCTCCCAAAGTTCAACAGGCTCAACATGCCTTTAGTGCTCCCACCTTGCTTGTCTTGGGGTCTCATGCCTTTAGACGAAGGGAAGCAAAGGAGGGTGCACACTGGAGCGGGCGACGGGATTTGAACCCGCGACCCTCGGCTCGGAAGGCCGATGCTCTGCCCCTGAGCTACGCCCGCCCCAAACAAGTTTGGAAAAGCCTTCCTCGCTCCTCCCATCGGGGCGGCCGGACTTGAACCGGCGACCTCGGGGTCCCAAACCCCGCGCGCTCACCAAACTGCGCCACGCCCCGATTTGCCGCGCAAAATTATGCCACTGGCGAAGACGACAAAGGAAAGCGCCCTTCAAAAACATGGGGGCAAAAGGATGCAACGCTGGCTTTGGATGTTGACCGCCCTTGCGGCGCTCCTTTGCTTCTGGCAAATGGGCAGCGTGCCACTTTTTGACACCGACGAGCCCCGCTATGCCCAAGCGGCGCGGGAGATGATGGAGCGGGACGATTGGGTGTTGCCAACTTTCAACGGGCGACCCCGCTATGCCAAACCCGTCCTCTTTTATTGGCTCATCATCGTCGCTTACCGCCTCTTTGGCGTCAATGAGTTCGCCGCTCGTTTTTGGTCGGGCGTGGCGGCGCTCGGCATCGCTTGTTTACTGGGAGCGATGATGCGACAAGCCTTTGGCGTTGATGCCGCCCTTTTGACTGCCTTGGTCTGGTTGACGATGGTCGGCACGCAATTTTTCGCCCACGCCGCCATCACCGACATGGTGCTGACCTTTTTCATGACCGCCGCCATCCTTGCCCTCTGGCAAGCCGTGACGACTGGGAGTGGGCGATGGCTTTGGGTGGGCGCGATGGCGATGGGATTAGCGGTGCTGACGAAAGGACCTGTCGGCTTTCTTTTGCCTTCCTTGGTCATTGCCATCGCTGCTGCCATCCTTTCTTGCCATGCCCCTTGCACCCTTCGGTTTCCCAAGCCTTCAGCATGGTTGATGAGCCTTTTCCTCTTCGCCGCTATCGTTTCGCCTTGGTATGTCGCCGTCACCATCCGAACGCAAGGCGAGTTCCTTCGTCAGTTTCTTTTCGCCGAAAACCTCCAAAGATATGCGGGGGACAACAAATTGCCAATTGGGTGGCACCTTGCCTACTATCCCGTCACCCTCTTCCTGATGGCATTGCCTTGGTCGGCATTGGCGATATGTCAAGGGTTGAAAGGGAAGGGAGCGGGAGATGAGGGGCGATGGCGGCTCCTTTGGCGTCTTTGGGCGCTCCTGCCCGTCGTCCTTTTCACCTTCTCCCGCACCAAAAACCCGCAATATGTGTTGTTGTCAACCCCCGCTGTCGCCGCTTTGGCAACGGAGTGGGTCATAGCCGCCTCACCGTCTCAGGAGCGCTACGGCAAAGGGTTCTTTGCGGTCACGACGGTGTTGCTCTCCTTCTCTTTGGTGCTCACGCCCTTCCTACTCAACACCGTCGCTGACTGGCGAATAAGGTTGGCAGGAGGTGAACCTGTCCATTTGGGTTGGGGCATCGCTGTGATAGCGATGTTGGCGCTTTCGTCTGTGGCATTGACCTCGCTTCCTCGCTTTCGCTTCGCTCTCTCCGTTAGCGCCCTCTTTTGCCTTTGGCACGCCATCGCTTTTGCATCCCTTGTCCCTTCCGTCGGCGCCTATCGGCAAGAGCCCCTCAAACATTTCGCCCAGCAGTTAGCACGGCAGTTGCAAGGGGGCGACTTGCTTGTCGTCTATCGGCGGGATTTGTCCAGCGTCGTCTTTTACAGCCATCGGCAAGTGATTCGGGTAGATGACCGCCGCCGACTGGTTGACTTGTTGAAAACCTCTCATCGCGTGGATGTGTTGACGCATGTTCGGTTCCTGCCCGAACTCCGAGGATTGCCGTTGCATCGGGTGGAGCGGCTGCACGGGTTCGTTTGGTTGAGCAATCGCCCGACCCGTTGCCTCGTTCACTCCCGATAGGGGCGTGGCACACTTGCGGCGGGTGACCCAAAGATGCCTTTAACGCTCACCTTAGGGCACAGCCCTGATGCCGACGACGCCTTCATGTTTTACGCCATGACCAGCGGCAAGATAGACACGACGCCCATCCGTTACGAGCATCGGTTGCAGGACATTCAAACCCTTAACGAGATGCTGTTGCGGGGGGCGTTGGACATCAGCGCCGCTTCCGTCCACGCTTGCGCTTATTTATCGCACCGCTATGCCATCTTGACGAGCGGGGCGAGCATGGGCGATGGTTACGGACCGATAGTGGTGGGCAAAAAACCCTACGCCTTGGACGAGTTGCGCCGATTGCCCATCGCCGTCCCAGGGACTTTGACGACGGCGTTTTTAGCGTTGCGGTTGTGCTTGGGAATGTTTCCGTTCGTCGTCATGCCCTTTGATCGCATCATGGAAGCGGTGTTATCCGACGAAGTGCCTTTGGGGTTGCTCATCCACGAGGGGCAATTAACCTACGCTGATGCGGGATTGGTCAAGGTGTTGGATTTGGGCGAATGGTGGTCAAAAGAGACGGGGTTGCCGCTGCCATTGGGCGTCAATGTCCTCCGAAAAGACTTGCCGTCGGAAGTGCAAAAGTCGGTAGCGAGCCATTTGCGCGATAGCATCACTTACGCCTTGACGCATCGGGAAGAAGCCCTCGCTTATGCCCGCCAATTTGGGCGGGGCATGGAGGAGCGAAGGGCGGAGCAGTTCGTCGGCATGTATGTCAACGCATTGACGGTGGACATGGGCGAGCGGGGCAAACAAGCCATCGTCACTTTGCTGGAACGGGCGGCGGGTTTAGGGTTCGTGCCGCATGCTGCGTTAACTTTCGTTTCGCCTTGCGGTTAGCCATGACAGATAGCCGCTCCGATTGCCGTGATGGCAGGTGGAAAGGGATGGAACCGACCCGACCGTTAGCACCAGCGCTTCCGGAAGCGACGGCGACGGAGCGTCGGTGGGAGTGGCTGTATTGGGCAGTGCCCTTCGTCTCCCGCATGGACCGCTACTTCCTGCGGGAGATGATAGCGCCCTTTTGTTTGGGTGTCCTCTTTTTCGTCGTCGTCTTAACGGGGCACTACTTTTATTGGGCGATCAAGAACATCGCTCGCGGTTTGCCCGCCAAGGATTTGCTTTTGATGGTCGTTTACTTGATGCCCAGCGCCGCAGTCCTTTCCCTTCCCATCGGGATGATTTTGGGCACCTCGGTCGCCCTGAACCGCATGGGACGGGAAATGGAACTGATGGCGCTGCGGGCTGGAGGTGTTAGCGTCCAACGGATGGTGTTGCCTTTCTTGGTCGTCTCCGTTTTCGTCGCTATCGGCGATTTCTTTCTTAACGACCGTGTCGCTCCCGCCGCCAACCGCCGCGCTAACGAAATCCTTCAACGCCTCTTGCTTATCAACCCGACACCCTTTGTGGAACCTGACAAGTTTTTCAAGGTCGGCAGCGACTTTTACTTTTATGTCCGCGAAGTAGACCGAGCCACCAACACCCTACGGGGCATCCTGATTTACCGCAAAGACCCTCGCAACTGGTCTTTCCCTCAAGCCATCACCGCTCAATGGGGCGAAAAAGACCCGACCAGCAACCGATGGGTGCTTCACGAAGTCGTCGTCCACACTTACGACCGAAAAGGCGATTTACTCGTCCACACCCAGCGACCGATGCGCCGCCTCGTCTTGAACCTGCAGGAAGATTTGGAACGCTTTTGGGCAGACCAACCCCAGCCCTTTGAACTTTCGGTGCAAGAGTTAAAAGACCGCATCGCTGTCTTTGAGAAGGCAGGCATGGATACTTACAGCCTTCAGGTCGCTTACCACTTCAAGTTCTCCGTCCCTGCTGCGACCGTCGTCATGACCCTCTGGGCAGCACCTTTGAGCATCCATTTTGCCCGCAGCGGCAGTTTCGCCGGGCTTTTCATCGCTGTCTTGGGGGTTTTCCTGTATCAAGGGGCGATGGGATGGTCAGAAGTGCTCGGCGAAAAGTATCACCTTGCCCCGTTCCTCGCTGCTTGGTCGCAAAACTTTCTCTTCGGCTTAATGGGGGTCTGGTTGCTGTGGCGGGTGCGATGACCCTCAAGTTCCTTCGTTGCCTTTCTTTCCTCCTCGTCATCGTCTCCCTCGGTTTCTGTCAACCTGAGGAAAGAACGCAACCGCCTTCTCAAGACAACTTGGTGCGGGTGGAAAGTGAGTTGCCTTTGCTTTACGACCCGAAAGAGGAAGAGTGGCGAACGGCTGATGGCAAGGGCAGTATCCGCCTTTTCTACCGCGATATCACCCTCGTCACCCGCCGATTGCGCTACCGAAAAAGGGAGCGGTTGCTTCAAGCCAGCGAAGGCGTTCGCCTCTTCTCCCAACGAGGTCTGGAGTTTGTCGGGGGTCAGGCTATTTACGACGAACGGCAAGGGCGATGGAGGATGGAAGGCGGCAAAGCCACCTTGGAGCCCAGTTTCTTCGGTGCCGGTGTCGCCGAGCCCCTTTACTTGACTTTGGAGGGCTTGAGCGGGACGGAGCGCCTTTGGACGGTGACGCAAGCGACTTTCTCTTCTTGCGACCGACCGACGCCCCATTACAGCCTGCGGGCAGAAACGGCGGAAATCCTCCCCAACGACCGCCTCATCCTTCGCCACATCGGTTTCTTTCTGGGCAACCGAAAAATCTTCGGTGTCGGTCGTTACACCATCTTCATCAAACCTCGCCGCCAACGCAGCCGCCTTCCCTTCACCCCCGATTTTGGCTATGACCAACTCAACGGCGCTTTCGTCAAGACGACCGTTAGCCTTTTAGACACCCGCGAGCAAACTGTCAACCTCCTGTTAGACCTCTCCCAACGGCGTGGGACAGGTTACGGCACCGAGTATAGTTACAACTTCCGCCGCCTTCAAGGTGGTTTGAGCCTCTTTTTGCAACGCTCCCCCTTCTTCGGTCGGGAACGCACCTTCTCTTGGCGCCACGAGCAAACCCTTCTTTCAGGCTTGCTCTTGACCGCCCTTTGGGAGGACCGACAAAACGCCCCTTTTCTGGGCGGTCAAGTTTCCTCTACGGTTCAACGGCAGATAAGCCTGCGACGCAACTGGCTGCGAGGGGCGACGGAACTTTCCCTGCGCACCTTCCGCTATGGCGGCTTCACTGACGAAAACCTTTGGACTTTCTCCCACAATTTCACGACCGCCAACCAATCCCTCAATCTCCTAAGCACCCTCCGCCAGACGCACCGACCTGGTCAGGCGACGGATGAGGAATTGACCGAGCAATTGGAAGTGCGTCGGCGCCTTTCGGGCGAATGGGATTGGGCGCTGCGGTTTGAGCAGCGGGTGGATTTAGACGGCGAAAAGTTTTTGGGCGACACGACTTACGCCTTAGACCGTTTGCCCGAAATGACCTTCTCCTTTCGTCCCCGCCAACCCCGTTTTTGGCTGCCCTTTGCGACCCTCAGCCTCTCCCGCTGGCGCGAACCGCGCTTCATCGCCTTCAATCAACCCGCCCAAACTTTCACGACAGAACGGTTGCACCTGCGCTTGGAGACGCCTTCCCGCACCTTGCACCTCGGCGGCGGTTTCCAACTCACCCACAGCGCCCTCTTTGAGCAGTTTTTTTACGGCAACGATACGGCGCAATACCTTTACGGCTACCGAAGCAACCTCGCTTGGTCTTTCGGAAACAACCGTCGGCTGGACTTGGATTACTGGCTCCAACGCTTTCGGGGCTTCACACCTTTCCTCAACGACTCGCGCACCAACTACGAAAACTTGGATTTGCGCCTGAACCTTGCTCCGTCCGAAAAATTCCTGCTTTCGCTGACGACGGGCTTAGACATCCGCAACAACTTCTATCGCGATGCTTTGCTCAACTTGCGTTGGCGACCCTCTCAAGGGACAGCCTTGGATTTGTCTACGGGCTACAGCATAGAACGAGGGCAGTGGCAGGACATCTTGGGACGCCTTTTGCTGAGCAAGCCGAGCACTTTGGGCGTGCCCACTTATGGCACTTTCGTCAGTTACTACGGCATCCAACCGACGCCTTTCGCCGAAGAGCGACCCGCCCCACCGCCAGGCGGTTTCCGCTCCGAGTTCACCTTCCGCTATTCGCCGACTTTGGGGCGGTTAGCGTTAGGACGGCTGTTTTTGGACTGGAGTGTCTCCCGTTGGTGGCGTTTGGAAACTTTGTTGGGCTACAGCGGCATCTTGCGACGGATGGACATCACTCAATTTCGCCTCACCCGCGACTTCCACTGCTACCAACTCTGGCTCTCCTACAACCGTGAGCGACGGGAGTTCCGCTTCTTCTTCGTCGTCAAAGCCTTCCCTATCTTCCAGCAACTTTTCGGCACTTCCAACCAAGGCGCTTTCTTGGACACCAGCGTCGGTCAATTCTACTGATGCCGCCAGCATGCGAGCGTGCCATCTTAAAAGTAGGTGCGTCGCTGTCTGGCACACCGTCACTTCTCTCTGGAGGCGTTGCGATGCAAATCGGTCAACCGCAATTTTTGCCATTGCTCGCCCTAACGACTTTGCCCATCCTCGTGCACTTGTTGGCGCGACGGCGCCGAAAAGTCGTGCCCTTTGCCATGACCCGTTTTTTGCAGGAAGCCTCCTTGCAAGCGCAAGGACGCCGATGGCTGCGGGAACTTTTGCTCCTCGCCCTGAGAACGGGCGCAGTGTTATTTGCGTTGCTCAGCCTGCTGCGCCTTTACGCTGCTGTCCCTTTGCCCCTTCCCCCTGCCCCGACAGCCATCGCCCTCGTCGTGGACAACTCCCTCAGCCTTCACGCCCGCCAAGGCAAACAAACTTGGTGGCAACGCGCCTTTCGCTGGTGTCAACGGTTCATTATCACGACGCCCGCCGATATTGCCCTCATTGCTGCCGACCGAAGCGCTCAACCCCTTTGCAACTTCACGGGCGACAAGCAACGCCTCCGCCAAGCCTTAGCGAGGCTGCGCCTAACCTTCCGCGCTTTGGACTTGACGCCCGCCTTGCAAACCGCCGATGCGTTGCTGGCGACCCAACCCGCTGCCGTCAAACGCCTCGTCGTCATCACCGACACGCAAAGCGAACCCTTTCGCTCCCTTCGGTTACCGCCTTTGCGCCATCCCCTCACGGTCGTGGATGTGCGGTCAAAGCCCGATGCGGGCAACGCCCGTTTGGAAGCGCAATTGCATTTGCCTTTAGACCCGAAAGCCGACGGGCAACTTTGGGCACAAGTGCACAACATGAGCCGACGAACTTTGACGGGACACCTCATCGTCCGCTTCGGCAATCGCAAAGTCGCCGAGCAAACGGTGCGACTTTTAGTCGGTAAAGAAGCCCATTTCACCTTCCCCATTTCATGGCTCGCTTTGACCTCCGCTGACCGTCAAGGGTTGGTAAAAGGAGAAGTCGTCTGGCAATCGCCTGACGATGTGCTGCCGACAGATGACCGCATCTCCTTTCTCTTTCGCTCCCCCGACCGTTTGCGCGTTGCTGTCGTCCTTCGTCAAGGCGCAAACTTTGCCGTCGCTGCCATGCGAGCGTTGGGCTTGACACCTTTGAGGGGTTGGCGATGGGATGCCGACGCTTTGCTCGTTTCCGCCCCGACCGATGCCACTTTTGCCCGCCAATTGCTGGCGTGGGTTCGGGAAGGGCACAGCGCCATCGTCGTCGCCGACACCCCTAACTCGCCCCTCTGGGCAACTTTGGGCGTGACCGTTCGCCCCAATGCGACACCGATGCGTCGCGTCCGATGGACAGATGAGACGACGCCGTTGCTGCAAGGTTTGAGTTCAGTCTTGCAAATCGTCGCCACTCGCCCCATCACCGTGCGAAGCGATGACTTGCGCCTTTTTGTGCTGGCGACTTTGGACGATGGCTCGCCCTTGCTGCTGGAATTGCCCGTCGGTTTCGGACGCTTTCTCCTTCTGACCGCCCCTTTGAACGAGCGAGAAAGCAACCTCGTTCACTCGCCCGCTTTCGTCCCACTGCTTTACCGCCTCGTCACTTATGCCGCTTACGATGGCGGGCAAATCGTCCCGAAGGAGACGGAGCAACCGCCCACCACCACACTTCTTCGCTCCACACTCCCGCCCCGCAGCGAGAGCGATTTTCGCTTCCCGTCTTTAACCCGCTTGCGCGATGTTTTGCGCCAGCATCAAGGCAACTTGCTCACCGCTGACCGAGCGCCTCAAGATGCCCTTGCCTTGACGCCTCTGCGTGACCTTTCGCCCCTCTGCCTTGCGTTGGCAATTTTTTCCCTTTTAATGGAAGGCATCCTCACCGCCCTTTGGTGGCGCCGCCGATAGCGAGAGGGCAAAGGACACTTTGGGCTCAAAAAAAACTTTCACGCCTGCCCCATTAACTTGCTCCAAGGGCGCAGGTTTCCATCGGTTTCACGGACACCAAACACAGCGACAACAGGTTCGCCCTCTTTCGGCTGCCAGCGTTCCCCAGGTTTCAGCGTCCCTTCCAACTTGCGATGGCAATCGGGATGCTGACCGCCACCTTCATCCTTCCAGAAGTCCACCGAAAGCCGCTCGTCTTCTCCCAACGGGACAACGCCATAATGCACCTTCAACTTCGGGTCACGCCACGATGCAAACGAAAGCCGCCAACCTCATCGTCAGCGGAATTGCCTAAGATGCGTGAAGGCGTGTAGTGGTAATAGCCTCCCCATTGCCATGCCCGCCCGCCAGTGTTTTCTACCCAAAGGCATTGCGCAAGGAAAAACGGCTGGTTGGCGAAGAAGGTGAACCTGTCCGCGCACCGAAACGGCTTTTGCTCAACCCTCAGCGGTTCAAACTTCCCGCCACCCCCAACCTCCGTTATCACCTGTCCCTTGTCCCTTGACAAAAGTGATGTCCACCACGAGCCTTGCTGGACCGACTTCCATCCGCTCAACCCTGTCAGGTCGCACCCACAAGTTTTGCCCAGCGACAACTTGCCAAATCAGCGGCGTCCAACTCCCCGAAGGGGGCGAGGCAAAGGGACGCTAAAATTTTTGCTGGCTCAAAGGCTTGAGAGGTGGTTGCCATGAGGGTTGAAGTTCGGTGGGCAGAAGAAGGGGATTTGATGGCGGTCAAAAAACTTGCCGACTTGCATCGGCACGAGTTGGGCTTTGTGCGGTTGCCAACCCTTCACCAAGCCATCAAGGAACGCCGAATTTTCGTCGCCACTTTGAGCCCATCTTGCGTCGTCGGCTTTGTGCACTTTCGCTGCTGCAAGGACGGGCATGCGACCATTTACGAAATCGCCGTCGCCCCTGAGTGGCGAGGCAAGGGTGTCGGCAAGGCGCTGGTGCAGGCGGTCGTCAACGAGGCAAGGCAGCGAGGCTGTTCTGTCCTCAAACTCAAATGTCCCGTTGATTTGCCTGCCAATGGCTTCTACCATCGGCTCGGCTTCGTCCGCATCGGCATTGAGACACCTGACGGCAACCGTCGCCCTCTCGCCATCTGGCAATTGCCCCTCAACTGCGTCCCGTGCGCACGGGGCGCATCTTGGCAGTTTTATGTCGGCTTGACTTCCGATGCATCTCAAATTCGTGCCCTTGTTCGTCGCTTCTATGAGGGCTACGACTTTCAACCGCCTTTCAATCCCTTTGAGCGCATCTTCATTTCCCCCCTTTTCGTTCCGCCAGCCGCCATGAGGTTGTTTCGCTCGTGGCGCACTGAAAAGATGCCGCCCGTGCCCAATGTCCCCCCTCCCTCATCCCTCATCTTTGACAGCGGCGGCTATCAAGTCCAAATGGGCAAACTGACTTACGACGAACTTTGTCGTTCGTTGCGGGAACTTTACGAGCGAGAGAGTTGGGCTGACTTTTATGTCCTGCCCGACCATGTGCCGACTTCAAGGGACACCGATGGGGATGTGGAACGGAAAATCAAGGAAACGCTGACGATGGGCGAGTTGTTTTTGAGGTGGCTGGGTTGGGACAGAATGGTAGGAAAAGGGAGCGTGCCGCTCCAAGTGATTGGGGTCGTGCATGGAAGGACGGTTAGCCAAGTTGTTTTCGCCGCACGAAAGTGGCACAAGTTAGGCGTTTCCTATGTTGCCTTCGGAAGTTTCGGGACATCGGGCCCGAAAGGGAGCGTCAACCTGCTTTCCCAACGCTCCCTAAACCTTCTCAAAGCCCTCGCCGAAGAGACCGCCGCAAACGGTCAGAAACTTCACATCTTCGGCATCGGCAATCCAACTTACCTTTTGCGCCTCAAAGAAGAGGGCATTGAACCGACCAGTTTTGACAGCACGGGCTGGTGGAAGGCAGGAGGGTTTGGCAAAGTGTTTTTAACGACAAGCCGACAGTTTCACATCACACAAAGACTTTCCGCCTACAGCGCGTTCAAAGATGCTAAGCAAGAAGTTGCCCACCAATGCCCCTTTTGCGCTATTGCTTCGGCTCTCCAGCAATCTCGCTGGCGTCGTGTCCTTCACAACTTAGTCGCTTTTGCAGAAGCGGTGCAAAATCTCAACGGCAGACTGGGCAAAGCGACTTGACTTGAAAGAAGGAGTGTTGGCATGTGTCAGAAAGAGACGATTTACCACCTTGGCTCCAAAGGCTCATCAAGGTGATGGAGCAGGCTGAGCGGTATGAGTCACAAAAACGAAAACAGCGGCGAAAGGGAGTTTTACCGTTTCACATCCAGCATAACATTGCTCCTGCAATCATTCGCATAGTCGTGACTTCACCAAGCACGCTCCCTAAAGGGCTTCCTTTCTCTCCGAGGACATGGGACAAAATCAAAGCATTTGTGCACCAACTTGGCGTTCTTGCTCGTGATGGTTCGTTAGCACCTTTTGGCGAACGGCTTCGTTCGTTGCTTCAGAATTTCCCTGACCTTTTGGCTGAGGCAGTTCACGGGCATCTTTACACGATGCATCATTTTGACCCTGCTGTCCGTTTTTCGTTTGCTTATGCAACCATTTGCGACTGGCTTTGGGAACGCGGTGAGGTTGCGTTGACGAGCAAAGTCATTTATGAACTTGTCAGTTTGGTGGTTGAGCGCGGCTCTAAGTTTTACCAAATCCCTGAAGGGCAAATTGCTTTCAGCCAAAACAGCGTCAGAGGCGCTTTAAATTGGCTCAAGGGACTGAACCCGCCAGTGATTGAAAGGAGCGAGTTGGGCAAGCGCCTGATTTTCCGCCGAAGAAGAAATTGTCATCCCCTCACAGTCGCTTGGGGGCTTTCCGTTTGGTATCGTTTGAAAAAAATTGCGGTCGGTAAGCAGCTCGTTTGGCGAAACGATTTGGAAGAATTTTTGAGCCGGTGTTTGTTGCTTGACGATGGCTGCGCCAAAATTGCCGTTGAAGTCGCGGCGAACTGGACAGGGTGGCGTGAAAGCATTCTGGAAGCACAAAAGCATGGTGAACTCCTTGCCTATGTCCGGCTCAACCGTTTACTCGGTTGGGGCGAAAATTAGCGGTTTCAATGGGGTGATGCCAATGAAAGCGATAAAGGTTGAGTTGCCTGAGAAGTTGGCGCAGGAACTGGAAGCCTTCGTTAAGGAAGGATGGTTTCGCGACGAGGTGGCAGCAATTCGCTACGCACTTGCCCAGTTCCTCAACCGTTACCGACTCCAGTTGACAGAGCACTTCCAACGGGAAGACATCGCTTGGGCATTGAAGTGGAAGGAGGCAAAGAAGTGAGGAAAGCGGCAGGTGTTTAGGAACTTGGGAGGCAGGATGGAAAATGCCGAAAAAGAAAATGCCGAAAAAATTGCCCTTCCACATCCAACACAATACGACGCTAACTGTCGTTGCGAAAACCTTGCAATTGGCTGCCGACGGTCAACTCTCACTGGAAACAATGAGCAGCGCTCTTGGCTATGGGAAAGGCACGGTCGCTCACATTGTTCCTTTCCTTCGTCAAATGGGCATTTTGGAGGGTTGGCGGTTGGGTGAGTTTGGGGAACGGTTGAGGCAACTTATGCAAAGCCGTCCTGACCTTTTGGCAGAGGCAATGCATGTTCACCTTTACACGCTCCATTGGCTTCAACCCGACGCCTACTTTTCCTTTGCTTATGCGACCATTTTTGCGATTGGCTTTGGGAGAGAGGGGTATGGAAATTGGAAGGTAAGAACAAAGCGGAACTGGTCGGCATCGTAACGGAAAAGGCAGCGGAGAAATTTGGCGTGGATGCAAGTCAAATCGCTTTCAGCATTGACAGCGTTAGAGGCGCTCTTAACTGGCTGAAGGCGTTGAGCCCTTCAGATCCAATCATAAGAAACGACGAATTTTCCCTTCGCAGTGCATGTCCCGTCCAAACCCTCCTATGGAGTGTGGATGCCCTTTACCATCACCCTCAATGGCATCGTGATTACGGTGTTCGCATCGCTTTGGATGAAGAGCGGCGAACACAACTTTGCAAAATCTGCCTCGTTGACTCGGACGGTTTGGAGAAGATGTTGGAATTTTCCTTCAAAACCGACCGCCGCCTCAACATCGGAACCGAAGGTGGTTTCGGGCGATGGCTATCGTTGACAGCACCTATACCCGTTGGCATGCTTTGAAATGAGCCTTGTTGGAATCCTGAATTGCGCTGTGGCTGTTTAGCGACTGTGGCGAGGATGACATGAAAGATGGAACCGAAAGAGACGAGGAGGCGACAAAACGAGCGGAAGTTTGGTAATTGGATAGATTTGCCCGATGGCGGAAGGCGCTATTGGTATGAAGTTCAAGGGCGAAGAGGATGGCGTGCCCGATACATCAAAGAAGTTGACCCAGAAGAAAACACTCGTCGCTTTTGGCAGGAAATTTATGACGACAAAGGGCGCTTGGTTGAGGTTCACGAAAAGTTTCCCGTTGACAAAGGTCACCAGCGCCTAAGCGAGGCGAAAGGGAAATGATTGTCAATCGTGAAGTCTTGGCAGCAAAACTGCTGGCTTACCTTAACCGCCAAATAACGCTGGCGGGATTGGTTGACTGGGCAGAACAAGCGATGCAAGAGGGAGATTTTGCGGAGGAAGACTACAAAACCATTCGGGACATTGTGGCTCGGTTGGGACTTGCAGATGTTGCCGAATTTGGACTGTCATGGGATGAGATTGTCGGGATTCTGGAGCAGTTAGGCTACCAAGTGCATGTGGAAGTTCGCAGGTGATGGGCATTAGGAGGGCGTATCAGGTGGTGGCTCATCGGGAGCCTCGCCCTTCTGACGAAACAAGTTTGCGGTTAGGATGTGAGTGGCGATGAACCGACATGTGGCATTGCTCAATCGGTTGCGGGCGGAAGCCAAATGGGATTGGTTGACGGAAAGCCAAGGGTCGGCGAGTGAACAGTTGGTAGACTTCCTTCGCATTAGCGATGTCGCCAACCTTTTTGGCGCTCACGGTGTCGGCAAAACTTTCCTCGCTTGGGTTTGGCTTAAAGAGTGGCAAAGGTTCGGCTTCGGTCGCATCGCCTATTTCCCTTCGGCGAAACTAATCTCTCCCGTTGAACTTCATCGCTTTGTCATCGTTGACAATGTGTCATCCCACAGGGACGCTATCCGAGACGCGCTGCGCAAGTGCCGACTTTGTGGCTTTGACCGAGTTTTGCTCATCACTGTCTACGCTGCAGACGACCAAACCCCGAAAGTCCGCCTCAATTTGACTGAACGAGACATAATGCAGGTGGCAGAGAACCTACGCCGCTTAGGCTACCCACCTTTGACCGACGAACCGAGAAACCTTTGGGAGTTAGTTGTGCCTTTTGAGTTCCTTTGAGGCAGGGGGTGAAATTCAATGCGAGGCGAATTCCGAAGGTTGATGGAGAGGCTGGAGCAACTTCAACCTATCGTCTCAACAGTGAGAGCGCAGGACATCGGCGAAATGCCAGAGCAAGTTCGCAAAAACTACGAATTCGTCGCCTCGGTCTTTTACGCTATGGAGTCGGTGAAAGACCTGAGAGGCTCAATGTTGAGGCGGCTGACAAACGACAAGCCTGTTTTGGGCTATGTCTCTGGCGAATATGGCTATGGGAAAACCGCTACGATGGTCTGGCTCTGGCACGAGTTGGAACAGGAAGGTTTCGTCGTCGTCCCGCTTTTCCTGTTTTACTCATGGGACGATTTAATGCTGGCAGCAAGCAGTTGGCTGAGTTTTCGGTTAAAAGAGAAGCAACCTGATTTGATGGAGGATGCCAAAAAACTTTACAACCGTTACCGAAGTCGGGCAGTGGATGAGTTGGCAAGTGAGATAGCAAAGCGGCAACGGGTTTCCATTGACCAAGCACGGCGCATCGTTGAAGATTTGCTGGCGCAAGGTCGGCTGAGCCTTTTCAGTTCCACACAAATTCCCGACTTCCTCAAGGATGCAGCCAATCTCGCCCACGAAGGCGGTTTCAAAGGTCTTGTCGTTTTTGCCGACGAAACACAAAACTTCGTTGACCAACCGAACTCTCATGAGCGGATTGAACAGTTGCGGATGTTCGTCCACGCATTTAGAACTCTTGATGCGGTCCCCTTGGGCATGTGCTGGGGTCTTACTGCCCGCATAGAGGAACGACTTTTTGAGCAAGCAGGCGACATGATGCAGCGGGTTCAAGATTACGGTGCATTTTTGAACCTTCAAACTGCCTACACCCGTGAGTTTCCCAAGCGGCTATGGGAGCATTTGTGCCGGACCTATGACCCTGAAGCCCAAAACATCATTGACGAGGCAACTTTGGAAGCGTTGGGGCAAATTTGCGAACGCGATGATTTGAGCAACGGACCGAGAACCGTCATCGCCGCTTTCAGGTGCGTTGCCAACCGTTGGAGGGATAAGCGACAACGCTACACTGTTTGGGAGTTGATTGACGATTACGAACATCGCCACATCGTCTTTGAAGGACAGGAACAGAAAAGGACGACCACGCTGCGAACGCTCCTCAGCGAACCAGCGGTTCAAGATAACCGCGACTTTCAAAAAGCCATTCGCTTCCTTTGCGCTTTCCCAGAAGGCGTTGGCAAAACAGTCGCCGAAAGGTATGGCATCTGGAAAGCCATTGACGAACTGGCGAACACATAGGGTTTCTTGGGCACTCACATTTATCAACCGCGAACAGACCAATATGCCTTGACTGCTTTGGGCAGGGACAAAGAAAAAAGGGACCGCCTTACCGAACTTTTGCGCCGTTTCCGAAATAAGTGGTGGCATTATGCTTTGGAACGGGAGAAGCAAGGAGCAGCCAAAGTTGCTTTCATAAGGTTCGTGTTGCCAGAACTGTTTCCAAAGCGAAGTTCAGGCGAACAGAGCAAATGGACAGGCTTTCCTAAGCCTGGTGAGGAAATTGGGTTTGCCTCTCCAAGGGTTGCTTCGTTAGTTTTGGAAGGCAGTTTTGAAGGGACGCAAAATCGGTTCCCGCAACGGCGAGTTGCAATTGCAGTAGCCATCGGCGAGGATGAAGAGAGATTGCCATACGAAGACATTGACCTGACCGTTCGCTTCTTTCTTTTGGAGAGAGAAGACACTTGGGATGGCGAGATTGTGACGACGAAAGGCGAGGCGAATTTGGACTTCAGACTCAACTTGAATCGCCACTATGACGACTATCCCAGCGACTTACAGGTTTTCCGTGACATCATGAGCCCACATCACATCACAGTTATGCTGCTTTTGAATTTGGCAATCTTTCTTGAGGCTGAGATGGGACGAGCCAAAGTCCCTGAATCTGACCGTTTGTTGATGGAAACGAACCTGCTTCGCCCGGCAATTCGGCACATCGTTGCTCTTGCTTTGAACGAGCAAATGACACTTATCGGTGTCAGCGCAAAAGGCGTTGGGCAATCACTGGTTGAGCAAGTTTTCGCTCAAAAATGCGAGGAACTCTATCCCGAATATGTGCCGCTTGTAGCAGGTCGTCAAAGTGAAAATGATTTGCAGCGCTACCAACGCGTTCTCCTTCAAGGTGGTTTGACCCGCAGCGAAAAGCAAGGCATTCGCCCCAAACTTATGTCTCGCGATGATTTAGCGAAGTTGTTTGATGTCGCAGCATCACAGAGAGACGCTCTCGTTGAACGGATGGAGAGGATGAAATTGCTGCAAGTTAAAGAAAGCGGAACGCTCAGGGGTCAATCAGAAGTCACTTTCACCCAACACCCGCTGGAGCGGAAAATGAGAGAGTGGCTGAAAGATTTCGGTAAAGATGTCACTGTCAAGGTTGGTGGACGCAGCAAAGGAGTCAAGGAAATTGACCGCGGGGAGTTGGAGAGGCGTGCGCGAAAGTGGGGCGCTCATAAAGGGGAAATTGAGAAAGCGCTCCAATTGGCAAAAGCGCGCGGGACATTGGATTTTGATGAGCGTAAGGTTCGGGAAGCCATAGCGGAGTTGAACCCAGAAGAAATCCGCAGCGAGGCAGAGCATTTGAAGCGTTCCCTTGAACCTCTTGCCCGTTTCTTCCCCGATGATATCCGAAGGTATGTGGAGCAATTGGATGCCGTGATTGCCAAAACTTACGCTGAGGACGAATCCCAATGGGACGAAGCCCGAATTGAAGTGGGTCAAGTAAGGGCTGGAGTGAAAGGGTTTGCATTTCAGGCTGCAAAGCAAAGACTTGGGCAAACTGCGACGCAAAACTCCAACAGGTCGCAAGAACTGCTAAAGCGGTTGCCTGTTCGGGAATTGGAACGGCGCATTGAGATGGCGTTGGCAATCGCCCAGTATCTGGACGATATGCGCCGTCAATTGCTCAAGAGCGCCCAAAGGCTTGCCGATGAGTTGAAAAGGCAAACCGATGAATTCAAACGCATAACTCAGCAAGCAGAACGCCTGCAAACCGTTGGCGAGTTGGAAAGGTTGCTCTCCGAGTTGGCTCAATTGGCGGAAGAACTTGAAAAAGCGCAAAGAAAAAGCGGGGAAACAGAAGAGCATGTCAACCGAGTGGAGGAAGATTTCGGTCACCTCGCTAAATGGAAAGAAATCGCCGAGCGTGCCGACAATCTGCGCCAACGCATCCCTGACCGATATGCCGACTTGAAACAGGAATTGGACGAGTGGGTAAATCGGGTCATTGACCGATTCGCTGAGGACCGAAAGGAGGCTCTCAAAGAACACGAAAGGTTTGGCTATGAGTTGGAAAGCATTCAGAGGGAACTGGCGAAGCGCTCTAACGAAGAACGCAATGCCTTTGAGCAATTGGCAAAAGCCTACGAGAGGCTTTTGAGAGGCATCACCGAGTCGCATTTAACCCCTCCCTACGACCCCGAAGACCCTGAAGGTTCTTACGAGCGTTTGTTCCAAGAGGTCCTTCAACGGCTTTCGGGATTTTTCGGCAAGTTCGGCGATTTCATCCAGCAAGACCAAAACCGCCTTTTGTTTCTTCGGGTCATTCGGCAGATGGATGTGAATGAGTTGGAAAAGGAAGCGGATGCGATTGAAAAAGAATGGGAGTGCTTAAGGCGTGAGGTGACTTACGAAGTCGTTAAAGCAGTGCGAGACGGGGATAAGCGGCTTGAAGAAATTTGCGATGGGATTGGGCGTTTAATAAGCCGAAGGGGCAAATTGCAGCAGAACCTTAGTCAGGCAGATAAACCGTTACCCATTGACAATGGCGAAGAGAAAGCCTTGCTTGAGTTGCTGAGAAGCATTGGGCAAAAGCAAAGCGGTTCTATCCCTTTCGCACGAATTTGGGACGCTGCCGCCAGAAATCGCTTAATCCCTCCCGAAAAGTTGCTTTCTTTGGTTGAGCGCCTTTACCGCAAGGGTTGGTTGGAAATCCACATTAGCGAGCACAAGTGATTGACGGCGACCCAAACACTTCTTGGCGTGTTGAATTTCGGTGCGGTCGCTGAGGGGAGCGCCTTACCAAAAGATGCGAAAGGTGAGACCGATGCGAAGGGTGAGTCTTGACGAATTGAGAGCAATACTGGAACGAACACCCGCGATTGTGCAACTTCGCCATCGGCTCTCTCTGGCGTTTGTCCCGGAGGATGTGCAAGTTTTTGAAACCGCTGAGGAACTTGTCGCTGCTTTGGATTCGCCTGAACCTCAACCCGAATCGCCTTTAGTTGCCCTCTCCGTTGATGAGCGATTTGCCCATCGCTTGCCCGCTGTTTATTGCGATCACGACCCGTTCACCAACGAGTTGAACCGAATCCTCTTGCCGAAAATTGAGCAGGTGCAACGGATGGTCTTGTGTCAGTCGCAAGTTCCTGATCGGATTGTCCAAAACGCTAAAGGTGACTGTATCGTCTTGCTCATCGTTGACGGGTTAGGGCTGAGCGATTGGAAGCGGTTTGGCGACGAAAATTTGCCCTGCGAACCTTGCTTCGTTGATGGCGTTACTGTCACGGAACACGGAGTTATGCGCATCGTCGGTGAGCCGACGGTTGCCTTGCGTCTGGCGGAGAAAGGTTACGAACGCAGTTTCGGATTCAGTTATTGGGAACGAGAAAAGGACCGCTTGACCGACCGAATTTTCTTCGGCGTCACCGAGGGCGTTACAAAAGTCCAAAGTTTTGACGAAGTGCTGAAGGCACTGGACAAGTTTTCCCTTGAAGGCGCTTTCGTTCAAGTTGTTCGGGAAGGGCTTGACCAAATTTGTCACCGCCATCGCGATTTGCCCGACATCGCTGGAACTGTTCGGCAAATTGCCAGTGAATTTCTCGCTCTGGCTCAAAAACTGCAGCAGCGAGGGATTAGCGCTACTTTGTTTTTGACTTCCGATCACGGCATCCTTTGGCGCCACGAACACGAATTAAGGCTCTACGAGGCAGGGAGCGGGAATGTGCCGCCGAGAAATTATGAAGGTTTGCGTAGCGGCGAATTTCTTTGGCATGTCAATTTCAAAGGCAACGACTTTTCGGTTCTCGCCTATCCTTTCATTCGCCGTCAACTTCGCTCAACCGAATGGGGCGTTCATGGAGGTTTGTCCTTTGAAGAAAGTTTCATCCCGTCGGTGAAATTGACAGTGCCATGATTGCCCAACGGTAATGCAAGGCTCCCGCTGAGCCGAATAGGGCTGGAGGTGCTCGGTGAGATGTCGGAAACGCAAGATAAGGTCGCACAAGCCCTTGAAATGCTTCGGAAGGCATTGGAAGAAGAACGGGAACGGCTCAATGATCCCGCTGTTTCAGAACTTGTCCATTTGCTGAGAAACGACAGGCTGACACTTGTGGAATGGATGCTGAATGAGGTTGGAAGGTTGGAAGGGGTATGGCGGGAAGGGAAAGCGCCAACTTCAGGTAAAACTTGCACCAAAAGACATGAAGGGAGAAGACTTCCAAGAGGTGAAAGCCTGCCGAGAGATTTTTATCGTCCGCTGATCCTGAAAGCGTTGGCAGAGATGGGTGGGCAAGGTAGAGCGAAAGAGGTGCTAAGGCGTGTTTTTGAAATGGCAAAGCCGTCTTTGTCGGACAAAGACCTTGAACTTGTTCCAAGCGGAACTTCTAAGCGTTGGGAGAAGAGAGCAAACTGGGAACGCTATCAGATGGTTCAAGAAGGATTGCTCCGTTCCGATTCACCACAGGGCATCTGGGAGTTAAGCGAAAAAGGTTGGGAGGAAGCGAAAAGGTTACTTGAGCAGTAAAATTGAGGGTGAGGCGAATTTCCGAGCCGAACTCGTTTGGGGGTGAAGTTTGCATGGTCAAGACCTTGAGCCTTGAGGAACTTTACGAGCAACAAATCAAGCCACGACCGCTATCCGAGCGCCTTCGCCTCTTGGCAATGATCGCACAAGACTTGGCTGCAGAGACCAAGGAAGAGGGAAAACCGAAACGAAGCATTATGGAACTGCACGGCTTGGGCGCTGAGATTTGGCAGGGTATAGATGCGCAGGAATATGTCAACGAATTGCGGAAGGAATGGGATCACCGACCATGAGGTTGGATGAGGCGTTGCAGGGTGTCGTCAAACTTGCTTTAGACACGCCACCAGTCATTTACTTCGTAAAGACCCATGCCCAATATGATGCTTTGGTCACTGAAGTTTTTCAGCGCATCAACGAAGGTTGGATTATTGGCGTGACTTCTGTCATCACGGTCACGGAAGTCTTGGTTTTACCTTTGAAACAGGGCAATACTGCACTTGCGTCCGAATATTGGGACTTGCTAACCAACAGCGCAAACATGCAACTGATAAGCATTGATCCTGAAACGGCAAAAGTTGCCGCCGACTTGAGGGCTCGTTACAACTTGCGGACGCCCGACGCTTTGCAATTGGCGGCAGCAATTAGGGCAGGTTGCGAAGCCTTCTTGACAAACGATGCGACCCTTAAGAAGGTGACTGAGTTGAAAGTTTTGGTTCTGAGCGAGTTTCAGTCGTCGTAAGCGAACTGGGAGGATGAGTCGCCTGCCGAGCCGACATTATTGGCAAACGGTGAAGTGGGTAAAGCGGAAAAATTGACGGGTTTTGTGAGGCAAAGGTGAGCGGGCATGATAATGCTTGGGCGTGACCGATTGAATGGCGGCGAAGTTTTCATTGATGACAGCAGGGCGAGGGCAGTTTTGATTTGCGGGAAGCGGGGTAGCGGTAAGTCCTACACGATGGGCGTTCTTTTGGAGGAGTTGGTCAAGAGAGATGATTCTCTGGTTATCGCCCTTGACCCGATGCGCAATTTCCACACGATGGTTTTGCCCAACATTGAGCAAGAGCGATTGCTTTGGGATTGGGACATGTTCGCCGAAGGTGTCCCTGTCAGGCTGCTTGTGCCCGGCGACCCATATCGGCGTTATGGGCAGGAAATCGTGAAGGTGTTTGAAGAACGGGGTGTTGAGGTTTTACCGCTTAGGCTTAACCCTGGCGATTTGCCGCCGGATGGTTGGCTTGATTTGTTCGGAATTGACATCGCAACACCGATGGGTCTGGCGCTTTACCGAGCCGTCAGCAAACTTCAGCGCTCTCACGAAAAATTTTTCACCGTCTCTGACATCATCGCCGAAATTCACAGCGACCCGCTCATCCGTGAGACGAGCATTCAAGCCCTTGTCTTGCGCCTTGAAACGGCAGCCAACGATTGGGATTTGTTCAGCACTCGCTACCACGATTTGCTGGAAGTTTTCCGCCTCGGTGCTGTCAATGTCGTTGATTTGGGGGTTTTGGAGGTTGGGCGGAGGAATTTGGTCGTCGCCGTTTTGGTGCGAGATTTGTTCCGAAAGCGAAGGGAAGCGAGGTTGCAAGAGGAATTGGGCATCCCGACGCAAGTGCCGAAAATTTGGCTGGCGATTGATGAAGCCCAAGAGTTCGTGCCCTCTGGAAGAAGCGCTTTGGCGAAAGAACCGCTCATCCAATGGGTGAAGGAGGGGCGGCAACCGGGCTTATCCCTCATCATCGCATCGCAGCAGCCCGGCGCTATTGACAAAGAGGTTTTGAGCCAGTGCGACTTGATTTTGTGCCACAAGGTGACGGCGATGGAAGATGTGGACGCCATCAACCGATTGAGCCACGATTACATGGCTCACGAGTTGAGACATTACATCCGCCAACTGGAGCGGACGGGTGAGGCTGTGATGGTGGACGATTTCAGAGAAACTGTCACCGTCGTTCAAATCCGTCCCAGAAAGAGCAAGCATGGTGGAGCGGAAGTGTGAAGTTTTGTGCCCACTCCTTGTCTGAAGTGCTCCTTCGGTGTAAAACTTAGACGAACCCGTTGTCGGTAATTGCATCCCATAACGAACGGCAATCAAGCGACACAAGGAGGCAGCAGCGATGGAGCGACGGTTGCGCCTCGGAATTCCTAAAGGAAGTTTGCAGGAAGCGACTTTGCGGTTGATGAAGGCGGCAGGGTGGGAGGTGCACCTTGAGGGGCGTTCGCATTTTCCACGCATCAACGACCCGGAAATTCAAGCCATCTTGTTGCGGGCACAAGAAATCCCTCGTTATGTCGCCGAAGGGGTGCTGGATGCTGGCATTACGGGCTACGACCAAATCGTGGAAAACGGTGTAGAAGGGCAAGTCGTTGAGGTGGCGGATTTTGTCTATTCCAAGCAGGGCTTGGGCAAAGTGCGGTTGGTCATCGCTGTCCATAACGATTCGCCCTATCAACGGGTGGAGGATTTGCAGGGCAAGCGCATCGCTACGGAACTGCCCAACACTGTCCGTCGCTTCTTAGAGGCACGGGGTGTGCAAGCGCAGGTGGAGTTTTCGTGGGGGTCAACGGAAGCGAAGGTGCCCGAACTGGTGGATGCCATCGCCGATGTGACGGAAACAGGCGCCACCTTGCGGGCGAACAACTTGCGCATCATTGAGACGGTGTTGGAATCCACGACGCGGCTCATCGCCAACCCGAAGGCTTGGGCGGATGAATGGAAGCAGCGGAAAATCCGCCACATGGCGCTCTTGCTGCAAGGGGCGCTAATGGCCCAACAGAAGGTCGGGCTGAAGATGAATGTCGCCAAAAAGGATTTAGGACGAGTGCTGCGGGAACTGCCAGCGATGAAAGCGCCGACCGTTTCTCCGCTGGCAGATGAGGAGTGGGTGGCGATAGAGGTCATCGTGGACGAAGTGCAGGTGCGGGATTTGATCCCGCGCCTTAAAGAAGCGGGGGCGCGCGACATCATTGAATACCCGCTCAACAAAGTCGTGCCGTAAGGGGGTGCGAAAGGGTGCGTCGCGACTTACCTTTGTTGCTCTCGCCGACCGTTTTGTTTCCTGGCGACAAATCGCTCTTTTCCTTGCAGGGCAACCGAGAGCGGGCGATGGTGGAAGGGTGCCTGAGAGGGGATGGGTATTTGGGCGTCGTCTTTGTTCGGCGGTGGAAAGGGGTGACGGAGCCTTGTGAGGTCGGGACGGTCGCTCGTATCTTGCATGTGGAAGCGAGGGATGAGGAGGGGCTCAATGTCGTCGTTCGGGGTGAGCAACGCTTCCGCATCGTGGAAATGCTGCAATATGAGCCCTACCCGATGGCGCGGGTGGAATTACTGCCCAACCGATTTGGGACGATTTCAACCGAGTTAACCCGCATCGCTAACCGTTTGGCGGCGCTCCTTTACCGCTACTTGGAATTGAAAGCCATCGCCGACCGATTGGCGCTGGCGGATTTGATGCTCCCGACGGACTTAGCGGCACTGGGTTTTCGCATCGGTGCCTTGTTGGATTTACCCTTGCGGGAAAAGCAACGGCTTTTGGAGACGGAAGATTTGACGGAGTTGCTGCAATGCGAATTGGACATCCTCAGCCGAGAAATCCGACGATTGCAGCGGGCGACGGTCTGGCGGGAGTTGCTGCAGACGGATGCCGCCCGCCGTCGGCGTATCCCTCCTGACTTGGCGGTCTGGAACTGAAGCGCTATCATTGACGCCGACTTTGTCAAGGGCAACGCCTAAAAGCGCCCAACCCTGTTTCGGTGGTGACGGATAAAGATGGCGTCGTTGGACGATTGGCGGCAGCGCATTGATGAAATTGACGAGCAAATCTTGCGGCTGCTGACGGAGCGGGCAAAATTGGCGCGGCAAATTGCTTTGCTCAAGCAGCAAAATGACTTGCCTCTTTACCATCCCGAACGGGAAGGAGCCATCTTCGCCCGCTTGACTTCCTTGCCTCATGACCCTCTTCCCGACCAAGCCATCAAAGCCATCTTCCGTGAGATTTTGTCGGCGTGTCGTGCCGTCATGCGTCCGCCCCGAGTTGCCTTCCTCGGTCCGCTCCATTCCTTCTCCCATCTCGCTTGTGAAGAGCATTTCGGCACTTTTATTGAAGCGCTCCCGCAGCGGACGATTCAGGAAGTCTTTCGGGAGGTGGAACGGGGCGGCGCGGACTTTGGCATCGTTCCCGCCGAAAATGTCGCCGAAGGACCTGTCGGTGACACTTTGGATGCCCTCTTACAAACTCCGCTGAAAATCGTCGCCGAAGTGTTACTGGAAGTGCAGCATTGTTTGCTGTCCAAAGCGGAGTCCCTTGCGAACATCCATCGGGTTTACTCCCGCGAAATTGCTCTCGCCCAATGCCGCCAATGGTTGCAAACCCATTTGCCTCAGGCGGAATGGATTTCCGTTTCCAGCACCGCTGAAGGAGCAGAGCGGGCTGCTGACGACCCTGAAGGCGCTGCCATCGGACCGCGTCGTGCCGCCGATGCTTACGGGTTGCAAGTGTTGGCAGAACGCATTCAAGATGTGCCTTTCAATTTGACCCGTTTTTGGGTTTTGGGCAAACGGATGACGGCGCCGTCAGGCGTGGACAAGACGACCATCGCTTTTTCCGTCCCTCATCGCCCTGGCACTTTGTATCACGCCCTGAGCGTTTTCGCCCAGCACACCATCAACCTGACGATGATTGCGTCCCGCCCCGCCCGCCATGCGCCTTGGGAGTATGTGTTTTTCGCTGACTTTCAAGGGCATGTGCAAGACGAACCTGTGCAAGCGGCGTTGAGTGAGTTGGGAAAGGCGTGCCTGTTCTTGAAGGTGCTCGGCTCTTATCCCGAAGCCATTGAAGTCTTGTGACGGGCAAGAGCACTCAAGGGATGAGCCGTTCGCCCATCGGGAAAGGCGGTGAGTTGCGATGCGTTGGCTCAGTCTCCTTCTCACTTCGTTCGCCCTTTGGCTCTGGTTTTTCGGTCAGATTCGTCAGCCCGCAAGGGCGCAGCAAGGGCACAACGCCTCTTTCGGGGTGCTGATGTTAGTCCCGTCTCTTGACGAATTGCCTAAGCATGTGCAAGCCCTTCATGCCTCAAGGGTTCAATGGGTTGGGCTGGACATTCCCCTCAGCCGCATCAATCCCCGTGAAGGCGTTTACGATTGGGACTACCGTCACTTTGAGACGACACTGCAAACTTTGAAAGCAGCGGGTTTGCGGATTGTCCTGAAGTTTCTGGGACAAGCCGATTGGATTTCCCGCGACCCCAAAGGCGCTCACGCTGACTGGGATGCGACGCTGAACTTGACGCCACCGCGAGAAAAAGCCAAATGGCAACAAGTTGTCCAGCAAGTCGTCCGCCGCTATGGCGCTTATTGCGACACTTGGCAAATCGGCAACGAACCCGATGGCGGCGGTTACTTTCGTGGCTCCGCCGACGATTACATGGCTTACTTGGAATGGACGGCAACAGCCATCCGCTCGGTGCAACCGAAGGCGACAATCGTAGCGGGTGAACTTTTTCTGGGTTTGCGACCAGCGCAAGGCTCTTATGGCGATGTGTTGCGGAAGTTAGTGAAGCGTCCCGACCTTTTTGATGTCCTGAGCGTCCACTACCCTTTGGCACCGCCCCAGCACGCCGCTCCTTTCAGCGATTACTTTCGGGCGATGAAGGAAGCAGGCATCCAGAAACCCGTCTGGAACACCGAGCAGGCGGCGACGATGCCGTGCACTTGGCTGCCAAAAGGGGCGACGACACACCCTGGAACGGAAGGTGGGCTCCGCCTTTCGCCCATCAAAGCCTTCGGTCATTCCGTCGCAGCGGGAGCGGAACTCGTGCTCCTTTTCAGTTGGAACTACAACGACACGGGCTTCTTTTATCGCCCTATCCTTCAGACGGAGTTGCAGGTGATGGGCGAGCAATTGGGCGGGGCAAAGTTTGTCGGTCGGATAAACTTGGGCAGTAACGATGTGACTTTGTTGCGCTTTGAACGCAACGGTGAAACAACCCTCGTCGGTTGGACGGAAGTGAACGGGTTGGAAGTGCCTATCAGGCTACAGGCAAAGGGAGCGGTCACGCTCATAGATTGGCAAGGCAACGCGCAGCGATTGATCCCGAAGGGTGGGCAAGTCGTCGTCCCGCTCACTTTTTGTCCCCGCTTCCTGCGGGGCGATATTCGGCTGTGAGGAAAGCGTGCAGTGGAAGCGTGCCAGAGTGCGGGCGCAAAAGCGCGCTATCGTAGAACTGCACGCTCAAAAGAGGTGAACGCCGATGGGCGTCATATTGCTCGTCGTGCTGGTGTTGCTGGTCATCTTGGTGTTTTGGGTGATTGCCGCTTACAATCGGTTGGTCAAGTTGAGCGTTCTGGCGGATAATGCGTGGAGCGATGTGGATGTGCAACTGAAGCGTCGGCACGACTTAGTGCCCAATTTGGTGGAGACGGTCAAAGGTTATGCGGCTCACGAACGGCAAACTTTGGAAGCCGTCATCAACGCCCGCAACGCTGCCGTCGCTGCCAGTGACCCGCAGCAGCGGGTGCAAGCCGAAAACATGCTGACGGCTGCCTTGCGCCAGCTTTTCGCCTTAGCGGAAGCCTACCCTGAGTTGAAAGCGAACGAGAACTTTCTTGCCCTTCAGCGGGAACTTTCCGCCATAGAAGAGGACATCGCTAATGCCCGCCGATATTACAACGCGGTCGTGCGTGATTACAACACCCGCTTGGCGCTCATTCCCGACGGGTTCATCGCTGCGCTGTGTGGCTTTCGCTCCAAACCGTTCTTCGTCGCCGAAGACGAAGCGCGAGCAGCGCCTCAAGTGCGCTTTTGAACTGCCGCCGAAGTGGTGAAAAGGAATGCCAGAAAGGGCGTGGCTAACGGAGTGGCTGCGTCGCTGGCAAACCTTGTCGCCTGAACAACGGCAAGGGATTTTGGAGGCGTTCGTCCTTATGAGCGCCTTGGTCGGCGGGAAACTTGCGGGCATTATCGTTTTGGGGTGGCTGAAACGCTTCGGCATAGATGACCTTTTGCGGACGCCTTTTGCCCAAACCCGTTCCCGCCCAAAAGAACCGTCCGATGTCGCTGGCTATCTTTGTGTCGGAACGATTTGGGCAATTGTCCTTTGGTGGCTTGCCCGAAGGCATGGACTTACCCAGATCGCTGGCAGTTGGCTCACTTTGACGGGACGCCTTTGGTTTGTTGCCCTCTCTTTGGGCGCAGCGTTGTGGCTGAGCAATTGGGTTAACCAGAGCGTGGCGAGCCTTTTGCAACATCCTGCCGTCCGCGAGCGCATAGATGCCGTCGCCCCTGAGATGCGGGAGCGGTTGTCCGAGGCAGTTTTGCGGACGACAAGCGGAGCCGTCACGGTTCTCTTGTGCCTGCTAGCACTTTTGGCATCCACTGACTTGCTGGGCATGGCGGCGACGGCTCACGCCCTTCAAGCCATCTGGGAATTGGTGCTGCGGTTAGCGATAGCCTGCTTTGTCCTTGCCATCGGTTGGGTCGGTTTGCAACGGTTGCACGAAGTGAGCCAAATGCTGAGCGACCTGCCAAGGGACGAGCGTTCCCTTCGGTTGGGCGTTATGGCGGCGGCGGTCATCCTCGCCCTTATGCTCTTGACAGGTGGCGGAGGGACGCTCCTTGCCCTGGCGTTTTTCGCCTCGCTGGTGGTGTTGCTGTTTCCCTTGTGGGAATACCTGCCCGATTTGTGGGCGGTGATGCTAAAGGTGCATCAAGTTCAGCAAGTTATGATGGACGGAACGGTAATGCAAGTTCGGCAAATCGGTTGGCTGGTGACGACTTTGAAAGCGGGCGAAATGGAGTTGACCCGACGCAACCGAGAAGTTTTGCAAGCCTTTCTGCAAAAGGTGTCATGAACGGAGATGAGGGCGAATGGGACGATGGGCGCTCATCGGTTTGCTGCTACTTGTCGGAAACGCAGGGGCGCAATTCATCCCGCCCTACATCGCCGATTACCGCATCCAAATTGACCTGCACGCTGACAGCACTCTCACGGTGACGGAAACAATTGCTGTCAACTTTGGGCAAGTGCCTCGTCACGGCATCTACCGAAAAATCCCTTACCGCTACACCCGCAAAGTCAAGGGCATCCCCCTGCGTTACGACTTGCGGATGCGGTTGCAATCGGTCACCGATGCCAACGGTCAGTCGCTCCCTGTCAAGGTTTGGCGGGAAGGGGGCTATCTTGTTTGGCGTATCGGCGACCCTAACCGAACCGTCACGGGTTTGCAGACTTACCGCCTCACTTACACCGTCGCCCGCGCCATCAACACTTTTCCCGACCACGACGAACTTTATTGGAACGCAACGGGCAACGAATGGGAATGGGACATCGCCCGCGCCCTTTGCGTCGTGACGCTGCCAGAAGGCGTGGACGCTCGCAAGGTGCGGTTCACTTTTTACACGGGACGGCTCGGTTCGCAGGCACAAAACGGGCGGGCGTGGGTAGAAGACCGTCAAGTCGTTTTTTCCGCAGGACCGTTTCGGCAAGGGGAAGGGTTGACAGTGGTCGTCGGCATTCCAAAAGGCATCTTGCGCCCACCGTCGTTGCTAAGACAAACGGTTTGGTGGCTGACGGACAACTGGGTGTTCCTTTTAGCGGCGCTGTTGCCGTTGCTGACTTTAGGCGGGATGGGTTGGAACTATTGGCGCTACGGGCGTGACCCTATCTGGCGGGAAGCCCTTGTCCCGCAATATCGCCCGCCCGACAACTTGACACCTGCGGAAGTCGGAGTCTTATCGGACGAACGCGCCGACAACATTGACATCGTGGCGACGGTTATTGACCTCGCCGTTAAGGGCTACTTGAAAATCCGCGAGGTGCCGGCGACCAAGTTTCTGTTTTTGCGGGGCACTGATTACGAGTTCGTTTTTTTGCAAGATGGCGACGGTTTGAAAGACCACGAGCAAATCGTTTTGGACGGGCTGCGATTGGGCACTGGGAGAGCCGCACAAGTCATCCGCCTTTCCGAGTTGCGGGAGCGTTTTTATCCCTACCTGCAAAATGCCAAGGCGGCACTCTACCGCTCGTTGACGCGGGACGGTTATTTCGCTAACAACCCAGAGACGGTGCGAAGTGGCTATTTGGCATCAGGCATCGTCGTAGAAGCCCTTGGGGTCTTCATAGCATTTTGGGCGGGAAGCGTGTTAGCGGAGGTGGGTTGGGTCGGTGCTTTGGCGCTGGCTATCAGTGCGATGTTGTCAGGCGGGTTCATTATGCTCTTTGCGCCTGCCATGCCTCGCAAAACCAGCAAAGGGGCGCGAGCCCTTTGGCACATCCTCGGCTTCCGCGAATTCATCCGACGGGTGGAGCGCGACCGATTGGAACGGATGCTGCAGGAAGACCCGACACTTTTTGACCGAGTGTTGCCTTATGCCCTCGTCTTTGGCATCGCCGATGAGTGGGCGGCAAAGTTTGAAGGCTTGCTGCAAAAGCCACCTGAATGGTTTGAGTCGGAGCGATGGACGCCGACGACCTTTACACCTCGCCTGTTCATTTACAGCCTCGGCGATAGCATGTCCACGATGAACAGCGTCTTTCCATCCACGCCCGCCCGCAGTTCTGGCTCAGGGGCAGGCGGTGGGTTCAGCGGATTTGGTGGTGGCGGTTTTTCGGGAGGCGGGTTCGGTGGCGGCGGAGGCGGCGGTTGGTGAAAAACAGAAGGATTCTAAGGGCTAAGCAACAACAATGTTGAAATAGTAGCCGAGTAGTAGGGACGCTATTGACATTGCCCTTTCAGCGCCCCTAAAATAATTGCCGTTAGATTGGCGGATACTGTGCTGATGGAGGTGTTTGATGATGAGGCGCTACGGCTTTACGCTCATTGAGTTGCTGGTTGTGATCGCGATTATCGCGATCCTGGCAGCAATCTTGTTTCCCGTTTTTAGCCAGGCTCGCGAAAAAGCCCGACAGGCACAATGTCTTTCTAATATGCGCAACGTCGGATTAGGTTTGATGCAGTATGTTCAGGACTATGACGAGACCTATCCCTTCACCACTTCTTGTGCTGCCCCTCATGCTCCTTTCCGGGCTACTCAAACGACCCCGCAGGGGCAAATCCATCCTTATGTCCGCAATGTGCAAGTTTGGGTTTGCCCTTC
>Ga0073929_1000950_pt1 | contig 32105 bp, 30 predicted proteins | sample DewCreD2012metaG_3_FD_76966 | JGI IMG/M metagenome (GOLD analysis project Ga0073929, IMG submission 76966) | Hot spring sediment bacterial and archeal communities from British Columbia, Canada, to study Microbial Dark Matter (Phase II) - Dewar... ... | reverse complement strand
GCTGGCCCTGGCCCGGGCCCTGGTCCGGCGGCCCCGCCTCCTGCTCCTGGACGAGCCGACCGAGGGGATCCAGCCGTCGATCGTGGCCGAGATCCGGGACCTGCTTCTCGCCCTGCGGGCCCGGCGGGCGGTGACCGTGCTGCTGGTCGAGCAGTTCCTCGACTTCGCCCGGGCGGTGGCCGACGCCTACTACATCCTGCACCAGGGGCGGGTCGTGGCCCACGGCCCCATCGCGGCGCTGACCGAGGCGGTCGTCCACGCCCATCTGGCGGTCTGACACACCGGTGAGGGGGGACGATGCTCTGGCTGACACCACGCGAACAGGAGAAGCTGCTGATCTATCTCGTCGCCGACCTGGCCCGCCGGCGGCGGGCCCGCGGGCTGCTCCTCAACGGCGCCGAGGCCACGGCCCTCATCGCCGAGGCCATCCTGGAGGGGGCGCGCGAGGGGCGCAGCGTCGCCGAGCTGATGGACCTGGGGCGCCGGGTCGTGACCCGCGACCAGGTGATGCCCGGGGTGGCCGAGATGCTGGAGGTGGTCCAGGTCGAGGCGACCTTCCCCGACGGCACCAAACTGGTGACCTGTCACCAGCCCATTGTCTAGGAGGTCTGGCGCGATGGGCCACTACTTCCCCTATCGCCTCGCCGACACCCCGATCTCCCTCAACGCCGGCCGGCCGCGCCGGCGGCTGGTGGTCAGAAACACCGGCGACCGGCCGATCCAGGTCGGGTCGCACTTTCACTTCTACGAGGTCAATCCGGCCCTGGTCTTCGACCGGGCGCAGGCCCGGGGGATGCGGCTGGACATCCCGGCCGGGACGAGCGTCCGCTTCGAGCCCGGCGAGGAGCGCGCGGTCACGCTGGTGGCCATCGCCGGGGCCGATCCGGCCGCTCTCCGTCACGCCCGGCGCGATCCCATGGCCGGGGAGGTGTCCGATGCAGATCCCGCGGCGCCAGTACGTTGAGCTCTACGGTCCGACCGTCGGGGACCGGGTCCGGCTGGCCGACACCGACCTCTGGCTGGTCATCGAGCGCGACGCCACCGTCTACGGCGAGGAGCTGGTCTTCGGCGGCGGCAAGACCGTCCGCGACGGGATGGGCCAGTCGACCCGGACCAGCGCCGAGGGGGCGCTGGACCTGGTCATCACCAACGTCATCGTGGTCGACCCGGTCATCGGGGTGGTCAAGGCCGACATCGGCATCAAAGAGGGGCGGATCGTCGGGCTGGGCAAGGCCGGGAACCCGGCGACGATGCCGGAGGTCCACCCGCGGCTCGTCGTCGGGCCGGGGACCGAGGTCATCGCCGGCGAACACCTCATCGCCACTCCCGGGGGCATCGACACCCACGTCCACCTGGTCTGTCCGCAGCAGGTCTGGGAGGCGCTCTCCAACGGCCTCACCACCCTCATCGGCGGGGGGACCGGGCCGGCCGACGGCACCAACGCCACCACCTGCACGCCCGGGCCCTGGAACATCGGGCGCCTGCTCCAGGCCATCGAGGCCTTTCCGGTCAACTGGGGGCTGCTGGGCAAGGGGAACTCCTCCCGTCCGGCCCCCCTGGTCGAGCAGATCCTGGCCGGCGCCTGCGGCCTCAAGATCCACGAGGACTGGGGGGCGACCCCGGCCGTCATCGACTGCGCCCTGCGGGTGGCCGACGAGTACGACGTCCAGGTGGCCATCCACACCGACACTCTGAACGAGGCGGGCTTCCTGGAGGAGACGATCGCCGCCATCGCCGGGCGGACGATCCACACCTACCACACCGAGGGGGCCGGCGGCGGCCACGCCCCGGACATCATCCGCATCGCCGGCGAGCCGAACGTCCTCCCCTCCTCGACCAACCCGACCCGCCCCTACACCGTCAACACGCTGGCCGAGCACCTGGACATGCTCATGGTCTGCCACCATCTGAACCCCGCCGTGCCCGAGGACGTGGCCTTCGCCGAGAGCCGCATCCGGGCCGAGACCATCGCCGCCGAGGACGTCCTGCACGACCGGGGCGTGCTCTCGATGTACTCCTCGGACTCCCAGGCCATGGGCCGCATCGGCGAGACCTTCACCCGGCTCATCCAGACCGCCGACAAGATGAAGCGCTGCACCGGACCGCTGCCCGAGGACCCGCCGGGGGCCGACAACGCCCGGGTGCTGCGCTATCTGGCCAAACTGACGATCAACCCGGCCCTGGCCCACGGCATCGCCCACGAGGTGGGGTCGCTGGAGCCGGGCAAACTGGCCGACATTGTCCTCTGGCCGATCCAGAGCTTCGGCGCCAAGCCCAAACTGGTCCTCAAGGGGGGCCTCATCGCCTGGGCGCTGATGGGCGACCCCAACGCCTCGATTCCCACCCCCCAGCCGGTCCTCTACCGGCCGATGTTCGCGGCCTACGGGCGGGCCCTGGCCGCCACCAGCGTCACCTTCCTCTCCCAGGCGGCGCTGGCGGCCGGGGTGCCGGAGCGGCTGGGGCTCCAGCGCCGGTGCGTGGCGGTCCGGGGCTGCCGGACGGTCAGCAAACGCGACCTGGTCCGCAACAACGCCTGCCCCCGGATCGCGGTCGACCCCGAGACCTATGAGGTTCGGGTGGACGGCGAACGGGTGACCGTTCCCCCGGCCGAGCGGTTGCCCCTGACCCAGCTCTACTTCATCGTCTGAGGGAGGGATCCGTGCTCATCCGGCATCTGGTCGAGCGTCAGAACGTCGACCCGGCCGGGTGCGTCCGCGACCCGCGGGCCATCCGGCACGGGCTGATCGTCGGGCGGCGGGTGGCGGCGCTGGCCGGCCCCGTCGACCCGGCGACGCACCTGAACCGCGATTTCCCCGGGCACCGGGCCGACGTCTGCATCGTGGTCGAGGCGTTCGTCATCGGGGCGCCGGTCGTGCTGGCGGGCGACGGCTTCGCCACCGCCCGGGTGGCGCCCGCGGCCCTGGCCCCGCTGGGGCCGGTGGACCTCGCGGCCCGCCACCGGGCCTGGGCGGCGGTGGCCCGGCGCGGGGGGAGCGGCCGTGGCTGACCGGCTGACCGACCTGGCGGCCCTGCTGGCCGCCCTCCAGATCGGCGACTCGGCCTTCCCGACCGGCGGCTACACCCAGTCGCACGGTCTGGAGGCGGCCGTCGCGATCGGCCGGGTGCGGGACCTCCCGACCGCCGAGGCGTACCTGCACAGCCTCCTGGCCGGCGTGGTCGGACCGACCGACGTGGTCGCCCTGGTCCACGCCGCCACGGCGACCGACCTGGGGACGGTCGTGGCCATCGACCGGGCCCTCTTCGCCCGGAAGCTGGCCCGGGAGCCCCGGCAGGCCAGCCAGCGGGCCGGACGGGCCCTGCTGGCCGTGCTGCCGGCGCTGGGCGTCCCCTCGCCGCTTCTCCGGGCCTACGCCGAGGCGGTCCGGTCGGGGCGGACGCCGGGGGTGCAGCCGGTGGCCTTCGGGCTGGTCGCCGGCTGGCTGGGGCTCGACCCGGCCGTGGCCGCCGCCGTCTATCTCCACAGCCTTCTCCTGAGTTGCGTCGGGGCCCTGGGCCGGCTGCTGCCGGTGGACCACCTCGCCCTCCAGGGGCTGGTCCGGCGGGCCCCCCCGCTGGTCCAGACCGTGGTCGCCCGGGCCCTGGCCACCCCCTGGCGGCGGATGGCGACGAGCGCCCCCGAGGTCGAGATCCTGGCCATGGTCCACGAGCGCACGCTCATGCACGCCTTTGCCACCTGAAGCGGGAGGGGAGCGATGACCAGACTGTTCCGCGTCGGGGTCGGCGGGCCGGTGGGCTCGGGCAAGACGGCGCTGGTCGAGCGGCTGGTGCCGGCGCTGCTCGCCCGCGGGCTCTCGGTCGCCGTCATCACCAACGATATCGTGACCCAGGAGGACGCGCGGCACGTCCGGCAGACGCTGCAGGGGATCCTGGACCCGGACCGGGTGGTGGGGGTCGAGACCGGCTCCTGCCCCCACGCCGCGGTCCGCGACGATCCGAGCATGAACCTGGCGGCCGTGGCCGAGCTCCAGGCGCGCTTCCCCGACCTCGACCTCCTCCTGCTGGAGAGCGGCGGGGACAATCTGACCCTCACCTTCAGCCCGGCCCTGGTGGACTACTACGTCTACGTCGCCGACGTGGCCGACGGCGACAAGATCCCCCGCAAACGCGGCCCCGGCCTCATCCGGGCCGACCTCCTGGTCATCAACAAGGTCGACCTGGCCCTCTACGTCGGCGCCGACCTTAAGCGGATGGCCCGCGAGGCCTTGGAGGTCCGGCAGGGCCGTCCCGTCCTCTTCACCAACTGCCGGACCGGCGAGGGGGTCGCGGCGGTGGTCGAGGCCCTCCTGGCGGCCCGGCAGGCCCGCGGGGTGGCGCGTTGACCGGTGGGGCGGTCCTGGCGGGACGGGCGTCGCTCGTCCTCGACTGCGCGGTGGTGGCCGGACGCACCCGGCTCGTCCGCCAGCGGCCCAGCCCTCTCCTCCGGGCCCTGGCGACCTTCGGACGGGCGGAGGGGCTGACGGGCAGCGTCCCGGACGGGCCGTCGCCGCTTGAGCTGATGCTGGTGACGCTGGGGCCAGGGCTGCTGGCCGGGGACCGCTGGTCGGCGCGGATCCGGGCCGGGCCGGGGGCGCGGGTGCGCCTGACCACCCAGGGGGCCACCCGCGTCCACGGGGCGGCGGACGGCCGCCGGACGACCGTCGTCCTCGGGCTCCGGGCGGCGCCGGGAAGCGTCCTGGAGTACTGGCCGGGGCCGACGATCCTCTACCGCCAGGCCAGCCTGGACCAGCTGGTGGTGCTGCGCGCGGCGCCGGGGGCGCTCGTCGTCGTCCGCGATCTCCTGGTCCCCGGACGCCTGGCCCGGGGGGAGGCCTTTCAGTTCCGCGCCTACACCGCCCGTCTGGTCGGCTCCGTGGGAGAGGGCGGCCCGGTCTTCGACGACGCCCTGCGGCTCGGGCCGGAGGATCTGGCGCCGCCTCTGGCCATCGGCCGGTTCGGGCCCTGGCCGGTGCTGGGGACGCTCCTGGTGGTTGCGCCGGGGGCGCCGGTGGGCCCGCTGGCCGACGCGGTCGCCGCGGCGCTCCCGCCGCCAGGGGCCTGTCTGGCCGGCGTCACCGTTTTACCCGGTGCGATCGGGCTTCTCTGTCGCCTCCTGGGGCCGACGGCCGCCGCGGTCGCGGCCGTCCTGGAGCGGGCGCGGCGGGCTCTCGTCGGCCGGGCGTCACTCGACGAGGTGGGACGGCAGGGTCAGGCGCCGGCCGCTCTGTCGCTGGCGGGCCCAGGTGCCGAGGAAGACCAGGGCGAAGAGGAGGGTGGCCACCAGCACGATGGTGGCCCCGGAGGCCACATCGAGGTGGTAGCTCAGGTAGAGCCCCACCAGACCGCACAGCGCCCCCAGGACGGTTGAGAGCAGGACCAGCCGGTCGAAGTGGTGGGTGAGGAGCCGGGCCGTCACCGCCGGGATGACCACGCTGGCGGCGATGAGGGTGGCCCCCAGCACCTGCAGGGCGGCGATGACCGTGCTGGCCAGGACCAGGGAGAGGCCCGCCTCCAGCCGTCCGACCGGCAGCCCGGAGGCGGCGGCGACCTCGGGGTCGAAGAGGACGAAGAGGAGGGGTTTGTAGGTGAGGAGGAGGAAGAGCCCGCTTATGACCGCCACCCCGCCGATGACCCAGAGATCGCGCTCGGTCACCCCCAGGATGTTGCCGAAGAGGGCCGCCTCGAAGTTGCGGGTGAACTGCCGGGTCCGGCTGAGGATGGCGACGCCCAGGGCGAAGCTGGCGGTGGTGACGATGCCGATGGCGGCGTCGGCCCCGATCGCCCGCCGGCGGGCCACCAGGCCGATGAGGAGAGCCGCCAGGAGCCCCCAGAGGCCGGCCCCCAGGTAGAAGTCGACGCGGAGGGCGAAGCTGACCACCGCCCCCCCGAAGACGGCGTGGGCCAGCCCGTGGCCGATGTAGCTCATCCGCCGCAGGATGATGTAGGGACCGATGAGCCCGCAGAGCCCCCCGACCAGCAGGGCCGCCAGCAGTCCCCGCCGGAAGAACTCGAACTGGAGCGGCTCCAGCAGCCAGCCGCTCACGACCGCCGCTCCCCGGAGAGGGCCGGCGTCGGGGGCCAGCCGTCGGCCACCAGGCGCCGGTCCCCGTGCTCGACCACGAGGAGATCGGCCCCGTAGGTCCGGCGCAGGACCGCCGGGGTGAGCACCGCCGGCGGCGGCCCCTGGGCGATGATCCCGCGGTTGAAGCAGACGAGGAAGGGCAGGTGGGCGGCGACCGCGTTCAGGTCGTGGGTGGTCAGGAGGATCGTGAGCCCCTCCCGCTGGAGGTCCAGGAGCAGGTGCAGGATCTCGTGGCGGGCGGCGATGTCCACCCCGCTGGTCGGCTCGTCCAGCAGCAGCAGCCGGGGCTGGCGGATGAGGGCCCGGGCCAGGAAGACCCGCTGCTGCTGGCCGCCGGAGAGGTCGGCGATGTGGCGGTCGGCCAGGGCGGCCAGGCCCAGCCGCTCCAGGATGGCCCGGGCGGCCCGCCGGTCCTCCCGCCGCGGCCAGGGACCGGGCCCGCCCTCCAGCGCCCGCCCCATCAGCACCACCTGTTCGACCGTCACCGGAAACGTCCAGTCCACCGTCTCCACCTGGGGCACGTAGCCGATGGGCAGTGCCCGCCGCCCCCGCACCGGCTGCCCCAGGACCCGCACCTCGCCGGCCAGGACCGGCGCCTGCCCCAGGATCGCCTTGAGCAGCGTGGTCTTGCCGGCGCCGCTGGGGCCGACCACGCCGACGAACTGACCGGGGGCCAGGGCGAGGTCCACCCCCTGGAAGAGCGGCCGTCCGTCGTAGCCGCAGGCCAGCGACCGCAGTTCGACCAGAGGCGCCGTCATGGCTCCGCGCGGTCCGGGATGTTGCGCGGGTCGATGTCTTTGAAGGCCTCGACCTGCCCGCCCAGGGCGGCCACCATCGTCCGCAGGTTCTCCAGCATCATCCCGACGTAGGTGTGCTGGGGGTCGTCCGGCCCGCCGGGCAGGGTGTCGTCGCTTAAGGTGTCGATGTAGCGGACGCCGGTCTCCCGGCCGATCTGCTCCAGGACCTTGCTGGGGAAGACCTCGGAGCCGAAGATGGCCGGCACCTTCTCGCGCCGGATCTGGGCGATGAGGGCGGCCACCTCGCGCGGCGAGGGCTCGCTGAAGTCGGCCGGCTGGATGGCCCCGATGACGGTGAAGCCGTAGCGCCGGGCGAAGTAGGCCCAGGAGTCGTGGTAGGTCAGGAGTTTGCGCTGCTCCGGCGGAATGGTCGCGACCGCCTGGCGGATGGCCCGGTCGAGCTGGTCGAGGAGGGCGGCGAAGCGGGCGGTGTGGCGGGCGTAGACCTCCCGGTGGGCCGGGTCGAGCTGGCTCAGGGCGTCGCGGACCAGCTCGGCGTAGCGGCGGGCGTAGTGCGGATCCATCCAGAGGTGGGGGTTGGGGTCGCCTTTCTCTTTGGGGAACGAGAAGTCGAAGATCCACTCGTCGCGGCTGATGGTGTGGTCGCCGAGTTTGAGGATCACCGCCCCCGGTTTCTTGGTGGCCTCGGCCAGTTTCTCAGTCGGCACCTCGAGATGCAGGCCGTTGAGGACGATGAGGTCGGCCTCGGCCAGGATCTTGGCGTCGGAGGGGGCTGGCTCGAAGGTGTGCGAGTCGGCTCCCTCGGGGATGAGGCCGTGAAGGTCGATGTAGGGGCCGCCGACGTTGTAGACGATGTTGGTGAGAGGGGCGACCGTGGTCACCACCTTCAGACGCCGGACCACGGTCGGGGTGGGCGCCGGCGTGGCCGTCGGGGCCACGGTCGGCGCGGCACCCGCCATCGGGGTGGGCGAGGGAACGGCCGTCGGCGGTGGCGAGGGGGCCGCCGGAGCGCAGCCCAGAAGGAGCAGCCCCAGCAGAAGACCGAGGCCAGACCACCGGCAAAGAGGCGGGAAAACCACCCGGAGACGTCGCACGCTCATCCTCCCCCGGACAGCGGCCGGCCCTGGCAGGCCGGGCAGCGGCCCTGGACTGTCACGCTCAGCCGCTGGACCTGAAAACCGTGGCGCTCGGCCAGGGCGGTCCGCAGCGGCTCGAGGAGCGCGTCGTCGAAATGCAGAACGGCCCCGCAGCCCTGGCAGCGGAAGTGGCCGTGGTCCGGCCGGCCGGCCGGTTCGTAGAAGCGCCGGCCGGCTCCCAGGTCGCAGACGGCCACCAGCCCCAGGCTGACGAAGAGGTCGAGCGTCCGGTAGACCGTCGAGAGGTCCACCGTGGGGTAGCGGGCCTGGAGGGCGGCGTGGACCTCCTCGGCCGACAGGTGCCGGCCGGCCGTCTCCAGCACCTCCAGGACCAGCAGCCGCTGGGGGGTGGCCCGGTAGCCCCGGGCCTTGAGAACCTGCCGCACGCGCGTACAATGGGGCATGGGAGACCTTCCGGCCGGGCGTTGGCTGGTGCAAATCTACTGCAGGAGCGAACCGGTGTCAAGAGGGGTCGTCTTCTGGGAGTTCGCCGGGGTGCTGGCCGAGCGCCGGGAGGACTGGCCAGCGCTGGTGGAGGCCGTCCTGCGCGAGCAGGCGCCGACCGTCCCGCTCCGCCAGCCGGCCCTCCAGGCCTTCCTCGAGACCGTCTTCCCCTGGGGCCGGCCCCATGAGCCCCATCCCGACTGGACGGCGGCCGACTGGTGGGCGGCCCTGGCCCGGCGGCTGGCGCTGGCGGCCCGGGTGGCCGGGGCCCCGGACCTTCCCGGGGAGCGGCTGGCCGCAGTGCTCCGGGCGCGCTACGGCGACCCGCGGGCCTGGGGGCTCTACCCCGACGCCGCCCCGATGCTGGCCTATCTCCTCAGCCGGGGCTGGCGGAACGTCGTCTTCGCCAACCAGACGCCCGACCTGCCCGACCTGGTGGCAGCGCTGGGGCTTGCCCCCCTGGTTGCGGCGGTCCTCCCCTCGGCCGCCCTGGGCTACGAGAAACCGCACCCGGAGAGCTACCGCCGGGCTCTGGCGGCGGTCGGCCCGGCGCCGGCCGCCTGGCTGGTCAGCGCCAGCCTCGGCGACGTCCTGGGGGCCGAGCGGGCCGGCCTGCCGGCGATCCTGGTCCGCCGGGACGACCCCCGGGCCCCGCGCTTCAGCCCGACGCTCCGCGATGTCATCGATATCATCGTGGACGACGCCAGCCGGTGAAACCATCCCTGGACGCTGGCGTGGATCGGGGGCGCCGCCGGCTCTTGTGCCACCCGGTCCGGCCCGCGTATACTGGGGCCGACCGCGCGGGAGAGGGGATGTTCGCCGACCGTCTGGCCCGCCTGGCCCGGGCCCTGGCCGACCATCAGGCCGACGCCTACCTCAGCGCCAGCCCGGTCGACCTCCGCTACTTCACCGGCTGCGCCGAGCCGGCCGGCTTTCTCCTCGCCCAGCCGGGGCGGCCGCCCCGGCTGCTCGTGCGCCTCTCGGCCGCCCGGCACGCCGCCGAGACCGCCCCCGCCGCCGAGGTCGTTCCCTACGCTCTGACCGAGACCCCCGAGGCCCGTCTGGCCGCTCTCCTCCGGGAAGGCGGCCTCCGGCGGGTGGCCTGGGATGGGCTGAGCGCCCGAACGCTCCTGGCTCTCCAGGCGGCCCGGCCCGAGGTGCTCTTCCTCCCGGCGCCGGACCTCTCGCCGCGTCTGCGGCGCCGTAAAGAGCCGGCCGAGGTCGCCTGTCTGCGCCAGGCCGCCCGGATCGCCGACGAGGCCATGCTCCTGGCCCTCGCGGCGGTCCAGGCCGGAGTGAGCGAACTCAGCGTCGCCGGGGTCTGCGAGGGCGCCGCCCGCCGTCTGGGGGCCGACGGGACCATGGGGCCGACCCAGGTCAAGAGCGGGCCACGGGCGGCCTGCCCCGACGCCCCGGCCAGCGCGGCCCCCATTCTCCCCGATACCATCGGCTACATCGACATCGCCCTCCGCTACCAGGGCTATCTCGGGGATCTCACCCGGGCCTTTGTCATCGGCGAGCCGCCGGCGTCGCTGTGGCGGCTGGTGGAGACGGTGGACCAGATCCAGCGGCAGGCCCGGGCCATGGTCCGGCCGGGCGTGGCCTGCCGGGACCTCGACGCCGCGGTCCGGCGGCTCTGCGCCGAGGCCGGCTACCCCGCGAACCCGCCGCACCACACCGGCCACGGGCTGGGGCTGGGGGGCGACCTCCCCCGGCTGGTCCCTACCAGCCCGGACGTCCTGGAGGAGGGCGACATTATCACCCTCGAGCCCGGCCTCTACCTCCCCGGGCTGGGCGGCGTGCGCCTCGAAGAGGTCCTGATCGTCCGGGCGAGCGGGGCCGAGATTCTGAGCCAGGCTCCCCGCCTCACCGCCGTCGCCTGACGCGCGTCAGAGGGCACGGCTCTTCTCGGAGGACCGGCCCCTCTTGCGCCCGGCGGCCGCCCGGCGTACGATGAGAGGCCCGGTCGGGCTCCACCGGCCGGGTGAAAAACCCGGAGGGAGTGACACCATGCGCGCGGCGATCCTGCACCGGCAAGGCGCACCGCTCACCGTCGAAGAGGTCGATCTCGACCCCCCGCGGGCCGGCGAGGTGCTGGTGCGGCTGGTGGCCAGCGGCGTCTGCCACAGCTGTCTGCACGCCGCCGACGGCTCCTGGAGCGGCATCCTCACCCCCATCGTCCTGGGCGATGAGGGGGCTGGCGTCGTCGAGGCGGTCGGCCCCGGGGTCGAGACCGTCCGGCCCGGCGACCACGTCATCCTCTCCTGGGCGCCGGCCTGCGGGCGCTGCCGCTTCTGCGTCCAGGGACGGCCGGTCCTCTGCGAGCGCAAGCCGCCGCGCTTCCACCTGGCCGACGGCACCACTCGCCTGCGCTGGCGCGGCCAGCCGGTCTACCACTACGGCCACGTGGCCACCTTCGCCACCCACTCGGTGGTGCCGGCCTCCTCGGCCATCCCCATCCCGCCCGATATCCCTCTCGACCGGGCGGCCCTCATCGGCTGCTCGGTGATGACCGGCGTCGGGGCGGTCCTCAACACCGCCCAGGTGCCGGCCGGGGCCAGCATGGCCGTCTTCGGGGTCGGCGGCATCGGGCTGAACGTGGTCCAGGGCGGAGCCCTGGCCAGCGCCTGGCCGATCATCGGGGTGGACATCCACGACCATAAGCTGGCCTACGCCCGCCAGTTCGGCCTGACCCACACCGTCAACGCCCGCCAGACCGACCCGGTGGCCGCCATCCAGGAGATCACCCAGGGCCGGGGGGCCGACTTCACCTTCGTGGCCGTCGGCGACACCGGCGCCGTGGCCCAGGCCATCGCCGCTCTGGCCCCCGGCGGCACCTGCGTCCTCATCGGTGTGCCGCCGAGCGGCCAGACGGTCCCCCTCGATCCGGCCTTCCTGGTGACCCGTGAGCGGCGGGTGATCGGGTCGTCCTACGGGTCGGCCCGGACCTGGCTGGACTTCCCCCGTCTGCTCGATCTCTACCGGGCCGGCCGGCTCAAGCTCGACGAGCTCATCACCCATCGCTACCGGCTGGAGGAGGTCAACGAGGCCTTCCGGGCCCTGGCCGCCGGCGAGGTGGCCCGGGCGATTCTCGTCTTCGCCTGAGGAGGGGCGATGACCGCGGTGCGGGTCTCGACCTGGATCTATCCCTGGGACCTGGCCGATGAGGGGGTGGACACGGTCCTGGCGCTGCTGCGCGACCACGGCTTCCAGGGCCTGGACCTGGCGGCCAACTACCACGCCATCGCCACCCTCGCCCCCCACAATCCCCGGCGCCGGGTGATGTACACCGAGACCGGCGCCGTCTTCTTCCCCGCCCGGATCGAGCGCTACGAGCGCATTCTGCCCCAGCTCTGGCCGGAGACGGCGGTGCTGCGGGCCTGGCCGGCGGTGGCCGAGCGGCTGGACCGCTACGGTCTCCGGCTCAACGCCTGGACCATCGGCCTGTTCCAGCCCTGGCTGGCCCGGGCCTACCCCGACTGCGCCCGCGTGCTGCCCTTCGGCGACCGCCTCTACGCCGGCGTCTGCCCGGCCAATCCGGACGTCCAGGTCTATCTCACCCGTCTCTGCGCCGACCTGGCCGACCAGTTCCCCCTCACCTTCATCGATCTCGAGGGCATCGGCTTCCCCGACTTCGCCTACGGCTGGGTGCGGGAGCGGATCGGCATCGCTTTAAGCGACTGGACGCGCTTTCTCCTCAGCCTCTGCTTCTGCCCGGCCTGTGAGCGCCGGGCGGCCGACCGGGGGGTGGCGGTGGAGCGGCTGCGGCGCTGGGTGGTGGCCGAGATCGAGGAGCGCTTCCAGGCGCCGGGCGACACACCCCCCGACGAGCCGGCCGAGGAGTTCATCGCCCGGCAGGTGGCGCGCGATCCCGACTTCGCTGGCTTTCTTGAGGCCCGTGAGGAGACAGTGGTCGGGCTGGTCCGGGCCATCGCTCAGGCGGTGGCCGACGCCCGCCCGGGCACCCGGATCGTGGTCTACGGGCGGGCCGACCGCTGGCCCCGCGACGGTCTGCGGCTGGAGCGGGTGCTGGACGTCGTCGGCGGCGTGATCCTGCCGTCCCCGGCTCGCGAGCCGCTGGCGGCCCGGGCGGTCCGCGACCTGGTCCGCCGGTCGGGCCAGCCGGTGGCTCTCATCCACAACCAGTGGTCGATCCTGCCCGAGCGGCCGGGCTCGCCGGAGTTCCGGGCCCAGGTGCGGGCGGCCCTGGACCTGGGGGTGGACCAGGTGATCTTCTATCACTACGGCCTGCTCAAGCACGCGCAGTTGCACAGCCTGATCGCCGCCCTGCGGCCGGCCCTCTGAGCGAAGCCGGTTGTGTGCCTTCTCCCTCACGGGCGGCTCGCCTCCACCGGGCGACCGGCGGCCAGGCGCCGGCTCAGTCGACCGGGCGGATATTCTGGTTCAGGCGGAAGACGTTGGTCGGGTCGTAGCGGCCCTTCAGGGCGGCCAGGCGCGGGTAGGCCGGGCCGTAGGCGGCGTGGACCCGCTCCTCCCCTTCGTCGCCCAGTTCGTTGACGTAGACGCCACGGTTGGTGAAGGGCTGGAGGTCTTCCCAGAACCGTCGGGCCCAGGCGATGTTGGCCGTATCCTCGGCCGGATCCTCCCAGATCGAGAGGATGGTGAAGGCAAAGGCGGCCTGGCGGTGGACGAAGGCGGTGGCCGTGGGCTGGACCCGGGCGACCGCTCCGCCCATCTGGACCAGGAGGACCAGGCTCTGAGGCGAGGGGACCTGGGCGAAGTGCTCGGCCATGATCTCGATGGCCGGGTCGGTCAGGCTGGCCAGCAGGCCGGCTTTGCCGTAGTAGCGGCGGCCGTGGGGGGCGGCGTCGTCCAGCATCGTCTGGACGGCGGTGTAGGGCAGGGGACCGATCTGCTCGCGGGCCACCGGTCCGAACCGCCGCAGGGGCGCAGTGACCCGGGCGCCGGCCGCCGGGTCGCCGTTGTAGCAGAGGGCGAGGCCGAGGGCCGGGTGGCCATCGGGGGTGGTCAGGAAGGCGGCCGTGATCATCAGTTCATCGGGAGCGGTGGCCAGGTACTCGCGGGCGGCCCGCAGGACCGGGCCGGCGGCCGGGAAGGGGTAGGCGATGAGCCCGCCCAGGACTATCGGACCGACCGGATGGAGAGCGTACTCGAAGGTGGTGACCACCCCGAAGTTGCCACCGCCCCCTCGGAGGGCCCAGAAGAGGTCGGCGTTCTCCTCCGGGCTGGCGGTGAGGACCTGGGCGTCGGCGGTGACCACCGTGGCGGACCGCAGGTTATCGCAGGTCAGGCCGCAGGAGCGCATCAGCCAGCCCAGGCCGCCGCCCAGCGTCAGCCCGGCGATGCCGGTGTGGGAGACCTGGCCGCCGGTGACGGCCAGACCGTAGGCCTGGGTGGCCCGGTCGAGGTCGCCCCACAGGAGCCCGGCCCCGGCCCGCGCGCGCCGCTGGACCGGGTCGACGGCGACCTCTTTCTGCCGGGAGAGATCGATCAGCAGACCGTCCTGGCAGACCGAATGGCCGGGGAAACTGTGGCCGCCGCCGCGGACCGCCACCAGGAGATCGTGGTCCCGGGCGAACTGGACGGCGCGCACCACATCACCGGTGTCCTGACAGCGGGCGATGAGGGCCGGCCGGCGGTCGAACATGCTGTTCCAGACCCGCCGGACCGCGTCGTAGGAGGCGTCGTCGGCGGTGAGCACGGGGCCCCGGTGCTGCTCGCGCAGAGCCGAGACGGCCGCCGCCGGCAGGCTCGTCGGGCGGCCGGACAGGGTCACGGCGCGCAGGTCGGGCATCTCTCTTCTCCTTCCTTATTTTCTGACCACCGTGGTCTCCCGGTGCGCCGCGTGCCGACCCCGTCTGCACCTGGCGGATGGCACGGTAGACAGCTTCAGTCTATCACCGGACCGTTCGGGGGGCTACCGCCTCGACCACTTATTTTTTGTGGGTACGCCGGGTGAGGGGCGAAGGGAGCTCTTGACAGGCGGGCGGGGCGCCGTGGGCGTTGACGCGGCCCGGCGGCTGTGCTACGCTGCGAGAGAGTCCGGTGGGTTTGGGCCGGTGTGACTGTGGAGGAGCGTGTGATGGAGACAGGCCGTCTGGAGATCGGGATCGAGGTCTACGACCCGGCGTTGCGCCGGCTGGTCCCGCCCGACGCCGTCATCGAGCGGGTGGCCTGCGGCTTTCGCTTCACCGAGGGGCCGGTCTGGCGCGGCGACCATCTGCTGTTCAGCGACATCCCCAGCGACCGCATCGTCCGCTGGGAGCTGCGCCCCGAGGGGCCGGTTGTCACCACCTTCCGCACTCCCAGCGGCAACGCGAACGGGCTGACGCTCGACCGGCAGGGGCGGCTCATCGCCTGCGAGCACCGCACCCGGCGGGTCACCCGGACCGAGCCCGACGGCACGGTCACCGTCCTGGCCAGCCACTATCAGGGGAAGCGGCTCAACAGCCCCAACGACGTGGTGGTGCGGTCGGATGGCCTCATCTTCTTCACCGACCCGCCCTACGGGCTGCCCAACCAGCGCGAGGGGAAGGAGCTGCCCTTCCAGGGGGTCTATTGTCTTCGGCCCGACGGGACGCTGGTCCTGCTGGTCGACGATTTCGAGCGGCCCAACGGCCTGGCCTTCTCGCCCGACGAGCGGGTGCTCTACATCGACGACTCGTTCCGCCGGCATATCCGGGCCTTCGACGTCCAGCCCGACGGCACTTTGACCAACGGCCGCCTCTTCGCCGATATGACCTCGCCGGACACCGGCTCGCCGGATGGGATGAAGGTGGACCGCGAGGGGCACCTCTACTGCACCGGCCCCGGCGGCATCTGGGTCTACACTCCTGAGGGGCACCTTCTCGGGCGTATCCTGCCGCCGGAACAGCCGGCCAACCTGGCCTGGGGCGATAGCGACTGGCGGACCCTGTACATCACCGCCCGGACCGGTCTCTACCGTCTGCGGGTGAACATTCCCGGCATTCCGGTGGGCGTCTGAGCCGGCTCACGGTCCTTATCACCACCTGTCTGAGCGTCCAGGTGCCGGGCTGGTAGGAGATTCTGCGCCATGCCACCCAGGACCCCTTCGCTCTTCCGCCGTGATTCCGCCGTGGACGAATCTGTTATTCACGGCGATCACTACTTCCTGGAAGCGCTGACCAAGGTTCTGCTCCCCGAGCGGCGCCCGCTGCTCGATGCGGCCGGCGACCGGATCGGGCGCGGCTGAGCGCGGCGCGGGGGCGGCAACGCGCTCTACGTCCGGTGACCAGAGCGGGCGCCTCCTGCGGCTACTCTTCCTGCCAGTGGACCACCACCACCTCGTGGTCCCGGATGGTCGGGATGGTCAGCCGGACGTAGCCGGGGACAGTGGCCAGGGGTGGCTGGTCGCCGGCGACCAGCAGGCGGGCGGCGACGGCGCGGTAGCCTGGAGGAACGGCGATGTCCACCTGCACCGGGCCGATAGGGGTGAGCGCGTCGGCTGGGGGGTGCCAGAGGCTCGCCTGGGTCAGGTTCACCAGGTGAATAATGCTGCGCGCGCCGGCGGCGATCTTCTGCCAGTAGGGGTGCAGATCGAGCAGGCCGGGGCCGGCGACGCGGACTGGCAGCGGCCGATTGAGCGCCCACCGGACGAGCCCGGCCAGCAGCGTCAGGTGGTCGGGGTGGTGCCAGTCCCAGCACCGACGATCCAGATCGGTCGGTGTGTAGACGACACGGCTCGAGCCGTGGGTGGCGAGATACAGGAGAGGAATATCGGTGGCGGTCACTCGCGGGTAACTGTGTTCTGGCGGGAAAGGCGGGAACGGGGGGACGTAGGTCAGCGGCACGCCCGTGCCCACGTCCGGGTGGGGCCGCGTGCGACAGAAGCTGCCGCCGAACGGCAACAGGGTCGTCTCCGTGAACGCCGCGGGCAGACCGGTGCGGTCGACTATCCGGAAATAGCTGTGCCCGCTGTCCTGGACGGTCTCGCCCTGATGGTGGGCGCCGAAAAGATCGGCCAGCGCGAAATCTGGGCGTGGCTGCCCCCATTCGTTGTAGAGACTTGTTTCGAACGTTGCCAGGAGGCTGCCGCCGCTCGCCACGTACGAGCGCAAAGCGCGGCAGTGGGCGTCGCTGAGGGCGGCCAGATTGGGCAGGATGAGCAGCGGGTGACGGGCGGGATCGATGCTTGCCAGGCGGTCGACGTGCACCAGTTCGTAGGGCAGGCGCCCCCAGATCAGCGCCAGGCTCATCCCGCGCCAGTGGGCGAGATAGCGCTGCTCCGGGTCGTCCTGTCCGTAGAAATCAACCGCGCGCTGTGACCAGACCAGACCGATCGAGGCCACCGGCTCACGGTCGACCAGGTACTCCTGGGTCCGCTGGTGCCACTCGAAAAGCGCGGGGGCGGTCCGGAACAGACGCTGGTCGTCCTGCAGAGCCCCGATGAAGTGCCACCAGGGCCGCAGGCCGCCCGCCACCGCCTCGGCGAACCACAGACGGATCTCGGCCTCCGGTTGGGCCGTGAGACGAAAGACGGGACGGCCCATGGCGTACTGGGCGATGCTTTCCGCAACGACGACGGCGGGCTGCACCGACCGGATCAATTTCCCCATCTCGCCGTTGGCCCAGAGCGGGACACCAGGACGCCGGGCCTGGAAGTCGAGGACCAGGAAGGGGGTCTCCTGGGCCAGCAGGAGCCAATCGCGTCCGGACTGACACTGGCCGACCAGATCGCCACCGTTATTGCCGATCCAGAGACAATCTGGTCCCCCGACCTCGCGCGTGACCTGGTTGTAAAACCGCCAGAGGTCGCGCAACTGCTCATACCGCCAGCAAACCCACTGTCGGAAGACCGGATCGCGCCAGTCAGGCGAGGGGGGCAGATCGTGGCCGGAGTGCTCCCGAAACGACCGTTGGCAGTGGGGGCAGTAGCAGAGACCGCGCGCGCGGCTGAGACCGCTCCAGCTGTTGTCGAAGAAGCCATCAACGGCGTAGCGGTCGATGATCTCCCGGAGGATGATGGGCACATAGGTGCGGGTATACGGGGAGGAAGGGCAGAGGAGGTAGAGGTCGCCGTCGCGGTAGACCTGACCACGGCGGTCCACGGCGTACCAATCCGGGTGCTCATGGAAAAGATCGGCCCCGGTCCGGCTGGAGTCCAGCCGAGCCAGCACCGCCAGCCCCAGCGCCCGGGCGGCGGCCACCAGGTCGCCGAAGAGGTCCCGGTCGCCGAGGAAAGGGGAGCGGCGGTGGCCGGGCACGGCGGTCGGGTAGTAGGCGACGATGCCGCCGGCGTTCAGGACCACTCCCTCGATCCCCGTCTCCCGCCAGTACCTCTGCCACCAGGCGATGTCGTAATGCTGCGGGTCGATCTCCCGGATGTTGGTTTGTCCCCAGCGGCGCACCCGCCGGTACCATGGGTCACGCTGCATACTCAGGTCCTCCTACCGTTTGCGTGGTGCTGGGAGAGCGCGCCTCGAAGATGGCGCAGAGCCGCCCCTAGCCTTTAATCCCGGTCAGGGCGATGCCCTGGATGAAGTATTTTTGGGCCGAGAAGTAGATGACCAGCACGGGCAGGATGGTCAGGGTCGAGCCGGCCATCAGGAGCGTCAGTTCCGTGAAGAACTCCCGGCGGAACATGGCGAGCCCCACAGGCAGTGTTTGCAGCTCGGTCGAGTTCAGAAAGATCAGCGGGCCAAAGAGATCGTTCCACGAGCCAAGGAAGGTGAAGATGCCGATAGCCGCCATGGCGGGCTTGATCTGTGGGAGCATGATCTGCCAGTAAATACGGAAACTGGAGCAGCCGTCTATCTTGGCGGCATCTTCCAGCTCCTGGGGAAGAGTTTTGAAAAACTGGCGAAGCAGGAATATTGAATATGTTGAGTGCAATATATGGGGGAGCCAGAGCGGATAGTGGGTATCTATCCAGCCAATGTTACGGTAGATAATATACAGGGGGATCAGGGTCACCGTGCCAGGGATCATGATCGTTGAAAGAAGAATCGAGAAAACGACATCGCGTCCGACGAAATTGAGGCGGGCAAACGCGTAGGCGGCCAGAGACGAAAAGAACAGGGTGCCAACAACATTGAGAAAGGCCAGTTTCACGCTGTTGTAGAAAAATATCGGAAAGATATTGGCCTGCCACATCTCAAGATAGTTCTCAAAACGCGGTGGGATAGGGAAGAATGTCGGTGGAATGGAGAGAACGCGATCCTCAGTGTTCAGCGAGGCCCCGACCATCCAGACCAGAGGCAGGAGGAAAATCACCGCCAGGGCCGACATCAGCGCGTAGAAGAAGGCCTCCACCGAGGCTTTTCTGAGCAGCCAGGCCGTCCGTCTGTAGGCTTTCACCGTCGCCATCAGCGCCCCTCACTGTCTATGTCGTTATCCGTAGAAGACCCACTTCCGCTGCAGCTTCCACTGGATAAAGGTCACAGAGGCGACGATGACGAAGAGGATCCAGGCCATCGCCGCTGCATATCCCATCTTCCACCAGGCGAAGGCGTTCTGGTACAGGTAATAAACATAGACGGTGGTAGCGAAGGCTGGTCCTCCCTGAGTCATCACAAAAATCAATCCGAAAACCTGAAAGGATGAGATGAACTGGGTTATTAAGAGAAAGAACAGCGAGGGTGTCAGAAGCGGCAGGGTAACGTGCCAGAATTTGTGCCATGTTCCGGCTCCGTCGATCGCGGCCGCCTCATACAGAACCTCCGGGATGTTCTGCAGGCCGGCCAGCAGGATCACCATCGGGTAGCCGACGCCATGCCAGACGCTCACCAGAATGACCGCTGGCATCGCCCACGCCTGCTCCGATAGCCAGGCTGGCCCCTTGATGCCGATCAGCGAGAGCAACCAGTTCAGCACCCCGACGTCGGGAGCATAGATCCAGTACCACACCAGACTGATCGCCACCGTGTTGGTGACCACAGGGGTGAAGTAGAAGGTGCGGTACCAGGTCACTCCCTTCATCTTTCGATTGCAGAGCAGGGCGAGAAGGAGGGCACAGAGAATTGTCAGTGGAATATGGCCAAAGGTGTAATAGAGCGTGTTTTTCAGGGTCATCACAAAGTACATGTCGTTAGTAAACAGGCGGATATAGTTGTCGAGTCCGACGAATCTGGCCGGGTTCACCCCATCCCAATCGGTAAAGGAGGCATAGATAGAGACAGCGATGGGGAAGAACTGGAACGCCGCCATGCCGAAGACAACCGGGGCGATGAAGAGCCAGCCTTCGATGTTCTCGCGGAATTTCAGCCGCGAGATGCGGCGGCCACTGGCACGCTCGAGGACCGCAATAACCCCCATAGTACCCGGTCTCCGGTGATGATTCAGATCGCTGTGAGTGTGGGGGTTCAGTATTTACCAACCAGAGCGTCTTCTACGAGCGGACGCACCTTGGTCAGAATATCGTCGGCCCGAGCCTTGCAGGTGTAAACCAGTTCGAGTTCGGGCCGGTAGATCTGCCGGGCTCGCTCGGTGTTCTCCGTGTAGTTGACCGTCGTCTGGTACTCCATTGCCTTAACAAACAGCTCGACATGCGCCGGTGGCTCTTTCCCCGCCTTGATGAGCCTGGCCGGCTCTTTCATGGCCGGAATGAAGTAGCTGGTCTCGGCGAAGATCTTTCCCCCGCCAGGTCCGCCGAGAAAGCGCAGCAGCCGCCAGCCTCCATCGGGGTTCTTGGCAGCCTTCGGAATACAAAATACAATGAGGCTCCCCTCGGTCATCTGCTTGACCTTGGCCGGGACCGGCGCGACGTCCCATTCGAAGTTCTTGACGTTCCGGCGCAGGTACGGGATGATACCCTGGGTCCGGAAGAACATGGCGATCTTGCCGGCGACGAACATATTATTGGCCCCTTCCTGTCGCAGAAGGGACCATTCCGGTTGCACTTTGTGCTTGCAGGTCAGGTCTGCCGCCCACTGGATAGCCTCGGCCCCTTTAGGGTTGGCCAGCGTGAACTTCTTCCCGTCTTTGGAGTAGATACCGTCTTCCTCGCCGTTATTGACGGCGAACGTCTGCTCGAAGCCGGTGTCGTCGTAGATCAGCGCTCCCCAGCGCTGACCCTCGACTGTCAATTTCTTGGCTCGGGCCAGGAAGTCGTCCCACGTCCAGTCTTTGGACGTCCACTCGGTTGGCGGCAGGGGGACGCCCGCGTCTTTGAAGGCGTTGACGTTGTAATAGATCAGTCGGGGCTGGTTTCCGATCGACCAGGCGGTGTACTTCCCATCGGGCTGTTTGGCGAAGTCGAAGACGAACTCGAAGTAGTCTTCACGGCGGATATTGTCGGCTTTGAGGTAGGGGGTGAGGTCCAGCAACTGGTTCTTCACCGAGTAGCCCCGGACGTAATCGTCGTTGATGCGCATCACGTCGGGCGGCGTGCCGGCGGCCAGCAGCGTCCGCATTTTATCCTCATACCGCGCCGGCGTCGGCTGCACCTTGACCTTGTAGGGCGGGTTCTGCCGCTCGAACTCCTGGATCGCGATCTCAAGCGGGGTGTCCTTGACCGTGTCCCAGTTCATAAACGTGATCTCGGTGGCCGCCTGTGCCGGCTCACCGGCCGGCTGCCGCTGGATCAGCTGGCAGGCTGTCAGGGCCGTCATCCCGGCCAGGGCTGCCGCCTGACCCAGAAAAGTGCGCCGCGCAATAACTGGAGTCCGCATTTTCAGGTCCTCCTTCCCCTAGTCCTTCAACGACATCCCCAGCATCTTCGCCCGTTCACGCAATTCGTTGAAATCGGCGTCCTTCCCCTCGGTAAATCCGTCGACGCCAAAGGGCTTGAGCAGATCCGGCTTCTCTTTGAGCCCGATGATGGCTGTTCTCAAGGTCTCGACCGTCTTCCTCTCCAGGCCAGGACGCGCTACCAGGACGGCCGTGGGAACACCTTCGATCTTTTTCAAGACATTCGTCTCTTCTTTGATCTTCTCCAGTGGCATTTTGAGTTTATCCGCCACCTCTTTGCTGTTCATCGCCCTCTCGGCGGTGAAAGAGGCATGAAATCTGAATTTACCATCCTTATCCTTGGAAAGAAGTGTTATGAGGGCGTCAATTTCGTCGGCGCGGAACTCAACGTCTAGGTCTCTAAAGGGGTCGATGCCTAGCTTTTTGATCTCGGCTGCCGGATAGATCCAGCCAACCGCATCGCCCGCGTCGGTGGCAGCGATGGTCCGGCCTTTGAGCTGATCGAGTGCGGTGATACCCGTCTCTTTACGGGTGACGATGACGCTGTTCTCGCTCGGCCTGCCCTGGACCAGCGTGCGCAAAAGTAACTCGGCTCCGAACGACTCTTTCGCTTTTATGTAAAAGAAAGGTCCGAGCCAGGCGATATCGATGCTGCCTTCTCGCAGCCAGAGAAGGGCCATCGCCGGGTCGGAGGGCACCAGGACCTTGACCTTCAGACCGGTCGTCGTCCCGAGCGCCTCCGCCAGCGGCTGTGCGGCCTTCGTCACCCGGGTAAACCCTTCGAGCGTCGGCGGCGGGGCAAAGACAACCTCACCGGGGGCCCGTTCGACCTTCGGGACATACGTCTGCACGGACGTCTGGAAGGGCCACTGCTGGCAGGCTGTGGCGAGCGCTCCACTGGCGCTCGCCACCAGAAGCCCGACGGCCGAGCGCACCAGGCGGCGTCGCGATAGGGTGGACATCGGCGCCTCCCCACCGTAAAATACCGGTCAGACTGGCATCGTTGTAGAGGGTAGCCAGATAGCGCTGTGAGAGGCAAGGGGATCAATGCCGGCAGATCGCCATCTTCCTGCCATCTCCCTGCCATCAGCCGATCAGCCGGACACCGAGGCCGCGCTGCTGACGACGCTGGAGCGCTATCTGCGGGACGCTCTGCATCACCTCGAGGCGCGGGCTTATCTGGAAACTCATCCGTTGACCACGCTTCTGGGGACAGAGGGGCGTCCTCTCTCGGGGACGGCGCTGCGCGAGCTTCTGCTCGAGCTGCTCGAGCGTTTACGCCCTCTCGATGGAGCCTCGACCGAGGCCCATGAGATCGCGCTGCGCCAGTATCAGCACCTGGTTATGCGCTACCGCGAGGGCAAGGGGCTGGAGGAGATCGCCGCGGCCCTCCACGTTAGCCTGCGGCAGGCCAGTCGCGACCACCAGGAGGCGCTCCGGACCCTGGCCCGTCTGCTCTTGGCGCGTATCCGCGGCTCGTCTGCGTCCGCGCTCGTCTCCTCTCCCGCCGACCTGCCGGCTCTGGCCGGTCCTGACTCTCCCGCTCGGGCCTCTTTGCCGGAGATCTTCACCGGTATTCTCGCCACCCTGCAGCGTCTGCTCCCTGGCGTCGAAACCCGCTGTCAGGTCTCGCTCCCGGACACGTTGCCCGCCGTTGCCGCCGACCCACTCCTGTTACGCGAGGCCTTTTTTCACCTGCTCCTGTTTGCCTTGCATGTCGCCCCCACCACCATCGTGCAGGTCGGGGGCGCAGATACAGCCGCCGGCGTGGTGGTGCATATCCGCTGCCTTTCGCCGCTGGCGGCGGACGCTCCACCGCCCTCGCTGCCACTGGCGGCCGGGAACATCGAGGAGCTTTTCTCCACCGGCGCCCAGTTGATCCACGCCCAGCGTGGCCAGGTCGCGCGGCGCGATGCTGACCGTTGCCTCACCGTCACCCTTCCGCCCGTCGACCTCTACCGGATTCTGCTCGTCGATGATAACCCCGACCTCGCCCGCCTCTTCCGCCGCTATCTCGCCGCGGAGCCTTTTCGGATCATCCAGGCTACCACCGCCGCCGCAGCCCTCCAGTGCGTGCGCACCCTGCATCCCGATGTGATCCTTCTGGACATTCTCATGCGTGGGCAGGATGGTTGGGAGATCCTGGCCTCACTGCGCCAGGAACCCGCCGCTCAGGGAGTTCCGATCATCATCTGTTCGGTTCTTCCGGAACAGACAGCGGCGCGTCTCCTTGGGGTCGCGGGGTTCCTGCCCAAGCCGGTGACCCGCCAGAGTCTGCTGGCAATTCTGTCCCAGACCTGTCACCGCCCCAGAGCAGTCCCAGCCCCCCTCGGATCACCCGGAGCGCCTCACCCGCGCTGAACCCGGTCGAACGGTGCAGGATAATGGTCTCGGTCTGCCAGCCCGCGCTCTCCGGCTCCTGAGCGCTGAGGATGACCACAGCCGGCCGGACGGCCCCCGCGCGTAATCGCCGAAGCACTTCCCACCCATCGAGGCCAGGGAGGATCAGGTCCAGCAGGACGGCATCGGGAGCGAAGTGGGAGAGCCGTTCGAGTGCTTCCCAGCCGTCGGCGACCGCCTCGATCTGCCCGTCCGGCAGGATCTCCTGGAGCCAGTAGACCAGGAGCCGTTGCAGGTCAAGGTGGTCCTCGACCAGCAGGAGACGCCGGATCGGCTGGGGCAGAGTCCGGAGTGTTTGCTGAAGTTGCTCACGGGTTATCGGCTTGACGAGATAAGCGGCGACGCCTAGATCGCGCGCCCAGTCGGCCGCGGTCCGGAACCGACAGCACACAAGCGGCAGAGTCCGCCACTCGGGATGCTCCTGGATCAGAACCTGCCAACGTCGAACCCCTTCGGAAGAGCCGGCCAGAAATCCGTGGACCGGTCCTTCGGGAGTCCCGGACCACCCCTCGAGGACCTGAAAGCCCTCCAGGTAGCGCTGGAAGAGCCGGCGCACGTCGCTGGAGGCATCGAGGGCCACCAGGCGCCGGATCGGGCTCGGCAGCCAGTGGTAGCCAAAGCGGCTGCTCCGGCGCACAGCCGGCGCCGGTTGCCCGCCCCCGCGTGCGTTTTCCGAGGGATGAACGGGCAGGCGCAGATAGAACGTGGTTCCGTGCCCCAGGGCGCTCTCTGCCCAGAGCCAGCCTCCGTGAGCTTCGGCGAAGTGGCGGCTGACCGCCAGCCCTAAACCACTGCTCCCCCGACGCTGGCGCTCCCCGAACTGGCGGTAGGGCTCGAAAAGGAGCGGCAGATCCACCGGCGCGATGCCCGGCCCTGTGTCGCGAACGGCAACAGTTACGGCGTCTTTATTCAGGGCCGCCGTGATCGTCACCCCGCCCTGCTCGACGACACGCGCGGCATTGACGAGGAGGTTGATTAAGATCTGCCGAATGCGCACCCGGTCGACGAAGAGTGGGGGTAGATCCTCGGGCAGCTGGGTATCAAGGAACAGCCCGCGGTCTCGGTAGAGATTGATCACCGCCGCCACGGCTTCGGTGACGATCGGACCGAGAGGCTGCCATTCGCGCATGAGGGCCAGGCGGTCGGCTTCGATCCGGCTCAGGTCGAGGATGTCGTCGATAAGGGTTGAAATGTGGCAGGCGTTCCGGTAGATCGCCTCCAGATCTTCGCGATAACTGGAGGGCAGAGGGTCGCGATAGGCGGTCTGCGGCGAGAGGACCATCATCTCGCAGAGACCGATGATCAGGTTCAGAGGAGTTCGCAGTTCGTGGCTGATGGTGGTGGCGAACTGCTCTTTGAGGCGCCGCGCCTCCTCCGCCGCCCGCCGTGCTTGCTCAACATCCCGGCTCAAGGCCTCGAGGCGGTCGTAAGAGTCGGCCAGGCTCCGGGCCAGACGCGCCAGTGCGCTCTGCTGCTCCTGGGCCCGGCGAGCCGCCTCGGTTGCCTGGCTGTACCCCTGCCAGGCCCAGAGCAACGCCGTCTGGAGAGGACGCAGGAGTAACCAGCTGAGGAAGCAGGTCGTCCAGAGGAAGGCCAGAACGTTGAAAAGGTGGGCGTGCTCCACCGGGAGCGTCTGCCCTGTGGCCGCCAGGAGGAGCGTGCCGGTGGCGGCCAGCGTCAGCGCGGCGGCCCAGCGTCCACCGCCCACCGCGCCGGCGAGGAGCACCAGGGCCCCGAACCACGGGCCGGCGCCAGGGAGAGGAAGCAGGATAAGCGCTCCGCTGATGACAAGAAAGAATCCACCCAGCAGGATCGCGCGGGCAAAATGGGGATCGCGCTCGAGCCAGGAACGACTCGCCCAGGCTGTGGCCGCGAGGGCGAGACCGAGTGTAAAGAGACCGGGGTCGAGCCGATCAACCAGTGCTGCAGCGAAGATAAGGCCGAGACCCAGAGCTATCCCGCCGATGGTGGCCGTCGCCAGGGCCTCACACTGGAACCCCCAGAGATCCGACTCCACCGTTGGGCCCGCTGGCCCGACCTGGCTCTGACTCACCGACTGCATCGCTCCTCCAGCACCAGCAGAGAGTTCGGAACGTCGCCCGGTTGCCTCTCTCGATTCCCTCTAAAAGTATACGCGGGCTTCCCCGCGGAGGATCCAGGATCGGTCGATTGCCAGGCACTGGCTGAATCCCTGCCCCGGCTGGCACAGCTGTGATGGTCGCCAGTGACGGCTCGTCGGGGCCCAGGCACGGACCCGGAAGGCTGCGGCGGCCGTCCGTCCCTAGGTGATACGGGCCGTGGCGGTGGCGACGGAACGCTGTCAGCAGCTCCGCATAGTGGTTGGTGGGTGGCGTGATGCCTGGTCCGGCGCCGGGTCAGGCCCGGCGGGTGGCCAGCCGGGGCGGCACCAGCCGTTCCTGGCCGCCCATGTACGGGCGCAGGACCTCGGGGATGACCACCGAGCCGTCCGGCTCCTGATAGGTCTCCAGCAGCGCCGCAAAGGTGCGCGGCAGCGCCACCCCCGAGCCGTTTAAGGTGTGCACGAACTCGACCCGCGCTCCCGGCGCCGGCCGGTACCGAATGTTGGCCCGCCGGGCCTGAAAGTCCTCGGCGTTTGAACAACTGGAGCACTCCAGCCATTCGCCCGAGCCCGGCGCCCAGACATTGATGTCGTAGGTCTTGGCCATGGCGAAGCCCAGTTCGCCGGTGCACAGCAGGTAAACCCGGTAGGGCAGGCCCAGCTGCTGGAAGATGTACTCGGCCTCCTGGACCAGCCGCTCCAGCTCCTCGTAAGAGCGCTCCGGCTCGACGATCTTGACCAGCTCGACCTTGTCGAACTGGTGAACCCGCTTGATCCCGCGGACCTCGCGCCCGGCCGCCGCCTTCTCGCGACGGAAGCAGGCTGTCCAGGCCACGTAGTAGAGCGGCAGCCGGCCGGGCTCGATGATCTCGTCGCGGTGCAGGTTGACGAGATACACCTCGGCCGTCGGGATGAGCCAGAGGTCCTCCTCGCAGTCGCGGTAAAGGTTCTCGGCGAACTTGGGCAGCTGCCCGCTGCCGACCAGCGCCTGCCCCCGCACCAGGAACGGTGGATAGATCTCGGTGTAGCCGTGGCGCTCCCGGTGCACGTCGAGCATCCAGGTGATGAGGGCCCGCTGCAGCCGGGCGCCGTCGCCCTTCAGAATATAGAAACGGGTGCCCGAGATCTTGGCTGCCCGCTCGAAGTCGATGATGTCCAGGTGCTCGGCCAGCTCCCAGTGCGGCCGGGGGGGAAAGTCGAACCGGCGCGGCTCACCCCAGCTGCGGACCAGAACGTTGTCGCGCTCGTCCTGACCGACCGGCACGCTCGGGTGCGGAATGTTCGGCAGGTACAGAAGCAGGTCGGCCAGACGGGCCTCCAGGGCCCGGACCTTCTCCTCCAGCTCGCGGATGTGGTCGCCCACCGCCCGCATCTCGGCCTTGAGGCGCTCGGCCTCCGCGGTCTGCCCCTGCTGAAGCAGCCGGCCGATCTCGCGCGAGACCTGGTTGCGGCGGGCCTGCAGGGCCTCTTTTTCGACAAGGAGCTGCCGGCGTTCGGCGTCCAGGGCCAGGATCTCGTCCAGGGGCGCGGTCTCATGACGCTTGGCCAGCGCCTCCCGGACCACCTCGGGATGCTCGCGGAGAAGACGCATATTCAGCATCGTCGCTCACCTTCCCAGAACCGTCCTCAGCCGAAGGGTGTCAGGGGCCACCGGAGATGACCCACGGTGGGCAGGGTCTCCTGGACGACCCCCTCGCGGACGATGACCCAGACGCAGTTCAGCGTGTCGCCCAGTTTGAGCCCGAGCGCCGCCAGCGGGGCGGCGGCCTCCAGCACCGTCCCCTTGCGGGCCAGGCTGTCCAGGCTCTCGACCAGGACCCAGTGCTGGTCTTCGGCCGCCCGCCAGAGGTTGACGCGGTCGGCGCTGGCCGGCACCTCGACCGACCAGAGGAAGTCGCAGTCGGGGGCCAGTCCGGGATGGGCCAGGCGCTCGCGGAACTGGCTCAGCCCGTGGCCGTCCTCGCGGCCCAGATAGAGGGCGACGCCGTAGCCGGCGAGGTCCTCGGCCGCCTCCAGCCGGAAGAAGAGGGTGGCCGGATTGTGGCCGTAGTAGAGGCGGCTGGCGATGGTCCGCCCGCGCTGCATGGCGCCGGCGGCCGTCTCCGGCTCGAGGTACCCGGCGCCGGTCCAGTCGAGCGGGGTGGGCGACTCGGCCACCAGGCGCGGCGAGATGTAGGCGGTGGCGGGCCGGGCTCGCACCTCGACCAGGGCCCCGGCGATCGGCCGGGTCAGCCAGACCGGCACCGGCAGCCCCATGATCCGGTACACGTTGGCCAGATGGGCCCGAAACTCGGCGTCGAAAAGATGCTCCTGACCGAACTTGTTGTGGCTGTAGTACCACCAGAACCAGTCGCTGCCCTCGGCGATGTAGATCTCCCGCCAGGCCTGGGCCAGCGTCGGCACGTCGACCAGCGGGTCCTGTTGCTGCCAGGCGACCAGCCGCCCACGGGTCAGGGCCAGGAGCTCCCAGGCCCGGTTCTGCTCCGGCTCGCCGATCCAGGTCTCCAGGTTGGCGAAGATCCACGAGCCGGTGAACAGGCTGGGCAGCGTCGCCCGGGGCGGGAACCGCCGCAGGTAGTCGCTGATGGTGGTGGTCTGGAGGCGCCGCTCGGCGCTCAGCCGGCGGTAGAGGGCGTGCAGGAAATCGTTGCCGTTGTTGGCGTAGTGTTCCCAGCAGTTCTCGCCGTCCAGAGCGATGGTCACCAGATAGGGCTGGGGGTCGTCTTTGAGCAGATCGGCCATGTAGCAGAGGCGTCCGACCAGATCATCGGCGGCGGCCGCGCCGTCCATGTGCTGGTAGACGAAGCCGATGCGGTCGGAGAGAACGCGGTCGCGGAAGACGATGGCCAGGTTGGTCCCGGCCAGGGTGTAGGGCTGGTAGAGCGGCCGGGGATCGCGGAGCTGCTCGTAGCCGTCGCGCTCGAGGGTGATGCCCAGCGTCCGGGCCAGGATGCCCTCGTCGGTGGCGATCCAGCGCAGACCCCGCCGGGCGATGAGGTGGGCGGCCTCGGGGCTGACCGCCCCCTCGGGAGGCCAGAGCCCCTGCGGCGGGGCGCCGAAGACCTCCTCGTGCAGGCGCAGGGCCAGGCGGATCTGCTCCTCGGCGTCCTCGGGGTGGGCGAAGAGGAGGTTGGGCAGGGTGAGCCGGGGGCTGGCCACCCGGGCCGAGCGGGTGTCGATGAGCAGCGGCAGGATCGGGTGGAAGTAGGGCGAGGTGGTCAGTTCGATCTGGCCCTGCGCGGCCAGCGCCCGGTAGAGGGGAATGACCTGGCCGCAGAGCTCCTGGTGCTTGCGCAGGACCAGACGGATGTCCTCCCGGCTGAAACCGGCGCCCTTCTCCACCAGCGCCTGGAGATCCGGGTCGCGCGCGATGATCGCGGGGTCGATCCAGGCCAGGTTGAACCAGACGATGAGGTCACGCCAGTAGGTGTCGGAGAGGAGGTCGAGGGCGCCATCCAGGTGCTGGCGGACCTGGAGCAGGCGCCAGTAGCGCGGATAGCGGCGAATGACCCGGTCCCACGAGATCGAGAAGAAGCTGTCGAGTAGGAAGCGTTTGTCGTCCGCGGTCAGATCGTCCTTGAGGCTGACCAGCGCCCAGTCGTCCAGGGCCCCCTCGGCGTACTCCTGCAGTTGCTCGAGCAGCGAGGGAACGAAGTTGAAGGTCGCCCGGATGGCCGGGTACTGACGCAGGACCTCGGCCATGTGGACGTAGTCCTTGGTGGCGTGCAGGCGGACCCAGGGCAGCCGCCGGCGTCCGGTCAGGCTGTCTTTGTAGTAGGGCTGGTGCATGTGCCAGAGGAAGGCGACGTAGAGCGGATAGGCCATCGTCTCCTCCCGCCCCCCTGTCGTGCCGCCTACTCGCGGCTCCGCAGTTGTGGGAAGAGGATCACCTCGCGGATCGAGGGCTTATCGGTCAGGACCATCACCAGCCGGTCGATGCCGATCCCCAGTCCCCCGGTCGGGGGCATCCCGTACTCGAGGGCGGTCAGGAAATCCTCGTCGAGGGCGTGGGCCTCTTCGTCGCCGTGGGCCCGCTCCTCCAGCTGCTGAAGAAACCGCTGGCGCTGGTCCAGGGGATCGTTGAGTTCGCTGTAGCCGTTGGCGATCTCCAGCCCGGCGGCGTAGGCCTCGAACCGCTCGACCAGATCGGGGCGTCCGGGCTTGCGCTTGGCCAGCGGCGAGATGTCCACCGGATAGTCCAGCACGAACGTGGGGGTGATGAGGTGCGGCTGGACGAATGTCTCCAGCAGCGCCTCGATGATCTTGCCCCGCGGGGCGTGGGGCGCCACCCGCACGCCCAGGTCGGTGGCCCGGGCCAGGAGCGCCTCGCGCTCCGGGTAGGCGTCGATGTCCAGGCCGGTGTGGGCCTGAATGGCCTCGCGCAGCGTGATCCGCCGCCAGGGCGGGGCCAGGTCGATGGTCTGGCCCTGATAGGTGATAACGGTGGTTCCCAGGACCCGCCGGGCCACGGTGGCCACCAGATCCTCGGTCATGGCCATCACGCCCTGGTAGTCGGTGTAGGCCTCGTAGGACTCCAGGAGCGTGAACTCGGGGTTGTGTTCGGTCGAGATGCCCTCGTTCCGAAAGACCCGACCGATCTCGTAGACCTTCTCAAAGCCGCCGACGATCAGGCGCTTGAGGTAGAGTTCGGTGGCGATGCGCAGGTAGAGTTTGCGGTCCAGCGCGTTGTGGTAGGTCTCAAACGGCCGGGCCAGGGCCCCGCCGTAGAGCGGCTGCAGGACCGGTGTTTCGACCTCGATGAAGCCACGGTCGTCCAGGAAGCGCCGGATCTCGCGGACGATGGCGCTGCGCTTGAGGAAGGTCTGGTAGACCTCGGCGTTGGCGATGAGGTCGAGGTAGCGCTGACGGTAGCGGGTCTCGACGTCGGTCAGTCCGTGCCACTTCTCCGGCAGCGGCCGCAGCGCCTTGGCCAGCATGGTCAGGGCGTGGACCTCGACCGAGCGCTCGCCGGTGCGGGTGGTGACCAGCGGGCCGGCCGCCCCGACGATATCGCCGATGTCGATGATCTCGAGGATCTCAGCGTACTGCTCCGGCCCCAGAACATCCTGGCGCAGGAAGAGCTGGATCCGGCCGGTGCCGTCGGCGATGTGGCAGAAGGTGACGCGGCCCATGCGCCGGATGCCGCCGATGATCCGCCCGGCCAGGCGGACCGTCTGGCCGGCCAGGCGGTCGAACTGGGCCAGGGCCTCGGCGATGGTGTGGGTCCGCTGGTAAGAGCAGGGGTAGGGGTCGACACCGTGTTCGCGCAGGCGTTCGAGTTTGCCCAGGCGCTGGGCGACATATTCGTCGGTCCGGAGCATAGGGCCTCCCGCCCGGCGGTGCCGGGTCAGTTGATGGCGGTAATGGTCAGGCGACGGACGCCGGCCGGGGTCAGGACTTCGACGGTCTCACCCAGACGGTGCCCCAGGAGCGCGCGTCCGACGGGCGACTCGTTGGAGATCTTCCCGGCGCGGGGGTTGGCCTCGGCCGAGCCGACGATGATGAACTCCTCGGTCTCGCCGTCGTCGTCCTGGACCTGGACCCGCGAGCCGAGGCGGACGATATCGTGGCTCTGCTGGTGGTCGTCGATCAGGCGGACGTTGGCCAGGAGGGTCTGGAGGGTGAGGATGCGTCCCTCGATGAAGGCCTGCTCGTCGCGGGCGGCCTCGTACTCGGCGTTGTCCTCGGCGTCGCTGAACTCTTTGGCGGCGCGCAGCCGTTCCGCCACTTCGCGTCGACGCACCTCCCGCAGGTAGCGGAGCTCCGCCTCCAGTTTGGCCAACCCTTCGCGCGTCAGATACACCGGCTTGTCCTGCATGCGTACTCCCTCGACCGGCGGCATGAAAAAGACTGAGAGCGCACACCCTCAGTCGGTCGCCACAGTGGAATATATTATACCCCCAGGCCTGGGCGCGCTGCACCTGACCCTGGGCCGGAGGAGAGCCTCAGCCGAGGCGTGAGGCCAGCATGATCTCGGTCCCCGCCGGCCCGTGGAGGGCGATCAGCGCCTCGGCCCCGGGGAGGGGTGAGGGACGGAAGGTGCTCACCACGGTGGCTGCGGCGAAGAAGCCCAGCGCCCGCAGCAGCGTGGTTCCGCGGTTCCGGAGGTCGTGGGGGGCCATGGCCGGGATGACGATAAGCGTGCCGGGGCCGACCGGGACGCTCTCCGCCCCCACGACCGCCTCGCCCTCGCCCTCCAGCACGAGCACCACCTCCTCGGCGCTGTCGGTGTGCTGGCCCAGGTGGCCGCCGGGGGGCACTGCGAGGGCGACCACGGCCGTGGCCTGGGTGCCGGCGGCGGAGAGCGGAAAGGCCAGACGGTAGCGCAGGGTCGGGTCCAGCGGCGACCCAACCTCCTGCAGCGGGGTATCGGCCAGCTGGCAGACGATCATGTCCTTCTCCTTTATGCTCAGCCGACAGGCGGGCAGGGATGGGCGGAGTCTAGCGGCCCGGGCGCCCGCTGTCAAGCCCGGGCCGGAGGTGGCACTGTCACACGGACGGTGGGCGAGTTTGGGGAAAGGGCTCTCCTGCGCCTCTCGGCTGTTTCTTCGGGGCCCTTCTCCTCACGCCACCTGGAG
>Ga0073929_1000944_pt1 | contig 32172 bp, 28 predicted proteins | sample DewCreD2012metaG_3_FD_76966 | JGI IMG/M metagenome (GOLD analysis project Ga0073929, IMG submission 76966) | Hot spring sediment bacterial and archeal communities from British Columbia, Canada, to study Microbial Dark Matter (Phase II) - Dewar... ... | reverse complement strand
TGCGGAGGGTTATCCTGGCCATGGGGCAGGCCTCCTGGGGTGTGGTGGTGTGTTACCTGTATTCCAGGAGAGTCTGCCCCGTCTTGTCCAGTCCCCTACCCACCACCTGTGGGACAGTCACCCCCAGCCAGCCCCCTGGCCCAGCACCCGCGCCCACTCCAGCCCCCCCGGCTGCCGATCGGGGGAAACCGTGGTGTCGGAGACCGCCGGTGCGGCCAGGACCGGCGCATCTGTCCTGGCCAGCCCCTTCCCGGCGGGCGCCGGGGACGGTAGAATTGCAGCGTGCTCCAGCCCACCCACGCCCCAGGGGAGAGACGCGTATGGTCCGTGAGCAACCACCGATCGTGGTGGTCGGGAGCATCAACACCGACCTGACCGTCCAGACGCCGCATCTTCCGGCCCCCGGCGAGACCGTCCTGGGGGAGAATCTGGTCATCGCCGGCGGCGGTAAGGGAGCCAACCAGGCGGTGGCCGCCGCCCGCCTGGGGGCCCGGGTTGTTCTGGTCGGCTGTGTCGGGAACGACCCCTTCGGCCAGCAGGCGCGGGAGCGCCTGGCCCAGGAGGGGATCGTCACCGACTGGCTCCGCGTCGACCCCACGGCCCCGAGTGGCGTCGCCCTCATCATCGTCGACCCGCAGGGCCAGAATATGATCGCCGTGGCGCCCGGCGCCAACGCCCGGCTCACCCCCGACGATGTCGCCCGGGCCGAGCCGGTCATCGCTGCCAGCGCCGTCGTGGTCCTGCAGCTGGAGACACCGCTCCCGACTGTTGTCGCCGCCGCCCGGACCGCCCGCCGCCACGGCCGGCGGGTGATCCTGAACCCGGCGCCGGCCCAGCCGCTGCCGGCCGACCTCTACTCGCTGGTCGACGTTCTGGTGCCCAACGCCCGTGAGGCCGCCCAGCTGAGCGGCCAGGACACCGCCACTCTGGAGGGCGCCCTGGCCGCCGCCCGCTGGTTCCAGGCCCAGGGGGTGCGGGCGGTGGTGGTCACGCTGGGCGAGCAGGGGGCGCTGCTCGTCGAGGGACCCACCTGGCAGCACGTGCCGGCGGCGCCGGTCACCGCTGTCGATACGACGGCTGCCGGCGATGCCTTTGTCGGAGCGCTGGCCTGGGGGCTGGCCACGGGTCAGCCGCTCCCCACGGCCGTGACGTTCGCCAGCGCGGCTGCGGCGCTGGCCTGCACGCGGGTCGGGGCCCAGCCATCCCTCCCGGTTCTTGCCGAGGTAGAGGCCCTCTGGCGGAGGGCGTATAATCTCAGCGAGACCAGCCGTGGGTGAGGACCGGATGACCCAGGCCTACTACCGCAAGTGGCGCTCGCGGACGTTCGCCGAGATCGTGGGGCAGGCCCACGTCACCCGCACGCTCCAGAACGCGGTCCGCACCGGCCGGCTGAGCCACGCCTACCTTTTCTGCGGACCACGCGGGGTCGGCAAAACCTCGGCCGCCCGCGTCCTGGCCAAAGCGGTCAACTGTCTGGATCCGCGCGATGGTGAGCCCTGCGACCAGTGCCGGCTCTGCCAGGCCATCGCCGAGGGGCGGGCCATCGATGTCATCGAGATCGACGCCGCCTCCAACCGGGGAATCGACCAGATCCGGGAGCTGCGCGACCGGGTGGGCTTCGCCCCGACCGAGGCCCGCTACAAATTCTACATTCTCGACGAAGCCCACATGCTCACCCCGGAGGCGGCCAACGCCCTCCTCAAGACGCTCGAAGAGCCCCCGCCCCATACCATCTTTGTGCTGGTCACCACCGAGGCCCAGCGCCTGCTGCCCACCATCGTCTCGCGCTGCCAGCGCTTCGACTTCCGCCGGATCCCCCTCCGGCAGATGGTCGAGCGTCTGCAGCAGATCTGCCAGGCCGAGGGGATCGTCGCCGAGCCGGGAGTTCTCGACCTCATCGCCCGCAGCGCCACCGGCAGCCTGCGTGACGCCGAGGGGCTGCTCGACCAGCTGGCCAGCATGACCAGTGGCCAGATCGGCCGGGCCGACGTCGAGGCCCTCCTCGGCGCCCAGGCCAGCGCGACGGCCGCCCAGATCGCCCGCGACCTCCTGACCGCCGATCTGGCCGCCGGCCTGCGCCGGATCAACCAGGCTGTCCAGGAGGGGGTTGAGCCGCGCCAGCTGGCCCACGATCTGGTGACCTACCTGCGGGGGCTGCTGCTCCTCCGGACCAGCGAGGCGCTGGCCGACCTCATCGACGCGCCCGAGGAGACGCTGCGCGAGATGCAGGCCCTGGCCGCCAGCGCCCGGCCCGACCACCTCCTCCGGGCGCTCCGCCTCTTCAGCGAGGTCGAAGTCCGCCCCCGCCAGATCGGCCCTCCCACCCTCGCCCTGGAGCTGGCCTTCCTCGAAGCGGCCAGCCCCGGTCCGGAGAGCCGGGAGACGGCGCCTCCGCCTGCCGCTCGACCGCTCCCGCGTCCGTCCGCTCCGCCACGGCCGCCGGAGCCAGCCGGCCGTGGGCAGCCGGCCACCGTCAGCCCCGCATCGACCGCCCCGGCCGACGAGCGACCGGCCAGCCAGTCGGAGCCGCCGGCGGCCGCCGCTGAGCCCGCGACACCCGCGCCGGCGGCCGCAGCCTCCCCGAGCCCCGTTGCGCCGACGCTGCCGGAGATCGAGCGGCGCTGGCCGCAGATCCTGGCGGCCCTCAACCGGAGCACAGTCCAGGCGCTCTTACGGAGCTGCCGGCCCCACGCACTCCGGGATGGCACGCTGGTCCTGGCCACCCCCTACAGTTTCCACCAGGAGCGGCTCTCCGACCCGCGCAACCGGGCGGTGGTGGAACAGGCCGTGCAGAGCGCCCTGGGCGCCCCGCTGGCCGTCCAGGTGATCCTGGTGGGCCGGTCGGCCAGCGTCCCCGACGCCGACCCCGACAAAGACCCGGTCGTGCGGGCGGCCCTGGGGCTCGGTTTCCGGGTGAAGCGTGTGCGCCGGGCCACCGACGCGCCGCCAGAGACCGAGGAGTAAAGAATGCGCGATCTGAAATTGCTCCAGCAGATGCAGCAGCGCCTGCTCAAGGCCCAGGAGGAGATCGCCGCCAGCACCGTCGAGGGCAGCGCCGGTGGCGGCGCGGTCGTGGTGGTGATGAGCGGCACCTACGAGGTGCGTGAGGTCCGGCTGGATCCGGCCGCCGTCGACCCCGAGGACGTGGAGACCCTGGCCGAGATGATCCGGGCGGCGGTCAACGACGCGGTCCGGAAAGTCCAGGAACTCACCCAGAAGAAAATGGGCGAGATCACGGGTGGGCTGAAGATTCCGGGTCTCTTCTGAGCCCCGGCTCCGCCAGCCCCGGGCCCGGTCCCCACGCGCGCGTCCTCGGGAGGCAACCGGCCAGGTCGCCGCGTCGATGGCGGCCGTCGCCCACGCACCCATGGCCCGTCCGCCAGGCGGCCAGGCCACGGGCTGACCGCCTCCCTCAATGACCGCCCCCCGGGCGATCTGGCGGCTCAGTGCGGCGGGGTGACAGGCTGCTCGGTCGGTGCGCTCTCCTCGGCCGGAGACGGCCGGTGACGCAGGTGCCGGTAGAGGTACAGCCCCACCAGCACGGCCAGCACGGCCAGGATCGGGTAGTCGAATTTCTGAAGGAACCGGCGGATCTCCAGCCAGTTGTCGCCAGCCAGTTTGCCCACCCAGACCAGAGCCAGCGACCAGGGGAACGAACCCAGGGTGCTGTAGACCAGGAAGCGCCCGAACGGCATGCGGGCGACGCCGGCCGGGAACGAGATGAACGTCCGCACCACCGGGAGCAGCCGGGCGAAGAAGACGGTCGCCTCACCATAGCGGGCGAACCAGCGGTCGGCCACCGCCAGATCGTGCGCGGAGATGAGCACATAGCGGCCGTAGCGCTGGAGGAAGGGACGTCCGCCGCGCGCCCCGACCCAGTAGGCGAGGGCCGAGCCCAGGGTGCAGCCGAACGTCCCGGCCAGGACTGCCGGCCAGAAGGCGAACTCCCCCCGAGCCACCATCCACCCGGCCATCGGCAGGATGATCTCGCTGGGCAGAGGGATGCAGGCGCTCTCGATGGCCATGGCGATGAGCACGCCAACGTAGCCGAAGGTGCGGTAGAGGGCCTCCAGGAAAGGCAGAACCAGGTGCTCAAGGGCCTCAAGCACGGCCGCCTCCAGCCAGAACCTCCTGCTGAAGAGCCAGGAGCTGCCGGATCCCCCGGGCCGCCAGGTCGAGCAGCGTCTGCAGCTGGGCGTGCCCGAAGGGACGCCCCTCGGCCGTCCCCTGGACCTCCACAAACTCCCCCTGATCGGTCATCACCACGTTGAAGTCCACCTCGGCCCGCGAGTCCTCGGCGTAGCAGAGATCGAGAAGCGGCTGCCCTTCAACAAGACCCACGCTGACCGCGGCCACCGCCCCACGGACCGGCCAGGCGTTCAGCACCCCCTCCTCCTGGAGACGACGCAACGCCAGGACCAGCGCCACGAACCCCCCGGTGATCGCCGCCGTCCGGGTTCCCCCGTCCGCCTGCAGGACATCACAGTCGACGATCAACGTGCGCTCACCTAGCAGTGTCCGGTCCACCACCGCCCGCAGCGAGCGCCCGATGAGCCGCTGGATCTCCTGCGTCCGGCCGCTCACCCGGCCGCCGATCCCCTCGCGGGGCGTACGGGTCTGGGTCGAGCGCGGGAGCAGGGCGTACTCCGCCGTGATCCAGCCCTGGCCGCTTCCCTGCAGGAAGGGAGGCACCCGCTCCTCGACCGAGACCGTACAGAGCACGCGGGTCAGCCCGCACTCGATGAGGGCCGAGCCCTCGGGGAAGACCAGATAATGGGGTGTGATCCGAACCGGCCGCAGCTCATCCGGGCGGCGGCCGTCCGGCCGCACAAAGACCGCCTCCGACGCCATCGCTCCTCGTCAGGCAAATACCGGGCCACCGTCCAGCCCGGTGGCCGCAGCGGGCGCCAGTATACCCAGAGGACCCGCCCCTGTCAAGGCTGGGGGCCGACGCCGGCTACGGCGCCAGCAGCTCGCTCAGGCGGACCGGCTGGAGCCCCCGCGCTCGCAGCCGCTGAATCACCTCCGGGAGGACCGCCGCCGTCTTGGGGACGTAGGCGTGGAAGACCACGATATCCCCGGCCCGCGTCTGCTCGCCCACGCGCCGGGTGATCTCGGCCGGCGCAACGGCCGGCTGCCAGTCCCCGGCGTCGCGGCTCCAGTAGACGAGGTGATAGCCCATCTGCGCCACCAGCGCCAGGATCCGGGCGTCATAGGCGCCAAACGGCGGCCGGAAGTAGGGGCGGGTGGAACGACCGGTCAGGCGCTGCACGATCTCCTCGGTCCGCTCGATCTGGTCGCGGACCGCGGCCTCGGATAGTTTCGTCAGATCCGGATGGGAGTAGGTGTGGTTGGCCAGTTCGTGCCCCTCGTCCACCAGCCGCTGCAGCAGAGCGGGCTGCCGCTCGGCCCACTGACCGGTGATGAAGAACGTGGCCCGCACCTGCCGCTCCCGCAGGCGGTCCAGCACCTGGGGAATGACCTCGGCCGTCGGTATGCCGATATCAAAGGTCAGGGCCACCAGCGGCCGGTGGGGGTCGCCACGCTGGATGACCGCCGCGCGCTCGGCCATCGCCGGGCGGGTCACCGGGGATGGCGTCGGCGGAACTGTCGTCGGCCTGGCCGGGGGTGTCGGCGTGGCCGTCGCCCGGACCGGCGTGGCCGGGATCGGGGCAGCCCGCGCGGTCGGGCTGGGGTGCCGCTCCGGAGTTGGCGTCACCGTGACCGTCGGAGCGGCGGCTGTGGTGGGCGTCGGCGTCTCGGCCAGCAGCAGACCCGCCGTCCCCAGCGGCGCCGTGCTCGCCCGACAGGCCAGACTGCTGGCCAGGCCGACCACAAGGGCCAGCCCCAGGAGCCCGCCCAGCCGCATCTTCTCCCCCTTCGCCTCCAGCCTGGCCGCACCGGCGATCCTACACCACCATGGTCAGTCTGTCTACCGGGCGCTCCGGCGAGCTCGGTGTTTGACAGGCGCTCTGACCTGTGGTACACCCACCAGCGGGCCGGCGGGTTCGGAGCCGGCCCCATGGAGAGGGACAGGGGACATGGGCGGACGACTCCTCGTCGGCCAGTCCGGCGGGCCGACGGCGGTCATCAACAGTTCGCTGGCCGGCGTCGTTGAAGCGGCCCGGCGCTCCGGTCGCTTCACCGGTCTCTACGGCGCCCGCTACGGCATTGAGGGCGTGCTGGCCGAGGACTTCCTCGACCTCGAGGCCGAACCCCCGGCAATATGGGCCGCCCTGCGGCAGACGCCGGCCGCGGCCCTGGGCGCCTGCCGCTACAAACTGCGCCCCGAAGACCTCGACCGCATCCTGGCGGTCTTCCGCCGCCACGATATCCGCTGCTTCATCTACATTGGCGGCAACGACTCGGCCGACACCGCCCACCGGATCGCCCTGGCCAGCCGCCAGGCCGGCTACGACCTGACCGTTGTCCACGTGCCCAAGACCATCGATAACGACCTGCCCGAGACCGACCACTGCCCCGGCTACGGCAGCATCGCCCGCTTTCTGGCCGCCACCACCCGCGACGCCGGCCGCGACACCGAGGCCATGCACCGGCTGGATCCGGTCAAGCTGATCGAGGTGATGGGCCGCAATGCCGGCTGGGTGGCCGCGGCCACCGCTCTGGCCAAGGTCGAGGAGCGCGATGCTCCACACCTCATCTGCCCGCCAGAGCGGCCCCTCGACCTGGACTGGTTCCTCGGGCGGGTCGAGGCCATCGTCCGCCGCCTGGGCTTCGCGGTGGTCGTGGTCGCCGAGACGGTCCGCGATCCGACCGGCGCGCCACTGGGCGCGCGGCTGACTCCCGCCGACGAGCGCGACGCCTTCGGTCACCGCCGCCACCTGGGGCCCGCCGCCGTTCTGGCCGCCGCCATCCGCGCGCGGCTGGGGCTGAGCGCCCGCTGGGATCGTCCCGGCACCCTCCAGCGGTCCACCATGGCCCTGGCCTCGCCTGTGGACCTGGAGGAGGCCTATCTCGTCGGCCAGCAGGCGGTCACGGCCGCCCTTCAGGGGCAGACCGACTGCATGGTGACACTCGTTCGTCTGCCTGGTCCCACCTATGGCTGCACGACCGGGCTGGCCCCCCTGGCGCGCATCGCCAATCGCGAGAAACACCTGCCGCCGGAGTTCCTCGCCCCCGACGGCAGCGATGTCACCGCCGCCTTCCGAGCCTACGCCGGCCCGCTCATCGGGCCGCCGCTCACACCGTACCCCCGGCTGGGTGCCCGGCCGGTGCCCCGCCCGGGCGCATAAGAAAAACGCCGGTCGGCCGACCGGCGTCCCGTCCGCCGGGGTGGCTCGGTTTTATCCTCCGGACGCTGCGGGCACGATGGAGATCTCGTCCCCATCCTTGACGGGGGTCGCCAGGCCCTGAGCGAAGCGGATATCCTCGCCGTTGACAAAGATGTTGATAAAGCGGCGCAGGTCGCCCTCCTCATCGCAGAGGCGCTCCTTGAAGCCCGGATAGCGCCGCTCCAGATCCTCGATCACCTCGGCCACCGTCCGGCCCTCGGCTACCACATCGTGGGCTCCGCCGGCCAGCCGGCGAAGCGGCGTCGGCACGCGCACACGAATCGGCATACACTCCCTCCCGTCTGAGCCCTGTGCTTGGGGTCTCTCTGGCCGGCGCTCACCCGGCCAGGACATCACCCACGACCGGATCGACCCGGACGCCACGGGCCTGGGCCCAGGCCACCGCTCGCTCGATCTCCTCGGCGCTGCCTTCCAGCTCCAGGACCACCCAGCCGTGGGTCTCCTCGACATCGGCCCGCCGGATATTGGTCACCACCGCGAAGGTCCGCCCCAACTGCCAGATGATCGGTTCCTGGACCAGTTCCGGGGGAAAGGTGAAGAGATAGCGCTTTTTCATGCTGCCTCTCAACGCACCGGCTCGGCGATCAACCGGCTCCCGGCCAGCGCCGCCTCGAACGCCTGCAGCGAGGGGGCGATCCGCACCGGCTGGGCGATATGGTCGATGACGGCCTCCTGGGTCTTGAGGCCGTTGCCGGTGATGTAGGCCACGGTCACCTCATCCGGCCGGATGACCCCGGCCTCCACCAGGCGCTTCAGCGCGGCGATGGTCACCCCGCCGGCCGTCTCGGTGAAGATGCCCTCCGTCTCGGCCAGCAGTTTGATTCCCTCGACGATCTCGGCGTCGCTCACCGCCGCCGCTCCCCCGCCCGACCGGCGGATGATCTGCAGCGCGTAGGCCCCGTCCGCCGGATTGCCGATGGCCAGCGATTTGGCGATGGTGGCCGGTTTGACGGGCCGGACGTGGTTCTCCCCCGCCAGGTAGGCGGTGACCACCGGCGCGCAGCCGGCGGCCTGGGCGGCGCTCATCCGGGGAGGCGGGCTGTCGATCAGCCCGACCAGGCGCAGCTCATTATAGCCCTTCCAGATCTTGGTAAACAAGGAGCCGGAGGCGATGGGGACCACCACGTGGTCGGGCGCCCGCCAGCCAAGTTGCTCGGCCACCTCGTAGGCCAGCGTCTTGGAGCCCTCCGAGTAGAAGGGGCGGAGGTTGATGTTCACAAAGGCCCAGGGGTAGCGGTCGGCGATCTCGCTGCAGAGGCGGTTGACGTCGTCGTAGGTGCCGTCGATGGCGATGATCATCGGACCGTAGATCGCCGCCCCCAGGACCTTGCCGACCTCCAGGTTGGCCGGGATGAAGACGCAGGCCTGCAGGCCAGCCCGCGCGGCGTGGGCGGCGACCGCGCAGGCCAGATTGCCGGTTGAGGCGCAGGCCAGGACCGTGAAGCCGAACTCGACCGCCTTCGTCGTCGCCACCGAGACCACCCGGTCCTTAAACGAGTAACTGGGGTTGACGGCATCGTTTTTGATGTACAGGTGCATCAGGCCCAGGCGGCGTCCCAGGTTCTCGGCCCGGATTAACGGGGTGAAGCCGGCGCTGATATCCACGATGCGGTCGCCCTCCACGGGCAGGAGGTCGCGGTAGCGCCAGATCGTCCGGGGCCCCTGGGCGATCCGCTCGTGGCTGATGAGCCGACGGATGACGGCGTAGTCGTAGTCCACCTCGAGCGGTCCGAAACAGTAATCACAGACGTTGATCGGCTCGATGGGATAGAGGCGTCCGCACTCCCGGCACTTCAGCCCCTTAATCCGCTGCATCGCCCCTCCTTAAATGGTGATCTCGGTGATCGAAAAAAGCCTCTCATCCCCCTTGGGGACGAGAGGCTCTCCTCTCGTGGTACCACCCCACTTCGCCGGCCCCTCACGGGACCGACCTCAGCGGGTGCGGGCTCTGGGTGCCCGCACCCCAGCGCGCTAACGGGCGCTGTCTCTCCCCCCTGGGGGAGACCCGGCACAGCCTACTGGACCGCTGACAGCGGTCGTTGGGCTGGCAGCTCAGAGGCCATCTTCGCGCGGGAGCCCGGCACCGCTTCTCAGCATCCGCGGCTCTCTGTAGCCGACCTCCCGCCTACTCCTCCTCGTCATCGCCGTTGACGGCTCTGCGATTGGCAAAAATTAACCCCTGCGGGGCAGGGGCTGATCCTGAAACACCCGCCCTTATCTTGCAGATCGCTCTGCCGGAATTGGCACCTGGCGACGAACGTCGCTGGTTGCCGGGCTTCGTCGGGCCGTCTCCCTCCACCTCTCTGGATAAGAGCGTGCGCTATTCACTTGTCAAATCGGGCGAAACTATACCAGAGAACGGCCGTGGTGTCAAGGCCCACCGACCGGCCTCTCAGAACTTCCAACCGGAGGCCACGGTGCGCGTTTCAGACCCTCCGCCGTCAGGAGGAAAAGCAGGCTGAGCCCGCCGATCATCAGCAGGTGCGCCGGCGCCAGCGGCACCAGGCCGAAGAGACGCCCCAGAGGAGGATAAGCGGCCACGCCCACCAAAACGCCCACTGCCAGGCCCATCGCCCCCAGCAGCGGTCCGCTCGGCGCCGGCGTCCGCCAGAGAGGCGCGCGGCTGCGAACCACCAGCAGCAGGAGCAGACCGGTCAGACCGAGAAAGAGAAACCAGGCGGTCTGAATAACCGGCGGTGGGGCACCACGCAGGAGGCGCAGCAGCGCCAGAGCCGCCACCGCGTTGAGAAGCCCGAGAGCCAGCCCCGGCTCGACCACCAGCCGCAGATGCCAGCGCAGCGGTCGGGTCACCTCGGCCGGATCGACCCGGTCGGTGGCCAGGGCCAGCATCGGCAGGTCGGTCAGCAGATTCAGGAGCAGCACCTGGGCGGGCAGCAGGGGCAGGAAGTCCAGCAGCAGCGAGGCCACCGCCACCACCAGCACGCTGGCCAGGTTGCCGGCCAGGGTGTACAGGAGATAGTGCTGAAGAACCCGGAACAGCCGTCGTCCCTCCCGAACTGCGGCCACAATTACCCCCAGATCATCGTCGAGCAGCACCAGATCAGCCGCCATCTTGGCGACATCGGTGCCGCCATACAGAGCGATCCCCACATCGGCCGCCTGGAGAGCAGGAGCATCGTTCACCCCATCGCCGGTCACCGCCACCTGATGGTCGGCCGCCTGGAGCAACCGGACGATCTGGTACTTGTCAGCCGGTGTGACCTCGGCGAAGATAATCCCCCGCTCGACGGCCGCCGGGTCGCCCCAGCCCCAGTCGGCCGGCGTCAGAACCTGCGCCGGCCCGACGGCCAGCCCCAGCCGACAGGCCAGGGCCAGGGCCGTCCGGGCGGCATCACCGGTCAGAATCTTGACGCTGAGCCCGAGGGCGGCGGCCTCGCGCAGAGCCCGGGCCGCGCCGGGCCGGGGCGGATCGCCCAGGGCCACCAGGCCGACCAGACTCAGGTCGGTATCCGCCGCCTCGTCCGGGGCCAGCGACCGGCGGGCCACCGCCAGGACGCGTCGGCCCTCAGCCTGCCAGGCCTCTACCCGGGCCTGGACCTCCCCCGCCACCGCAGCCAGAGGGCGCGGGCCCTCTGGCGTCAGCAGCTGGTGACAACGCTCCAGGATAACCCGGGCGGCGCCTTTGCAGACGATCTCGGGGGGGTCTTCCAGCCGGACGCACATGCGCTTCCGCTCGGCCGTAAAGGGCAGGATCACCCGGCGCGGCCGGGCGGCCAGACGCGCCAGATCCAGCCGATGGGCCCGGGCGGCGCTGATCAGCGCGTCGTCCACCGGGTCGCGGCCCTCCTCGGGGAACGAGGAGCAGAGGACAGCCAGTGCCAGCAGGGTCTCGGGGCCCAGGGGGCTCCAGACCTCCTCGACCACCGTTCGGTTCTGCGTGATCGTGCCGGTCTTATCGGTGCAGAGGACGTCGATGCCGCTCAGTTCCTCGATGGCCGCCAGCCGGCGGGTGAGGACCCGCTGACGGGCCAGGTGGGCGGCACCCAGGGCCAGGGCGGTGGCGGTGACCGCCGGCAGGGCCTCAGGGGCGGTGCCCAGGGCCACCGCCAGGGCCAGCGCCAGCGACTGGACCGGTGGCCGCCCCAGCGCGATGTTGGCCACCAGCACCACGCCCAGCAGCACCAGGGCCAGCCGCAGGAGAAAGGCGGCGAAGTGGTCGAGCTGCCGATGGAACTGGCCGGGCCGACGGATGTCGGCCAGGAGAGTGGCCGTCTGTCCGAAGAGGGTGGCGGCACCGGTGGCCACGACCACGCCCTCGCCCTCGCCGGCCAGGACCAGACTGCCGGCCAGGACGACATTGCGCAGATCGCGGAGCGTTCGGGGCGGGACGGGCAGGGGGTCGGCAGTCTTCTCCTGCCAGAGCGATTCCCCGGTCAGCGGAGCCTCGCTGACCTGAAGTCCGACAGCGCGCAGGAGGCGGATATCGGCCGGGACAAGCCGGCCGGCGGACAGGCGGACCAGGTCGCCCGGGACCAGGAGAGCGGCGGGGAGTGTCTGCCATCGTCCGTCGCGGCAAACCTGGGCCTGGACCGGCAGGAGGCGACGCAGACTTTCCAGCGCTCGCTCGGCCCGGTACTCCTGGAGGAACATCAGGCCGGTGTTGAGGGCCAGAAGCCCCAGGATGATGAGGCCATCGAGGAAGTCGTGGAGCGCCAGCGTCAAAAGGCCGGCGCCGGCCAGCAGCAGGACCAGGCCATTGCGGACGAGCTCGCCGAGGATGGCGAGCGGGGAGCGGACGCCGGTGGCCACCTCGTTGGGGCCGAAGCGGGCCAGCCGGGCCCGAGCCTCGGCACTGGTGAGGCCGGTGGGCTGCCCCCCGACCAGCGCCAGGCAGGCCTCCGCCTCCGCCTGGGCGCAACGGGCGATCAGGTCGGGCAAGACCGGCCGGGCAGTCGCTAAAGCCACATTCACACTCCACCCGCGAGTGTAGCAGGTTCCCGGCGACCACGGGAACTCCCCCAGCCGGTGTATACCCCACCCCGGAGCGGCGCTGCTCTGGACGCGTCTCAGGGAGAGAACTTTTGCCGCCCCTCCCCGGCTTCTGCTATACTTTAGCAGAGGCCCCCATCGTCTAGAGGCCTAGGACACCACCCTTTCAAGGTGGAGATCGCCGGTTCGAATCCGGCTGGGGGTACCACAGGATACCGCCCACAGCCAGGCAGAACTGCCTGGCCCTCTGTTTCTTCCCCACGACTGGCCCGCTCCCCGGGAGCAGGCCAGCCCCCGATCCTCACCGGAGGATCTCGCGGCACAGCCGCTCCCGAACCCTCACCCGAAGAGACCGACGCCCGCACTGGCCCCACCGTGCGGAGCGGCGATTGATCAGCCAGGCGGCCCGTGCTAGCATGGAGGCCGATCAGCCATCACCAGCGCCCGGCCTGGCCCTCGATACCACCCCCAGACCAGGCCCGCGCGCAGGAGGAGACCAGCATGGCCAGCCACACCGTGGTCGGCCGCCCTCAGCGGCGGATCGATGCTCTGGAACGTCTGACCGGGCGCCTGCAGTACGCCGGCGACCTGCGTCTCCCCGGCATGCTCCACGCCCGGCTGGTGGTGAGCCCCTATGCCCACGCCCGCATCCGTCACATCGATACCCAGGAGGCCCTGGCCGTCCCCGGCGTGGTCGCGGTCCTGACCGCGCGCGACCTGCCGATCGCCCACGATGACGGCACCCGTAAGGGCCAGCCCCTGGCCCGTGAGGAGGTCCTCTTCCACGGCCATCCGGTCGCCGTGGTTCTGGCCGAGAGCGAAGCGGCCGCCGAGGACGGAGCCGAGCGCGTTCGGGTGGACTACGAACCGCTGCCGGCTCTCCTCGACCCGCTGGAGGCCATGCGCCCCCAGGCCCCGCTGGTCCGCCACCAGCGGGCCGCTGTCTCCGAAGAGGTCCAGATGCACGCCACCGTCGGCGGTGAACAGGCGGCCGAAGAGGAGGCCCTCCCACCGAACGTCTCCAACCGGGTGCACTATCAGCGCGGCGATGTCGCCCAGGGCTTCCGCGAGGCCGACGTCATCGTCGAGGCCACCTATCGCACCCAGTGGGCCCACCAGACCTCCATCGAGCCTCAGGTGGCCGTCGCCTGGCTCGACCCCCTGGGCACCCTGACCATCTGGAGCAGCACCCAGACCCTCTTCTACGCCAAGCGCGAAGTCGCCAAAGTCCTGGGTCTGCCGGCCCACCGGGTCCGGATCGTCGGAATGCCGGTCGGCGGCGGCTTCGGCGGCAAGTTCGTCCTGATCGAGCCGCTGATCGGGGCGGTGGCCATGGCCATCAAGCGCCCGGTCCGCCTGGCCTTCACCCGGATGGAGGAGTTCCTGGCCGCCAACCCGGCCCCGCAGGCGATCATCGAGGTCAAGGCCGGGGCGAAGCGCGATGGACAGCTGACCGCCTTCCAGGCTCGCGTTATCTACGACACCGGGGCCTTCCCCGGCTCGCCGATGCAGATCTGCTGCCTGCTGATGGGCGGAGCCTACCGCTGGCCGAACCTGGATATCCGGGGCTACGAGGTGATGACCAACCGGGTGAGCCCCGGGGCCTATCGCGCGCCCGGCGCGCCCCAGGCCTTCTTCGCCCTCGAGTCCACGATGGACGAACTGGCCCGCCGCCTGGGGCTCGACCCGCTGGAGTTCCGCCTGCAGAACGCCTGCACCGAGGGCGATCCGATGCCCGATGGCACGCCACACCCGCGCCTGGGCCTGCGCGAGTGCCTGGAGACCCTGCGGGCCCACCCCGCCTGGCAGGAGCGGCACCAGAAAGCCCCCGATGAAGGCGTCGGCATCGCCATCGGCGGCTGGCCCGGCGGCCTGGAGCCGACCAGTATCCTCTGCAAACTGGAGCACGATGGAACGGTCAGCGTCGTCACCGGCACGGTCGATCTCACCGGCACCAACACCACTCTGGCCCTCATCGCCGCCGAGGTGCTGGGGCTCGCGCCCGAGAAGGTGAAGGTGGTGAACGGCGATACCGAGACCGCTCCCCCGGCCGGCGTGAGCGGCGGCAGCAAGATCACCTACACGCAGGGGATGGCTCTGCTCCGGGCCGCCCAGGACGCCCGCCGGCAGATTCTGGCCATCGCCGCCGACCAGCTCGAAGCCGCCCCCGAAGACCTGGAGATCGTCGACGGCACGGTCCGGGTCCGGGGCGTGCCCAGCCGCTCCATCACCTTCGAGCGGATCGCCGAACTGAGCGGCACCTTCGGTGGAAAGTACGAGCCGGTGGTGGGGCGCGGCGCCAGCGCTATCAGCCGCAACGCCCCCGGCTACGCCGCCCATCTGGCTCGGGTGCGGGTGGACCGCGAGACCGGCCAGGTCACGGTCGCCCGCTACGTGGCAGTGCAGGATGTGGGGTTCGCCATCGACCCGCCGCTGGTCCACGCCCAGATCCACGGCGGGGTGGCCCAGGGCCTTGGCTGGGCCCTGCGCGAGGCCCTGGTCTACAGCGCCGACGGCCAGCTCCTGACCGCCAGCCTGATGGACTACGCCGTGCCGGCGGCCATCGACCTGCCACCCATCGAATCGGTCCTGGTCGAAGTCCCAGCCCCCGACGGCCCCTTCGGCGCCAAAGGCGTCGGCGAGCCGCCGGTCGTGCCGGTCCCGGCGGCGGTGGCCAACGCCATCCGCGACGCCGTGGGCCTCCGCCTGACCGAACTGCCGATGACCGCCGAACGGGTGGCCCGAGCCCTGGGTTGCCTCGCCTCCTGAAGCCGTTCCCGCTGGCTTCGCGCCCCCGTTCTCTCCATCCGTAGAGCGGACGGGGGCGCCGCGCGGTCAGCCGGCGGAGATGGCGTCGGGAGCCCGCTGCCAGCGGGACCGGAACCGCTCCCAGAGCGCCCGGGCGGCGGCGGCGCTCCGAGCGATCAAGCGCTCGTCCACCAGATGCCAGTCCGGCCGCTCGTGGTAGTCGAGGTGGTAGATCGTGTTGTGGGTCTGGACGATACAGGGCCGGCCGAGCAGCTCGAAGAGGGTGCTCAGGGCGGCGATCTCCCAGACCTTCTCCGGCGTCCGCTGAGCGTCGAGAACGTCGGTCGTCGTTCGGTAGTAGGTCAGCAGGAGATCGCGGAGCAGCGCATCCTGGTAGAACACCGCTCCGGGGGTGTAGCGTACCCGGCTCGGCCAGGGACCCGCCACCAGCGGGCTGTTGCGGCAGACCGGGGCGATGAAGCCGTAGCCGGTCTGGAACTCGGGCTGGGCTACGATCTGGCGCAGCGCGGCCGAGGGGACGACGATATCATCGTCCATAAAACAGAGGTGTGGTCCGCGCAGCTCCTCCAGCAGCCGCAGGCGCCCCAGGCTGAACGCCCGCTCGCGCTCCCGCAGGTACTCGTAGGTGCAGCGGATACCCCGGTCGATAGCCAACCGCTGGGCGAAGACGACGTCGTCGCGCCGAACCGCCGGCGCCTCCCCCGTGTCCACGATGTGGATACGGATGGCCGTCCAGTCCTGGAGCAGCAGGCTCACCAGAGTCATCCCCAGCGTTGGCTTGCCGCGTGTCAGGACACCGATCTCAATGACGGGGTCAGAGCCGGTCATCGCTGCCTCTCAACCAGTCTGATGGCCACTGTGGCGGGCAGGCGGCTGGCACTGCGCCCGCCCCTGGCATTCTGCGGGCTTCCGGCCCGCCTATCAAGGGCCTACGATACATCGACCGGCTGGCCGTGGAGCACGACCCGGACGAAGTTCTCAACCGATTGAGCGGTCTTGAACGGCGCCCGGAAGCCGGGATAGCGCGCGGCCTCCTGGACGTCCACCGGCAGGTTCAGGGCCTCCTGCTCCACCGAGTAGTAGGTGCCCAGAGCCCGGTGGTAGCGGCTGAGATACATCTGCTCGGTCTGCCCGGGAGTGGGAATGAGCAGCGCCCGCTGGTCGAGTTCGACCAGCTCCATCAGCGTGCTGTAGCCGGAGCGGGCGATGACCAGTCGGCTCCGGTTCATCATCAGCTCCTGCTGCTCACGGTCGAGGTAACCGTAGACCTCGACCCGTCCCTGCTGCAGACGACGCGGCTCCTCGGGACGCCCCAGGGCCACCACCACCCGGCCGGGCAACCGTTCGACCTGTGACAGAATGAGCCGCTCGAGCAACGTCCGTTGGGGCTCCGGCCCGGAGATGGTGATAAAGTAATCGAGGTCGCGCTCGACCGGCCGCTGGCGCAGGCGGGAGAGGATGCCGATGTACTCGACCCGCTCACGCTCAAAGAAGGTCAGGTTGTGGCTGAGTTCGCCGCTTAACGCCGGCTCGGCGAAGTCCGGCACCAGGATCTTCTTGACCCCGCTGAACCAGCGAGCGTTGAAGTACTCCATCGCCAGCTCCAGCGAGGGGTTGCGGTTGGGCAGAATCAGCCGCAGACCGTGGGAGAGAAAGTAACTTTCGACCTTGGGACTGTAGATCCCGTAGCGGCTGTCGGAGATAATGCAATCGAACTGGCGAACACGCAGGAGTTCTTTCAGCGCCCGGTGCTCGTCGAGGATCGAGCGGAAGAGCAGCGGAACGCTCAGGGCGAACTTGGCGTAGAAAAGCGGGGCGCTGCGGGCCAGCGGCTTGGGAATGTCCGGCCAGTCGAGGAACTCGCAGCGGTCGGCCAGCTCCTGGCGCAGAACCGCCAGCGCCCGCTCGGTCGAGATGACCGTCACCCGGCATTTTTCGGCCAGCAACCGCTCGATGAGGGGCAGCGAGCGGGTGGCGTGCCCCAGCCCCCAGGAACTGACCGCAAAGAGAACACGCACACCAACCCCCGTGCGCAGACACTCTCCACGAACACCGACCTGCGCCGACAGGTATCCTAGCAGCCCCGGCCCCCTTTCTGCAACCATCATGCCGCCTGGCCAGGCGTGGAACACGCCCTCACCTGCACCGACCGGCCGCCCCCGCCCGCCAGACAACGGCCGGCCCGCCGTTGCCAGGTCCCATCCGCCGGGGCCGAGAGTAGAACACTCCTCTTGACTCTGAAGCTAGCTCCAGAGTCTAAACTACTGGTGAAGCGCAGGAGGGACGATGCGCCATCCGCCCGACCATCATCTGTGGCGCATTGGCGAACTGGCGGCGCGCACCGGCGTGACTCCGGAGACGATCCGCTACTACGAACGGTGTGGCCTCCTCCAGCCAGCGCGGCGCACCGCGAGCGGCTATCGTCTGTACAGCGACAGCGAGCGTCGACGCCTGCTCTTCATCCGGCGGGCCCGACGGCTCGGCTGCTCGCTGGCAGAGATCCGCGATCTCCTTCGCCTGGCGGAGACCAGCGCCTGCCAGCCACTCCGCCAGCGCGTGGTCGAGATCCTCCAACGGCGGATCGCGGAGTGCCAGGCCAGGCTGGCCGAACTCCAGCAGCTCCACGCCGATCTGGAGCGACGCTACCACGCGGCCGTGCGGGCCCAGGAGGAGGCGGTCTGCCGCTGCCCGGATTTCCCCACCGACTGTGCCTGCTTACCAGTTGGCCTCGACGAACTGGCCCCCCAGCTTCCCGACGCTCCTGCGGGGCGCTGAGGAACTGCGCGGCCAGCCGCCGAGCCACCAGACCGGGCGGTCGGTAGACAGAGATCCCGGATTCGCTGCGCCTCGGGAGCGAGCCATGGACCGGCTCTGGGAGATTCCTGATCCTGTCCTCGTCATCTGCGCCCACCCTGATGACATCGAAGTCCACGCCGGCGGCACGATAGCCCGGCTGGTCCAGGCGGGGAGGAGCGTGGCCTATGTCCTCGCCACCCGGGGTGACCGGGGCACCGGCGACCCAACCAGGACACCGGCAGAGGTCGCGAGCATTCGCGAGGCCGAGCAGCGCGCGGCGGCCGCGATCCTGGGCATCGACGATCTGACTTTTCTGAACTTCCGGGACGGCGACCTCATGTACGCCGGATCCTCTCTTCGCGAGGCACTCGTCCGCTGCATCCGCCACAAGCGCCCACGGGCCATTATCACCCACGATCCGTTCCCGGGCAACGGGTCACCGGACGCCTGCGCGATCCACCCCGACCACCTCACCCTCGGCTATGCCGTCTTCCAGGCGGCCTTCATTGCGGCGCCAGCCCCGCTGTTCTATCCAGACCACCTGGCCGCAGGGTTACGGCCCTGGCGGCCAGAGGCGATCTACTGTGTGATGTCCAGCCAGCCTGACCTCTTCGTTGATATCACGCCCGTCTGGCCGCAGAAGTGGGAGGCGATCCGCCAGCACCGAAGTCAGGGTCGCCATCTCCCGGAGATGGAGCCGTTCTTTCGCGCGATCGCGCGACGCCTGGGAGAGCAGATCGGCTGTGATCTGGCCGAGGGATTCCGCCTCCTCCGCCCACCGTGACCTTCATCCCCGGACAGCGGCCGCCCGCGGTCCTGCCCGGGCGGTCCTCCTTCACCAGGAGCGACCGGCCCCTCGCGTCGGACCGTCGGACCGCCGTAAGACCGTCGTGCTACCGGCCCCTCCCGCGGTCGTTCGACGCCTGGCGGCGGTCCAGTCCATCTGGCCAGCCGCGTGACGGCCAACCGGTCGCGGTGTTATCCGTTGATGGAAACGTGTGGGGTCGCTGTCCTGCGGAGGAGCCCGATGCAAACCCTGGTCGAGATGCTGCGTTGCTCGGCAGAGCGCACACCGGCTGCCCCCTGCCTCATCCTGCGGACCGAGACCGACCGTCAGTGCTGGACCTACCGCGACCTGTGGGAGACCGCCCAGCGGGTCGCCGCCCACCTTCGAGCCGAGGGGATCGAACGGGGCGACCGCGTCGTTCTCTGGGGGGAAAACCGGCCGGAGTGGGTGGCCGCCTTCTACGGCTGCCTGCTGGCCGGGGTCATCGTCGTCCCCTTCGATGTGCGGGCCCATGAAGGATTCCTGCGCCGGATCGAAGAGCAGACCCAGCCGCGCCTTCTCTTCGCCGGCCGGTCTCAGATCGCGACGGCTGGTCCTGGTCACCCCCCGGCCCAGCCGCTGGAGGACCTGCGGGCGCTGGTCCAGTCCCGCGTCCCGGTGTCTCTCCCACCCCCCGCTCCCGACGACATCGTCGAACTCCTCTACACCTCCGGGACCACCGGCGACCCCAAAGGGGTCATTCTGCGCCACCGTAACATCATCGCCAATCTGCGCTCCATCGACCAGGTGGTGGCGGTCCAGCCCACCTGGCGGCTTCTCTCGATCCTGCCCCTCAGTCATGTCTTCGAGCAGACGGTGGGCCTGAACATGGTCTTGCGGGCCGGGGCCTCGGTGGTCTATGTTGAGACCCTCCAGCCGCGCCTGCTCTTTCAGGCCATGGCCGAAGAGCAGATCACGGCCATGGCCTGCGTCCCTCAGGTGCTGCAGCTCTTCCTGCGCGGCATCGAGCAGGAGGTCCGGCGTCAGGGGAAAGAGCGGGCCTGGCGTCTGCTCCACACCCTGGCTCCGTTCCTGCCCTTCTCCCTGCGCCGCCTCCTCTTCCGTCAGGTTCACCGGCGCCTGGGCGGACGCTTTGAGTTCTTCGCCTGCGGCGGCGCCTACCTCGACCCGGCTCTGGCCCAGCGCTGGGAGAACATGGGGATCAAGGTTGTCCAGGGCTACGGGATGACCGAGGCCGCCCCCATCGTCAGTCTGAACTCGCTGGCCGAGCGCAACCTCCGGTCGGTCGGCCGGGTGGCCCCTGGCGTCGAGGTGCGCATCGCCCCCGACGGGGAGATCCTGGTGCGCGGTGAGAACGTCTTCTCCGGCTACTGGCAGAACGAAGCCGCCACCGCCGCCGCTTTCACCCCCGACGGCTGGTATCGCACCGGCGACCTGGGCGAACTGGACCGCGCGGGCTGGCTCTACTTCCGGGGCCGCAAGAAGAACCTGATCGTCCTGCCCAACGGCCTGAACGTCTACCCCGAGGACGTCGAAAACGCCCTCACCCAGACCGGCCTGGTGCTCGACGCGGTCGTCTGCGGCCTCGACCGACCGGATGGCGGGGTCGAGATCCACGCCGTGCTGCTGATGGAGGACCCCGCTCAGGCCAGCGCCGCTGTCCGGGCGGCCAACCGCCTGCTCTCTCCTCATCAGGCCATCCGCAGCTACTCGGTCTGGCCGGAGAAAGACTTCCCCCGCACCCATACCCTCAAGGTCAAGCGGGCCGAGGTGCTGGCCTGGCTGCGGGCCCAGCGGGCCGGTGTGCCGACCGCCTGAGATAAACAGTCCCCCGGTCGTCTGACCGGGGGACTGTTGGCAGCTGTCATTCGGCCGGACTGGAGACCGTCGGCTCCGGCTCGTCCACGCCCGGCGCGCCGGCCGGGGCGCCGGCGGGACGCGGCACCCGCTCGCCGCCCCCCTCGGGCAGGCGCTCGCCGAAGCGCTCGCGGTCGAAGGGACGCCGGTCGTAGCGGCGGGTGTAGTAGGGACGGTCGACCTTCTGGATCTCGCCGACGATATCGGCCAGGTTGATGAACTCGTCGGCCGCCTCGATCAGCGCCGTCGAGGTGTTGCCCTCCAGTCCGATGACCTCGACCCGAACGCCCTTCAACTGCACCGTCTCGACCAGCCGGACAAAGTCGCCATCGCCGCTGACCAGGACAATGGTGTCGACGTAGTCGGCGATGGTCAGCATATCGATGGCCAGCTCGATATCGAGGTTGGCCTTGACCGTGCCGTCGTCATAACGCCGCAGCGGCTTGGTGACGACCTTGTAGCCGGCGTAGCGCTTGAGGAAGTTCACCAGCCCCTGAGCCTGGGTATCGTCGGGGTCCAGACCCATGTAGGCGAAGGCCCGGATGAGTTTCCGTCCACGGGCGACGAACTGTTTGAGTCGCTCGTAGTCGACCCGCACATTGATGTTGCGAGCGGCGTAATACAGATTGCTCATATCAACGAACAGAGCCACACGCTCAATCGGATACTGCGGAGGGAACTCACGCGACACTGCCAACTCTCCTTTGGGATTCTTGTCGTCGTTTCTCTGTCCACCAGAACCCTGCACGGAGAACCTCTTCCCGCCCGATCTTTCGGGCTACTGCTGGATTCAGTGGCTGCCCTCACACGGAGGTTCACCAAAAAGTATACCACACTGGCACCGTATAGCTCCGAACGCCCGGTTCCACCGCCAGTCTCCTCGCTTCTCAGCCCTGACGGTTACAGATCCTCGGGCAACCGTGCCCGCATTGTCGTCAACCAGGCTCGTCCGGCCGCCAGCCGCTCGGCGGCCGCCGCCAGGGCCTGTTCGACCTGGGCCGGGGCCGTCCCGCCGGGGACGGCGCGGGCGGCTACGGCGCTCTCCAGGGTGATCGCCCGCACGTCCTCGGCGAAGAGCGGCGAAAACTGTCGCAGCTCGTCGAGACTGAGGTCCTCCAGCCGACGGCCGTGCGCCAGACACCAGGCCACCAGCCGCCCGACAGTCTGGTGAGCGGCGCGGAAGGGGAGCCCTTTGCGGACCAGATAGTCGGCGTAGTCGGTGGCCAGGGCGAAGGTGTCGGCGGCGGCCGCCCGCATCCGGTCGGCCCGCACGGTGGCCGTCTGGAGCAGGGGCGCGGCGACCGTCAGGGCCAGGAGCAGGGTGTCCACCGTATCGAAGAAGCCCTCTTTGTCCTCCTGAAGGTCTTTGTTGTAGGCCAGCGGCAGGCCCTTGAGGACGGTCAGCAGCCCCACCAGGTGGCCGATGACCCGCCCGCTCTTGGCCCGCAGAAGTTCGGCCACGTCGGGATTCTTCTTCTGCGGCATGATGCTGGAGCCGGTGCAGAAGGCATCGTCCAGCTCCAGAAAGCCGAATTCGGCCGAGGTCCAGAGGACCAGCTCCTCAGCCAGCCGCGAGAGGTGGACCATAGTCAGGGCAGCCGCCGCCTCGTATTCGACGACAAAATCGCGGTCGCTGACCGCGTCCAGGCTGTTGCGGCTGATGGCCTCGAAGCCCAGGAGATCGGCCACGTACTGGCGGTCGATGGGATAGGGCACACCGGCCAGGGCCCCGCTGCCCAGCGGCAGGACGTTGGTCCGCCGGTAGGCGTCCTGGAAACGCTCGCGGTCGCGCTCGAACATCTCGACATAGGCCAGGAGATGGTGGGCGAAGAGGATCGGCTGGGCCCGCTGAAGATGGGTGTAGCCGGGCATAACGACCGCGCGGTGACGGCTGGCCAGGTCGAGCAGGGCGGCGCTCAGGTCGAGCAGCCGCTCCACCGTGAGCAGGATCGCCTCGCGGGCGTAGAGACGCAGGTCCAGGGCGACCTGGTCGTTGCGACTCCGGGCGGTGTGGAGTTTGCCGGCCACCTCGCCGATGAGATCGTGGAGCCGCCCCTCGATGTTCAGGTGGATGTCTTCGCGGTCGAGCGCGAAGGGGAAACGGCCCTCGGCGATCTCCTGACGGATCTGGCGCAGGCCGGCGATGATGGCCTCGGCCTCCTCCGGCCGGAGGATCCCCTGCCGGGCCAGCATGCGGCAGTGGGCGATGCTGCCCAGGATGTCCTGCCGGTAGAGGCGGCGGTCGAAGCCGATGGAGGCGGTGAACTCCTTGACCAGCCGGTCTGGCGCCCGCTCGAAGCGTCCACCCCAGAGGTCCATCGGCTACTCCGCCGTCCGGGCCTCGACCGGCGGGAGTTGCAGGAGCGGCTGCTCCTCGGGCCGGCCGAGGAGTTGCGTGCGGGCCTGGGTCTGGAGCGGCAGGCCCCAGATCTTGATGAAGCCGACCGCCGCGCTGTGGTCGAAGGCGTCGCCTTTGTCGTAGGTGGCCAGCGCCTGGCTGTAAAGCGAGAACGGCGAGCGCCGCCCGACCACCTGGCCGGTGCCCTTGAAGAGTTTGACCCGGACGGTGCCGGTGACGTACCGCTGGGTGCTGGCCACGTAGGCGGCCAGGTCCTGATGGAAGGCCGAGAACCACTGGCCGTTATAGATGAGCGCGGCGTACTCCTGGGCCACCTGGCTCTTGAAGCGGAGCTGGTCTTTGGTCAGGACCATCTGTTCCAGCGCCTGGTGGGCCTTGTACAGAACGGTGGCCGCCGGCGCCTCGTAGACCTCGCGCGACTTGATGCCGACCAGCCGGTCCTCGATATGGTCGATCCGGCCCACCCCGTGGGCCCCAGCCAGCTGGTTGAGCCGGCGGATGAGTTCCTGGCCATCCAGGCGCTCACCGTCCAGCGCCACCGGGATGCCCTCTTCGAAATCGATCTCCACGTAGGCGGGCTGGTCCGGCGCCCGCTCCGGACTGACCGTCCAGGCGAAGACCTCCTCCGGCGGCTCCTGCCAGGGGTCCTCCAGCACGCCGCACTCGATGCTCCGGCCCCAGAGGTTCTGGTCCACACTGTAGGGGCTGTCGATGGTCACCGGGATGGGGATGCCGTGCTCACGGGCGTAGCGGATCTCCTCGTCGCGGGTCATCCGCCACTCGCGGACCGGGGCGATGATCTGAAGATCGGGCGCCAGGGCGCTGATCGAGACGTCAAACCGGACCTGGTCGTTGCCCTTGCCAGTGCAGCCGTGGGCCACCGCCGTCGCCCCCTCCTGCCGGGCCACGTCCACCAGCAGTTTGGCGATGAGCGGTCGGGCCAGCGCAGTGGCCAGCAGATAGTGCCCCTCGTAGATGGCCCCGGCCCGCAGGGCCGGCCAGACGAAGTAGCGGACGAACAGATCCTTACCGTCCACCACCAGCGCCTTGACCGCCCCGATCCGCAGCGCCTTCTCCTGAATCGCCCGGAGATCGCGCTCGTTGCCGACATCCACCGTCAGCGCAATAACGTCCAGATTGTATTTCTCTTTGATCCAGCGGATGGCGACCGAGGTGTCCAGGCCGCCCGAGTAGGCCAGCACGACTGCGCCCACGTCGCTCCCCCCTACAGGTTCTTGACGGCAGTTATCCTACCGGAAAGGACCGGACAATGCAACCTGCTCGCTCGCCTGGTCCTCAGGGGAGCAGCCGGACCTGACCCACCGTCCGGGCCAGGAAGAGGACCAGCCAGACCAGGGCCAGACCGCCCAGGATCACCAGCCAGCGTCGGACCGTTGGTTCCATTCAGGACCCTCCTGTGGGAATGCGACTGCCATACCAGGGGTTCAACTGGCCCAGCCAGCCCAGGGCCGCCAGCCCGCCGAGAAGCCCGGCCAGGGCCACCGTCAACCCGGCCAGGAAGAGGAGATCGGCCAGCTGGAAACGGAACTGGCGGTAGTAAGTGCGGGTGGGCAGAGCCCCAAAGGCCCGGGCTTCCATCGCCAGCGCCACCCGCTCGGCCCGTCGCACCGCCAGGGCCAGGAGCGGGATGGCGGTGCGCCAGACCTGACGGGCCCGGGCCAGCGGCCCCCGTCCCTCGCCGATGCCCCGCACCCGGTAGGCCGCCCGGAGATTTTGGAGTTCGCTCTCCAACAGCGGAATGAAACGGTAGCCCGCCAGGACCCCATAGCCCAGACGCGGGCTCAGCCGGCCCTGCTGGACCAGCGCCCGGACGAAGTCCACCGGGTCGGTGGTCAGGATGAAGACCTGGGAGAAGGTGTAGATCGCCAGGACCCGCAGGGCAATACTCACCGCGTACCAGAGGGCCGACACCGAGACCGTTGGCCCGACCAGCGGCAGGACCAGGGGCGTCTCGTGCGCCTGGCCCTGATAGAAGAGCGCGGTCGTCCAGAAGAGCCCGACGAGAACGATCCCCACCGGCTGCAGCGCCGCCCAGATCACCCGCCAGGGCAGCCGGCCGGCGCCCCACAGCAGCCCCAGCGCCAGGAGCGTGACCGCGGCCGGCGTCGCCGGGTCGGTCACCAGCGACAGCACCACCACCAGCGGCAGATTGGGCAGGAACTTGGTCAACGGGTTCAGCCGGTGCAGGAACGAGTCGCCCGGATGGTAGACAAACGCCCTCATGGCACGCGCTCGGAGAGGGCCGGCTCCAGCCAGGCCAGGAACTGGTCGATGGTGGCACACACCGGCGGCCAGGGCCCGGTGGCGGCCAGCCGCTGGCTGAGCTCGACCAGGGGCGGCGGCACCAGGGCCGCCTGGCGCAGCCGGTCCGGCTGGGCGAAGAGAGCGGCCGGCGGACCGTCGAAGAGAAGGCGTCCCCCGGCCAGGACCGCGACCCGGCGGGCGTACGCGGCCACGATCCCCATGTCGTGGGTGATGACGACGACCGTGCGCCCCTGCTGGTTGAGAGCCTGGAGCTCCCCGAGCAGGCGCTCACTCTGGCCGTAGTCCTGGCCAAAGGTCGGCTCATCCAGGATCAGCACCTCGGGCTCGAGGACCAGGGCGGTGGCCACGCTCAGCCGGCGCTTCTCGCCCTGGCTCAGCGCGAAGGGGTGGGCCCGGGCCAGCGGGGCCAGCCCCAGCCGCTCCAGCAGCGCCCAGGTCCGCCGCTCGACCTCGGCCCGGGGGAGCCGGAGCTGCCGCAGCCCGAAGGCCACCTCGTCGAAGACGGTGGCGGTCAGGAACTGGTGCTCCGGGTTCTGGAAAACATAGCCCACCCGCCGGGCGATCTGGCGCGGCGCGAGCCGGGCGAGGTCGTCTCCCCCGAGGAAGACCGTCCCCGGCGGCGGCACCAGCAGCCCGGCCATCAACCGAGCCAGCGTGCTCTTCCCCGCCCCGTTGGCCCCGACGATGGCCAGGAAATCGCCCGCGCGGACCGTGAGGTCGAGGGCGGAGAGGACCGGTGCGCCACCGGGATAGGCGTAGGTGAGCCGGCGGACGGTGATCACCGGCTCCCCCGCCGGGCGCAACGCCGGTGGTCGAGCCGGGCCGTCGGTCGGCGAGACCGGCCGTGCGCGGAGAAGCGGGGCCAGGGCCGCTTCGGCCTCGGCCACGGTCAGCGGGAAGGGCGTGAGCAGCCGTCCCCGCTCGGCCAGGGCCGCCCCCAGGGCGCTCACCTGGGGCAGCCAGAGGCCGAGCCGCTGCAGCGTCGACCAGTGGTCGCGGAAGACCGCCCGGGGCTCGCCCCAGGCCAGGACCTGACCAGTGGGCGCGAGGACCAGCACCCGGTCGACCAGCGGCATCAGCGCGTCGAGGCGGTGCTCGATGATCACCAGGGTCCGGCCCGTGGCCTTGAGGCGGGCCAGGTCGGCGAAGAGGGCCAGCGCCCCGGCCGGGTCCAGATGGGCGGTCGGTTCGTCGAAGACCAGGATCTCGGGCTCCATCGCCAGGACACAGGCCAGCGCCAGCCGCTGCTTCTGCCCACCGGAGAGACGGTCGAGGCGCGCCTGGCGGTAGGCCAGCAGCCCGACCTGCTGCAGGGCCCGGTCGATCCGCGCGTCCATCTCGGCCGGGGGCACGGCCAGATTCTCCAGCCCGAAGGCCACCTCATCGGCCACGGTCAGCAGGCAGAACTGGGCCTCGGGGTCCTGGAAGACCAGGCCCACCCGCTGGGTCAGACGGCTGAGCGGGGCCGTCCGGGTCTCCAGCCCGGCCACGGTCACCCGACCGGCAAAGTCGCCGGCGATGGCCTGGGGGATGAGCCCATTGAGAGCCAGGGCCAGCGTGCTCTTGCCGCTGCCGCTCGGCCCCAGGACGAGCAGCGTCTCGCCAGGCTCGACCGCAAACGACACCCCCTGCAGGGCCGGCCGGCGGCGGGTCGGATAGCGGAAGGTCAGGCCTTCAACGCGGAGAATCGGCGGCATCGCCTCAGACCGGCCAGTCCTCCTGACGGTAGGCCGCGTCCCAGAACAACCACTCGTAGCGGCTGCTGACGACGTAGTTCCAGACCGCTCGCTCGCGCTCGGCCGGCGTAGCCTGCTCGGCCAGGCGGTCGCAGAGCGCCTCCAGCGGCCGGATGCGTTCGGCCACCCGTCCGGGGCCGTAGAAGGCGATCCAGTCGGCGTAGAGCGGGTCGGCCGGGCGGGCCTCCATCAGAACGCTGCCCACGTGGGCGTAGACACAGGGACAGGGCAGCAGGGCCGCCAGGGCCTCCAGGCTCGACCCCAGGCTGGCGGCGGCCAGCATATGGCGGGTGTAGGCCCAGTTGGCGGCGTTCATCGTCCAGGTGATGTGATCGAAATCCAGGTCCAGGTCGCGGGCGTGCCGCTTGTGGAAATGGTACTCCATCGTCACCAGCGGCTCGACCCAGCCCAGCAGGAACTTCATCGCCTCGACCTCCGGACAGCGAGCGGCGATCAGGGCGGCGGTCCGGGTGAACTCCTGCAGGTACAGCCAGTCCTGCTGGACGTAGTACCGGAAGATGGGGCGGGGGAGCGTCCCGGCCGCCAGCTCTTTGAGGAACGGGTGCTCCAGAATGGCCGCCCAGACCGGCGCGGCCTGGGCCCGCAGATGGGCCGCAAAACTCATCGCTGCGCCTCCTCGCTGAGAGTTATGTCAATCAAACAGCCGGCCGGCGCTCACGGGCGATGGCGAAGCCCTCGAGGACACCGGTGGCGGCCAGGGCATCACCCAGCAGCTTGGCCCCCAGCCCGGCCAGCACCCCGCCGCCGAGCGTGCGCAGGGCGAAGTAGAGAGCCACCGCCCCCAGACCGAACCGACCATAGCCCTGGACCCAGTAGACATAGGTCACGAAGAAGACCGCTGCCCCGGAGCAGCCGGCCAGGAAGAGCACCAGCGTATTCCAGACACGGTAGCGGGTCAGGAAGAAGACCAGTTCGCTGCCCGCCCCCTCGATGAGGGCCGCCAGGAGCACGATGGCCCCGAAGGGGGTCAGGGGCAGTTCGACCAGGGCGGCGACGAACTCGCCGATGATCGCCGCTCCTGGCTTGCGGATAATGTAGGGCACCAGCACCCCGCCGATGATCCAGAATCCGCCCAGGAACTCCCGGGCCGGCTGGCCGAAGAGAGCCTGGGCCCAGTACCAGAGCCAGGTCCAGCCCACCCAGACCAGCCCAACTGCCACCGCCAGGGCGGCCGCCACCACGATATCGCGCGTCGTCCAGCGCTCGTTCACAGCGTATCCCCCTCTCCAGGCAGCAGGCGCGCCGCCTGCGCCAGTGTATCCCAGAACAACTGCTGATAGGCCATCGTCAGGCGGGCCGCTCGACGAATGAGAGCCGGATCCTCTCCCCGGTTCAGCCCCGCCTGGACCACCTCCAGCGCCCGCCCCTCGAACTCGGCTGGCGGGGTGGCCCCGAGATCGAAGAAAGCCACCGTGTCGGCCGAGAGCCCGTAGCGTTCGACCAGGGCCCGACTGAGCCGAGCGCAGAGAGCGCTCCAGACCGGCGTGATCACCACCTCGGCGGCCGCCACGGCGGCCGCCGTCCCGTAGAGGGCCAGCCAGGCAAAGTACGCCACCCCCGCCTGTGCCCCCGGCAGCGGCTCGTGGTGACGCAGATCGTCCTCGCGCTGGCCCAGCCCCAGGGCCAGCACCAGCAGCGCCTCGAAGGCGGCGTGCTCCCGCTGGATCTGGGTCAGGAAGAACTCCCGCGCCGGCGGCCGCTCGCCCCAGTGAGCGGCCATCAGAGCCAGGCTCCGGAGACGGCTGCTGGTGCTGGCGTACTGCTCCCCCGCCAGGCGGGCCAGCTCCTCGAGCGGCAGCCGCCCCTCCTCAATGGCCTGCACATACGGGTGACCGGCAAGATACTCTTCGACCGGACGCAGCGCGTGCCGGAGATCGGCGATCAGGCTGGTGGCGTCCATCGACAGTCTCCCTCCCCGCTGCCGGGTGCCCGGTCGGCCACCGCGCGGCCGGCGCACCCGGACCAGGGAGAGGGTACAGCACGAACGGCACCAGCACGGGGGAACCGGCCACCTTCCCTGCGAACGTGAGGGAAAAGACACCCCCTTCGCAGGCCCGCACCGATGAGCCGTAAAGCCCTCCTGGTGGCTGTCAGGCGGGGTGCACAGGAGACGGGGGCCTCGCGCCGGCGCCCGGCCGCTCACCCGCCGGATCAGGGCCGGCGACGGGGCAGTGAAAAAGGCCACCAGCGCGGTGGCCTGTGGGTAGACTCTTGCCATCAGCGCTCCCTTCGCTGGTATGACCCAGATCAGGTTCGAACGGTCGGCGGCGGGATACGGCCGCCCTCTCAGCCCGGCTCCCCCGGACTCCCGCGCGGGCACCTCGGCACGCCTAGGTGCCCAATCCATATGCACTTGTCGCCCATAAAAGTAGCAGAAACCCCTCTCCCTGTCAAGAGAGGCGGCGAGCCCAGGGAGACAGTCTGCCGGGCTCGCCTAACGGCCCGCCGGGATATAGATCAGCCCCAGCAGGGCCCCGAAGAGCAGATGGAGGCCCAGGCTGAAGAGAGCCGGACGGGCCGACCCGCTCAGTCGGCCAAAGACCCCCATGCCCAGCATCGGCATTGCCACCAGCATCGCCAGCCCCAGCCAGACCAGCACCCCAAAGAGCAGACCGCCCAGCACATCGCCCCAGACCGTCCGGGTCGGGATCCCCAGCCAGGGCAGCCCCGGCCAGACCCAGGCGGCGTAGGCCAGCCCCAACAGCGCGCTGTCCAGCAGATGAAAGATCAGCCCCACCACCCACCAGCCCGGCTTCTCGCCGCCGATGTACTGCAGGCCAGTGTGACCGAAATCCAGCCGCATCAGCCCGAAGACCGCCTCGACCCAGTAGGTCGCCAGCGCCATTACGTAGCCGGCCACCACCCCGGCCAGGACCGCCAGCCAGAACTCGACCCCCGCCCACATCTAGCCCCCCTCCAGCGGGTCCCAGGACTGGTCCGGCGGCCGCTGCTCCAGCCAGACATCGCCGGCGACCTCGACCCGGCTGGCCAGGCCCTCACCGACGGCCGACAGCCGCACCGTCCGGCCGAAGAGCGCCAGCCCCTCAAGAGTGAAGGCCGGCAGCCAGGCCGGCAGGGTGGGGGCGACCACCAGCGTCTGCCGCGCAGGGTCGGGCTCCAGCCCCAGGATCACCCGCAGCAAGAGGAGAATGCTCCCCGCCGCCCAGGCCTGGGGACGGTTGGCCTCGACATAGGGCACCGGTATCGCCCCCGGCTCCCGGGCCACGCCGGCGAAGAGCTCGGGCAGGGAGAACCGCTCGTAACACCAGGCGACGTCGAAGATCCCCTCCACGATCTGGAGGGCCTCGCGCCAGTATCCGTAGCGCTTGAGCCCCAGCGCGATGAGCGCGTTCTCGTGCGGCCAGACCGATCCCCGATGGTAGGAGACCGGCGAGTAGGCCGGATGCTGGCAGCTGAGGGTGCGCAGACCCCAGCCCGAGAAGAGGTCAGGCGCCAGCAGCCGGCGCGCCAGACGCGCCGCCCGCGCCGGCGGCACGATCCCCGACCAGAGCAGATGGCCGGCGTTGGAGACCACACTGGCGATCGGCCGCTTCTGAGCGTCGAGTCCGAAGGCGTAGGTCTCCTCGTCGGGCAGCCAGAAATGCTCGTTGACGTGCTCAGCCAGCGCCCGCGCCCGCTGCCGGTAGTCGTGGGCCTCGGCCGGCCGGCCGAGGAGATCGGCGATCTGGGCCAGCCGGCGCAGGGCGTCGTAGTAGTAGCCCTGAACCTCACAGAGGGCAATAGGGGGGTCCACCGGTCGACCGTCAGGATAGACCACCCCATCGCCGCTATCCTTCCAGCCCTGGTGGCGGTAGCCGCGGGGTGAGCGTGTCTGGTACTCGACCAGGCCATCGCCGTCGCGGTCGCCGTACTGCCGGGCCCAGGCCAGGCAGGCCGCCGCAGTCGGGTAGAAGCGCTCCAGCAGCGCGCGGTCGCCGGTGAAACGATAGGCCTCGTGGAGGAGGATCACGTACAGGAAAGGGGCGTCCACCGTGCCGTAGTACAGCGGCCGGTGGGGAATCCGTCCCAGGGTCGCCAGCTCACCCCGGCGCAGCTCGTGGGGGATCCGGCCGGGCTCCTCATCGGTCCAGTCGTCAACCCGGCGACCCTGCAGCGCGGCCAGGTGGGTCAGGACCGCCCGGGCGATCCGCGGGTCCAGCGTCAGACACTGGTAGGCGGTGATCAGGGCGTCGCGGCCGAAGAGGGTGGCGTACCAGGGGATCCCGGCGGAGGGGATCCACCCTTCGGGCCCCTCGATCAGGCGCAGCGACACAAGATCGGCGACGGCCTGCCGGTAGCAGGCGGCGACCGGCTGGACCGGGGTCTCCAGTCGGGTGCCAGAGGCCACGCCGGGCGACGAGAAGACCGCCCGGGGAGCTGGACGCTCGCTGGCGACGGTCAACGCCGTTGCGCAGCGCCAGACCGCGCCCGGCGTCAGGTCCAGCCGGAAGAGGAGGGTGCCCAGACCGTGGATCGGCCGGGTCGGGCACTCCTGGATCCGGTAGCAGACCCGCCGCTCGAAGGGGCCTCTGCGATAATGCAGGTGGAGGGTGGCCGTCTCCGGCTCCCAGCGGACCTGAGCCAGCCGTGGCGGGATGCGCTCCAGCCCCCGGACCTCGAAGATATCGGCGAAATCGCTGTCAAGCGTCAGGACCAGTGTCAGAGCCCGCGGATGGCCGCTGTGGTTGACGATGCGGAGCTCCTCACGGAGCTCCTCGGCGATCTCCCGATGGACCGTCAGCAGCAGACTGTTCTCCGGGATCGGGCGGGCCGGCGTGCCCAGACGTGGGTTGGTGTAGGTGAGGAGCAGCGTCGTCGCCGACGGCTGGTCGGCGCCCAGAAAGCGTGGCGACTGCCCGCCCAGCGTCAGCCGGTAGAGGGAGAGGCAGCGGGTATCCTGGACGAAGAGGCCGGTTCGCCCCTCGCCGATCCAGCCGTGCGGGTCGGTCACCATCACCGTGTCGCGGTCGTAGATCACCCGGTACCGCGGTGTCAGGAGCAGCGGCATCGCTCGCCTTCGTCCGCCTCCAGGCCAGCCCCTGTCGCCGGATCGGCGCACCCCCCCACTGTCAGCCAGCCGACAGCACCATCGCCGAGGGCGTTCGATTTTTTCCGCGGGTGGTGTTCACCGCTGCAAGATCAGGGCCCGGGGACCGGCGGGGGGGGGCGCGGCCAGCCCGCTTTTGACGCCCGGCTGGCCCTGTGGTATCATCGGCGGTGGCCGGCACCACGAATCGCCGCCATGGAGAGGAGCAGATGCGCCTCAGCGTTCCCGTTTCGGCCCCGCGCACCTCGGTC
>Ga0073929_1000941_pt1 | contig 32266 bp, 22 predicted proteins | sample DewCreD2012metaG_3_FD_76966 | JGI IMG/M metagenome (GOLD analysis project Ga0073929, IMG submission 76966) | Hot spring sediment bacterial and archeal communities from British Columbia, Canada, to study Microbial Dark Matter (Phase II) - Dewar... ... | reverse complement strand
TCCTGCGGGTGGCAGCGTTTGCGGAAGTAGCGAACGACCTGCTGTCGAACCTGCTGCACTTGCTGTTCCTGCAACCCTCTCTCCTTTCTGCAGCACGGCAGAACCCTATCTTTTACCCTCTGCCCGCCTCAACCGCCAGTACCACAGGACGCCAATGGTGATAAGCAGGAGGGGAGGGATAACGCGCCAGATGACATGACGCTCCCTTTGCATACCCATATTTTGAGATGCTTGCTGTTTCTGCCTGTCCTGTAGTTCCTGCAATGTCGGCAGGCGTCCACTCCAACCATAACTTACCACGAGATCCAGCTTTCTCACGAAATCATCATCCGTTGCGTAGTCACCAAGCAGACGCAGGTCACGGACAGGAAACTCTTGCGGTATTTGTGAAATGGGACACTCACGAGCAGCAACGATATTTTTCAACTTCCATAGTCGCCTGCGCACGAATGCATCATCTTTCTGTAGCTCTTCGACCAGTACAGGTATCCAGACACCCTGAAACAGTTTCCACTCTTTTACGGTATAAGACTCAAACCCTTGCCGTCCTACGTAGGTTACCTCCATACCTCGAGGTGCCAGATGTTTGGTTCTATCAAGAGTTACCCGCACATGAAAGGGAGCGGTATTGCCCCGGTTAACCTGCGCAAGTAACGAAACAGAAGTAGCCTGTTGATCTATCGTTGACCACTGGGTACCGTACATTTGCGTTGGGTCGCCGACCGCTACCAGAGTTAACACCTCTGGTGTGAGGTTGAGCGGTAAATTAACACCGCGATAGTACATGGCATGTCCTTCGGTTCGCCAGATGCGAGCAGACGGGATAGGGTCCCCCAACCTATATTGCGTTGCATAGTAGGTGCTGCCACCTACCTCTACTCTTGGATTAAACTCCAATGCTATCCCCTCACTATAAACCACCTCACTTCGGCAAGACCCTATGCCTGCAGGAGCGAAGACCGGGCCATCCCCCTCCACACAGGTATTGTCGTCGCTACGGGTCACCCAGTAATCTGTGGTAAATTGTACGGGGCGAGGCTCAGCCGCTGACGCAAACGCTGCTGCCGCCTGTCTTGCTTCTCGCTCAGCGTCGTTACGGGGGCGATTCTGCGCAATTAAACGTCTCAGCACATTTTCGTACGTACTACGATAAGTCTGCTCCTTCCTTGCTTGTTGCTGAGCTGGCGACATACTGGGTTCCTCGCTGAGGGTTACCTCCCAGACAAGGGTACGCTTATTCAGAGCGGACGCTCGTTTCTCGGCAGACCTCCTCGCCTCAAGCAGTATATCTGCGCGGCACATTACACTGGTTAATACAACGAACGCCAACAATAGCCACTTCATAACAGTCACCTCCTTGCGCTGCCCCACCCCAACCTCCCACCGTACGTGGTCGTCACCGTTGGCATTGGTACCAAGGCACGATTATTCGGCTTTGAACACGGCGAAACGTACCGCAGGAGTCGCAGTGGGGCCATGCTTGACACGGTGCCTTGTAATAATCAGCCAGAGTTCCTACCTGTCTCTCCCAACAGTAAACCTGTCCGCCCCAACGTTGACAACGAAGTGTCGTCTGCAATGCAACCCACTTTTCGCACTCGTTCACGCACTTTCCGGAAGTAGCTCTACAGTTTTGGGCAGGATTATCCGGCATCACATCGTTTTCTTTGGGCTCACACTTTGTCCATGCAGTTGAGGACTCATCCCCGAGCGAAGGCGGTGTCCATAAGCCTATCACGTTACCTAACATCCACACCACCATCGCCACCAGAAAAGCGAACACGTGCTGTCGCATGGTTGCAAACCTCCTTTGAAGTGGTTTTCCAGTAATATTACCGTTTTACCCCCTCGAAAGGGGACACTTGTTTCGCAGCTTTTCTCACCTAATATCTGTCCGGTAAGTAAGCGTGCTGATAACGGACAGGAAAGAGCAGTTTGAGCAAAGAGGCCACCTCCTCAGGTAGTGGCTCTGACAGGCGGGCACACAGGTCATCGGCGGGAGCGAAGCCCAGCGCAAGCCGAGCCAGTGTGCCCTGCGACAGGCGGATGGCGTACGCAGTACATGCCTCAACCTGCTCTCGCGCACTGCGAACCTCTTCCTTACCGATTAGCAGTGTGCCCTCACCCAGATCGGTACGGAAGGTAATCTGGCAGGGCGCGACCCTGTGCTCGCATTGCCGAAACTGCCGGCTGAGCTCAGGCTCCAGCGCACGCAACAACCGCTCCACGCTCAGCACACGCACCATCGAGCCGCCGCCTGCACTGTACAACTGCACTGCACGAGCATCGGTATAGCGCGCCGCATATGCTACCAGACTATCGGGAGGAACGGGCAGCAACGCTTCTTTTTTGCCCTCCTCGGCAGCGCGCCGACGGCAGGTTGCCAATAGAGCATCCGCTGCGCCTGGCGTGATCGCTATCACCTCGCCAAACGCAAGCGCATCGGGGAACTCGCGCTCCAAAATATCCCGCATCGACCAGCACCATCTCGCCCGCCACGCATAACCCTCCACTGCCCCTTCGGGCGATACCGCCACCCAGCATTCGTCTTGCGGGTAGTTGCCGGGCGTTTCCAGCAGCTTCCGCCATACCCGAGAATCTTCCGCTCGTACCACCGCGCCCGTTGCGAACGCCGTTGCCTGCTCGTATATCCGACGAACAGAGGCGAAATCCTGTGAGGTAAACTCGCGCACCGTCCAGCCCGGCGGTAACGGTTCATCCCGCTTCACATCGTACAGAAATACCCAGTACTCCGGTCCTGCCGTCACGTAGCCAAAACGGTGGTAGAAGTTGGGGATGCCGTACAGCATGGTTATCGCTGCGTCACCGGCGGTCATCTCCTCTATCGCCCTCTGTAACACACGGCTGGCATAGCCCTTCAGGCGATGTTCGGGTTTGGTTGCTACCCCGCCGATGCCGTCCATGCGCACCGTTGCCGTGCCCACACGGATGGTCAACGGGATAATCCAGCACTCGCTCGCCTCTTCGCCGTTTATGGTAAGTATCACACGCCTTGCGCCGTTCTCCTGTCGGACGTCTATCTCCTCCGTCGCCATCGTCCTTATCCTTGCTGCTGATCTGTATCACAAATATAGCACATCAGACGGAAGATGTCCATGACTTTTTGCCTCATACACTGCACCCGACATGCTTCCTTTGCGTCACTTATATCGAGGTAGTGCAGAACCTCTGCCACTTCCGTTGCACAACTCTAACCTGAGGGAGGTGACTCATGAAGGGCAAACAGGTCAGTCCTGCTGTGGCTGCTGTGGTAATTGCGGTAGTGCTGCTGATTGTAGGTGTTGCCTACTGGTGGTTTGGTGGGGGCGCAGTACGCAGGACCACAGAGACCATGCAGCCTGGTGTCAGCCCGTATCCCCCCGGCTATGTGCCGGGTGGTATGAGCGCACCATCTTCCGGCAACCGTTAAATCTCAGACAGGAGGCTGAACATGCAACGAAAAAGCGGTTTCACCCTGATTGAGCTGCTTGTAGTTATCGCGATAATCGCGATACTGGCAGCGATTCTGTTCCCCGTCTTTGCCCAGGCGCGCGAGAAGGCACGCGCTGCCAGCTGCAACTCGAACGTGAAACAACTGGCACTGGGCATGCTGATGTACGCACAAGATTATGATGAACATTTCCCCGTCTGGTATACCTACCCTGAGAACTTCCCGCCACCTCGCATGTGGGAACTATACTCTCAGTGGTACTATAAGATCCACCCTTACCTCAAAAACGCAAAGATTTACGAGTGCCCCAGCACCAAACGGGGGCGTGATTGGTATCTCACGCAGGACGGCTGGCAGCCACAAGGCTCGGTACTGAGCTATGGCGCGAACGAGAGCATTATCCGCCAGATCAACGGCGAGACAGACTTCAGTAAGCAGTCAGGCGTTGACCGCCCCGCTCAACTGGTAATGTTGGGTGATTGCTGGACGCCATGGTTGCCCTACTGGGGTAGTGGACGCGCCGCCTTACCGGACTACACCGGCGACGACCTGTGGGACCACCAGTACGACATCAACGACCCATGGGTGCAAAACGTACTGAATAATATCAGTGCATACACACGCCACAACATGGGTTCCAACCTCGCCTTCTGTGACGGGCATACAAAGTGGTACCGCTGGGATGCCATTTGGAAATCTCACCCCGACAATGACCGCAAAGAACCGTGGATTAACCCCTGGATAGCCAACGCAGGCGGCTAATCTCTCGGTGGGGAGGCTTCCCTCCACAGGAAGCCTCCCTGCATCCGCTGCAGGACTCCCTCGCTCTGTGGAGAAGAATGGTCGTGTCAGCACGTGCTCTTGTACCTGCCTGAAAATTGGGAACCGAGGTGAGGGTGGATGTTCAGAGCTGTACGGTATACTGCGGTCGTCCTCTTACTTTTCTTGCTCCATACGGAGCATACTACAGCGCAATCCCCTGTTGTCAGCGGTTCGTTACGCTGTATCCCTCTGCGCGAGGGTAACCGCTACACCGGCTTTCGCCTGCAGGAAGGCAACAGGGTGATCGGCGATATACTTTTCCATGCGAACGGTGCACTTGTCGCCACTCGCGTCCAAACACAGGCACAGCAGATACTCTTCTCCGGCTTCCGCACCGACGGCTCGTGGGAGGTCGGCGATGATACGGTGGTGAGCGTAGGTTTCATACAGGGCAACCCCTACCCGCAGGTCTCTTTCCGCGTCTCCGTCAAGCGGTTCGCGCCAGTGGTGTGGGAAGCCACGCACGGCAAACAGCCCTTGCATCTGTTCGCCTGCTCTCTGCCGGGTGCGCCCATCTTCCACCAGCGAGGCTGGGTGATACCTACCCCCGTGATCGACGACCACGTGATGCAGGGGGCATTCGGCACTTCCAGCGCAACGGTGGTGTCGGCATGGTCACCGGACTGGATGTACGCTCCCGCGATTGGAGCCTACCCTGTACCGGTAGTGGGTTTATGGAAGCCCGACGAGGGCAAATATATCGCCTATGAGTTCTTCGATGCTCGCCTTACCGACCACAGCGAGCACAATCTGGGCAGCACCTACTGCTGGCAGTCACGGCAGGCAAAGCAGTTCTTCTGCCTCACTCTGCCCTATGACAAGCCTTACAACCAGATTCGCTACCCGCAAGATGGCGAGTTGTTTGCTTCGCGCTTCCGTATCCTGTACCATACCGACCTGCACTATGATGACGACCCTAACCTGTTCGTCAACGACTACATCTGGCGCACCTACCGCCAACGGCTCGCCTCCGCCCCACCACTGAACGACTTGCAGTGGCTACCCAAACCTTACCGACTGGAGCGTTTTCCCACGCCTTCGCTGGGCAGACTGCTATATCGGACGAAGGGCGATCCCTTCTCGCTGGATAACAATCTGGAGAGCTATGGGGTGGACTGGGATAGCCCCATCGACTACGTGTACGCCCAGAACAACCAGCAGGCTATTGCCGGACTGCGCGAAGACCTGGCGCAGCTGGCAAACCTGGCACAGAGGTTTACGGTAAACGGTGAGCAGTGCGTCGCCTGGCGCAAGCCGCTGGAAGGCGATTGGCGACCACAGTTCGGCAAAAACGTGCCTACCCTGCACAACGTGAACAACTGGCTCATCGCCCTCGCCTTTCTGGACGCCTACCGCAATGAGCGCAACGCCGAGTGGCTACCTATCCTGGATGGCGTGGTGCGCTGGAGCAGGTACATCCTGTACACGCGCAACTGCTATCCCGATGTGCCCGCCGCGATGTTCGCATGGGACGCCGCGCCGATTGCCAGCTTCCTGCTGAAATATCACTTCACCTTCCGCGACGACCCGCAACGACAGGAGCTGGCAAACCTTGCTCTCAAGCTGGCGAGGAGCCTTGTCTATCGCTGTCTGCCTATCTTCGCCTCCGATAATAACCCGAATGATGATATCGACGCCTCCTTCTTTATGGAGCCAAACTCCGGTTTGCCCTGGCTGGGGGCAGCTTGTGCTAACGAAATCTGGGAAACCGCCGTTGGAGTGTTGCTGATATACGTGCACACAGGCGACCCGGTGCTGGGACACTACCTGCGCGGGATGATAGAGCGCTTCCCTCTGCTCTTCCGCGACGAGATGCACCCCTCTGTCGCCGACTACGGTAACGCATTCGCCGAGCGATACGGGCTGTACGACGGCGCAGATCAGCCAGTGGGCACGCGCAGCACATACGGCGGCTTGTGGGGAGGACTGGAAAAGCTCATTTATCCCGTAGCGGGCACGCAGGTGCGCGTGGTGTGTGGTGAAAGGGCAGCGATGGCGTTCAATATCGCGGGCACGCACACCGACGTTGCCGAGTACCGTCCCGCAAAGAACGGTAACTTTGCCCTGCGCCTGAAGGGCAAGCCTCCTTCGGTAGATGCAGAGGGACGCTTCGACGTGGTGCTTACCTTCCCGCTCGCCGACCTGCGCAACAAGCGCGTGTTCATCAACGATGCAGAAACGCAGGCGGTGCAGCGGTTTGCGGAACGGCAGGATACGTTGCTGGTACGAGGGGTAAAAGAGGGCGACTGGATACGGGTTGGGGATGTTCCCGCCGATGTCCCATCCGTCAGTCCGACGATAGCCAAACCGCGCCAGCCGCAGGAGCACGCGCCCATTCCCGGCTTCGAGGAGATCCCGCTGGTAGAGCAGGCTGACGTTCTCCTCAACCTGAACTGGGATGATAACCGCAGTATGGCAGGCTTCTCCGGGGGACTGCGCTTCCTGTGGGGTGTGCCCTTTTCGCTGATAGAGCCGACCCTCAGCAATGGAAAGGCGGCTACACGTCAGCCGGTTCGCCTGGCGCATAAAGCAACCATACTCTTTGCGCTGGTTTCCGACGAGCCGCAGGCGCAATTGAAACTTACCTACGCCGACGGAAGCACTGAAACCGTTACTCTGGACAAGGGCGCGCCCGCAATACAGGGATGGCCTCCTGTACTGCAATGGCGGCTATGGATGGTAGCGCACCCGTTGAAAGCAGAGTTGCGAACGGTTACCCCGCAGAGCTGCGCTCTGTTCGCACTCACCCTCAGCGACCTGCCCGAAGAGCAGATTCAGCCTGCGTTGGCAGCCCTGCAAAATCGTCGGCAGGCTTATCTGGCGGAGCAACAGATGCAGAAACGCTGGCAACAGGTCGCCGACAGGTTGAAGACGCTGGGAGCGGTCGCAATCATCCCCACACCTCTGGTCTCTGCGCAGGGACACCCGCTGGTGAAAGCGGTGAACCGTGCAGGAGCATTTGGACTGCTTACTGCGCTCCGCCCCGATGAGCTGGTGAACCCGAGCCTCTTCAACCCGATGCGATTCCCGCTGGTTCTCTACCTGGGGGGAGAAAACTACTATCAGACCGTTCGCGAGCAGGGCGATGGCGACAGAGCGATGCTGGAATATCTGCGCAGAGGAGGGACTCTACTGGTCTCCCCCACCCAGCCTTATCCGTTCTACTACAACGAGCGAGGAACACCTGTTGTGTTCGCACCCAAAATCGGGATGCCCATCAGCGGTAGCGGCGCCGAGGGACGGGAAGACTACCTGAAAGGCAAAGAGGTGCGAGGCTGGGAGAAACCACCACAGGGCGTTTCCTTGCGATTCGTGCGCAACCCTGACCAGCAGGTTGTCACTAACCTGCCCGACGAGTTCCCCTTCCCCACCGATGGTGACCTGCGCTGGCGCCCGATGGTGAACATCTGGAACGAACAGGAAGCGCGTTACACGCCCATCCTCACACTGAAGGACAACATGGGCAAGGAATACGGCGAGGGCATCGCGCTGGTGGAGTTCAAACAGGGTGACTTTCGCGGCGCAAGGGTTCTTTATATCTGGCATCGCCTGATCGCCGAACCCGAACGAGCGCTGAACATCCTTTCGGACGTGTTGAACTACCTGGCATCCAGCACGCCCCTTCCTCCCAAACAGGTGACAGTGCCCCAAACTTCTGCGCCCCCTATCATCGACGGCAAGCTGGACGATGCAGCGTGGCAAAACGCGGCAACGATAGAGCTGAAATGGCGGTTTAACCCCGCCAATGCTCCCGCTCTTATCGGGCTGACACCGACCGTGCGCACAACTGCACGGCTGTTGTGGGACAGGCAGTTCCTGTATGTGGGGTTTGAGTGCGAGGACCCGGACATCTGGTCGGTGTACACTCAGCGCGACGCATACGTCTGGGAAGGGGAGGCGGTAGAAGTGTATCTGGACCCGTCCGGGCGAGGACAGAACTATAAAGAGATAGACCTGAACCCGCTGGGCGCGCTCATCGACTTGAATACCCCCGAGGCGAAGGACGGCAACCCGGGTGATGTGGACGAAAACGCCCGGTGGAACGCCGTCGGACTGCGCTGGGCAACTTTCGTGAACGGCACCGCCAACGACCGTGCCGACCGCGACACCGGCTGGACGGCTGAGATGGCGATACCGCTGAAGGAAATCCTGCCGGAAGGCGAACAGGTGTACGTGGGAGACAGCTGGCGTGCCCAGTTCTATCGCATTGAACGCCCGAAAGACAGCACCGATGCCACCGCCGAGTTTCAGGCATGGTCGCCGACGGACACTTTCCACCGCCCGGAGCGGTTTGGCGTTATCGTCTTTGCTGGTTCGCCCAGAAGGGTGGATTTTTCCATCTACCGCCCCGGCAGTGACGGCTCTCCTACCTTCACGGTGAACGCTGGCGCATGGCAGATACGGGATGGTGTCTACGAAGGCAGGAACTGCATCGAGGACGGTTGGCTACCTCGCGGCGCCAGCGCAGGTGACAACACATGGAAAGACTACACGGTGAAGATTCGTTACCGGTTGGTCTCGCGAGGGTCCGATTGGCGCGATGGCTTCTGGGTGGGTTTTCGCTGTGGACCAGAGGCTTGCTACGTCCTGCTGTTGACCAGTCGTGACGCCCAGCTGCACAGAGTACCCACCAGTGGAGAATATGACGGCGATCGGCAGAACCTGACCACCGCCCCCTTCACACCCGATTCAGAGTGGCACAACCTGACTATACGGGTGCGCGGGGGCAAGATAGAGGTCGAGCAGGACGGCAAATTACTGCTCCAGTACACGGACGAGAAGCCTCTCGCTGCCGGCGGAGTGACGCTGTGTGCCCGGAGGTGGTCACAAAGTACCGGGGACACGGTGGTGCAGATTTCGCAATTCGAGGTGGAATAAGCACACACCGCCTCCAGATGCTGGAGGCGGTGTTATCGTTCGCATTGCGTATTCACGCCACTATCGCCACATTCCGCCTGCGTTCACCACGCGCGAACCTCTGTATTCATAGTACGACGGCGGAGAGACACTTTGCAGCCGACGCATATAGTCGGGTCCGTAAAAGCTCATCACTGCCGGGGGAACCGGCTGAGGCGGTGTGGGACGCAGAATGTTTTCCTTCGCCACCACAACCACATACAGCCCCACGTACGCGGCTATGGCGAAGCGCGCCATGCGCCGCACAAAGTCCGGGTTGTGGCGACGCGCCCATTCGATAATCGCGATGGGCAACAGGAACATCGTGCATTTCGCCAGAACGAAGGGTACCACGCCCTTCTGCAGGTAGAAATCCATCAGCGGGTTGCCTTCCCTGGCGCCGTGATGATGCACGAAGATTAACGTGGAGACGAGGTCTGCCACGCAAATCGCGGCGATAATCCAGCTCTCACGCGATATATACCCCTTCAAAGTCGTTCCTCCCTCACGCAAAATGCGGTGATGCCTTAGCGGTTCATTAGAGTTGTTCCCGAAAATACCGGATAATTCACACGGGAAAATGGGGCACCATCGTGGCATCTTGACGCAGGGGAAGCAAAGCAATCTTCCATCACATTATACCACTTTCCTGCCCGGATTTGTTAGCACAGCGTGCCCCGCTACTATTTTCGGAGAAGAAGTGCTCCCTCTTCAGGTTGTATGCGGCGCAGAAATGGTGGTACAATAAGGTAACTGATACCGTGTCCTGCCATGAAAAATCTCGTCCGTTTCCTGAAAGAGTTGCGCCCCTACCGGCGCACCATGTTTCTGGCAGCGGTGCTGACCTTCCTCAGCGCGGGGCTCGGGCTGCCCATGCCCCTTATCATCCAGTACATCACCGACCACCTGATCAAGCGCGAACCCTTCCCCCTGTGGGGTGTTTTCTTTGCTATCGTGGGGATTTCCGCCGCGTCAGGGGTGGTAGGCTACGCGCTGGCAGTGACCATTACCTATCTTGGACAGCGGTTTATGTACGATATTCGCCGAAAGCTATACAGCCACATGCAGTCGCTGTCCATCGGCTTTTTCGAGAAGCACCAGACGGGCAAGCTGATGTCCAACGTCATCAACGACGTGGCAACCATCAACCAGCTGCTCACCGGCGGTTTCGTCAACATGATTTCGGACGGAGTGACGCTGGCAGCGGTGCTCGTTATCGCCTTCACCAAGAACTGGGTGCTGACGCTGGTCGCCCTTTCGGTTTTCCCCATCTATATCCTCAACTATCTGGCTTTCGTCAACAAGCTAAAACAGGGTAGTCGGCAAATTCGGCACGAGCGCGATGTGATGCTGGGCGACCTGCAAGAGAAGCTGGCGGGCGTAGCGGTAGTCAAGTCCTACGCGAAGGAGCGTTACGAGGTACGACAGTTTCTGGGTCAGACGCGCGAGCTGCTGGTGCTCAACGTGCGGCAGGGCGTGATGGGCACACTGCTCTGGGTCATCGCAGAGGTCATCGGGGCACTGGGTACCGCGCTGATGTTGTGGTATGGCGGTCGTCTGGTGATTTCGGGACAGATGTCACCCGGCTCGTTGATTGCGTTCATCTCCTACATCGGAGGCTACATGTACGGGCCCATCCTGCGCCTCATTCAGATGAACGACATGATTGCCCGCACCAATGCCGCGCTGGAGCGCATTTTCTACACGCTGGACACCAAGCCCGCCATCGAGGATAAACCCGATGCCATCGAGATGCCCCCCATCGTGGGCAAAGTGGAGTTTGATAATGTCTGGTTTGAGTACGAGCCGGGTCAACCCGTGCTTAAAGGCATCAACCTCACCGTAGAGCCGGGCGAGATGGTCGCGCTGGTAGGGCAGTCAGGCTCGGGTAAAACCACGATGGTGAACCTGCTACAGCGCAACTACGATGTGACCTCGGGTGCAATCCGCATCGACGGCATCGATATCCGCGACGTGAAACTGAAGAGCCTGCGCCGCCAGATTGGCGTGGTGATTCAGGAAACTATCCTGTTCAACACCACCATCATGGAAAACATCCGCTACGGACGGCTGGACGCTACCGATGAAGAGGTGTACGAGGCTGCCCGTGCTGCCAACATCCACCACGTTATCGAGGCACTGCCCAAGGGCTACGAAACGCGCATCGGAGAAGAAGGCGTTAAACTCTCCGGTGGAGAAAAACAGCGCGTCGCCATCGCACGCGCCATCCTCAGCGACCCGCGCATCCTCATTCTGGACGAAGCCACCAGTGCGCTTGACTCCGAAACAGAAGCGCTCATTCAGGAGGCTCTGGAACGGCTGATGCAGGGACGCACCAGCTTCGTGATCGCACACCGCCTCTCCACCATCGTCAAGGCGAACAAGATTGTGGTAATGGAAAAGGGCGAAATCAAAGAGGTGGGCACACACGAGCAGCTGCTGGCGTACGGCGGTATCTACGCCAACCTGTATCAACAGCAGTTCCGGGTGGCACTGGAAGCACAGGCGGTGCAGGCTGTATAATAATCCTGCTTCAGTCAGCATCAAGGGAGGTTATGACCTTTGCGACGCTGGAAACGCACGCACTTTTGTGGAACACTGCGCCCGGAGCATATCGGACAGCAGGTGATACTCAACGGCTGGGTACATCGCAGCCGCGACCATGGAGGGCTCATCTTTATTGACCTGCGCGACCGCAGCGGATTGGTGCAGGTGGTATTTGACCCCAGCACCGCCCCGCAGGCACACGCGGTCGCCGAGACGGTGCGCGCCGAATATGTGCTGGCGGTAGAAGGAACCGTCCGCCGCCGACCAGAAGGGCTGGAAAACCCCAAACTGGCTACCGGCGAGATCGAAGTGCTGGTATCCGATGTGGAGGTGCTGAATACCTGTCGCCCCCTGCCCTTCCAGATTTCGGACGAGAACCTGAACGTAGACGAAACGCTCCGCCTGCGTTACCGGTATCTGGACCTGCGCCGTCCGGAGATGTTCTATCGTCTGGAGCTGCGCCACAAGGTGGTGAACCTGATACGCCAGTTCCTGAACGAGCGCGGATTTATAGAGGTTGAGACCCCAATCCTTATCAAATCTACACCGGAGGGGGCGCGAGACTATCTGGTGCCCTCGCGTCTGTACCCCGGGCATTTCTACGCTCTTCCGCAGTCGCCCCAGCAGCTCAAGCAGTTGCTGATGGTGGCAGGCGTGGAGCGATATTACCAGATAGCCAAGTGCTTCCGCGACGAGGATACCCGTGCCGACCGCCAGCCCGAGTTCACCCAGCTGGACCTGGAGATGTCTTTCGTGGAACAGGAGGACATCCTGCAGCTGATCGAGGAGCTCACCATCTTCGTGGTGGAGTCGGTGTCGAACAAGAAGATGATTAAGCCCTGGCCCCGCCTCACCTACGACGAGGCGATGGCGCGCTACGGCACGGATAAACCCGACTTGCGCTTTGGACTGGAGCTGGTGGACCTGTCCCCGGTGCTGGCAAACACGCAGGCACAGATTTTCCGCAGTGTGCTGGACAGCGGCGGACAGGTGAAAGCCATCCGCATCCCCGGCGGCGCACAGTACAGCCGGAAAGACCTGGACGAAATCACCGAGTTCGCCCGACGATTCGGCGCGAAGGGGCTGGCGACGATTCAATGGATGGAAGCGGGTGTGCGCTCGCCCATCGCCAAGTTCCTCACCGGCGAGGAGATAGCCTCTATCCGCCGCGCCACCGAAGCGCAGGAAGGCGATATGGTAGCCATCGTCGCCGACCAGCCAAAGGTGGTAGCGAACGTGCTCTCGCGCCTGCGCAACGAGTTCGGCAAGAGGCTGGGGCTACTGGACCCCAATATGCTGGCGTTCTGCTGGATTGTGGATTTCCCGCTGGTGGAATGGAACGAGGAAGAAGGGCGTTGGGACCCGATGCATCACCCCTTCACCATGCCCCACCCGGAGGACCTGCCCCTGCTGGATATCGACCCCGCCCGCGTGCGTGCATCCTGTTACGACGTGGTGTGCAACGGTGTGGAATGGGCAAGCGGCAGCATCCGTATCCACCGGCGCGACATCCAGCAGAAGGTGTTCCGGTTGCTCAACTACAGCGAGGAGGAGACGCAGGCTCGCTTCGGGCACATGCTGGAAGCGTTTGAGTACGGTGCACCCCCTCACGGCGGCATCGCGCCCGGCATCGACCGTCTGGTGATGTTCCTCACCAACGATGAGAACATCCGCGAGGTGATCGCTTTCCCCAAGACCGCTACCGCACAGGACCTGCTCTTTGGCGCGCCTGCGCCGGTAGACGAAAAGCAGCTGCAGGAACTGCATCTGCGCGTGGTGTTGCCGGAGCAGAAAAAGGGGTCATAAAAAACGGAGAGGGGGTTGAATCCTTACCTCCGCGCTCTTGATCCAGCGGCTTACCCCTAAGCGGGGGGCTTTCACACCGGAGAGGGCGGGGCAGGTACCGAACTAAGCCGGACGGGAAACCTCCCGCCTCTCGACTTCAGCTCGGGCAGGCAAACCCCCTCTTGGCTCCGTAGCCCGGTCGCTACCGGGACGGGTCCACTCTACTTATACACTACATCATTTCCACACCTTTGTCAAGGGGAACACCGGTGATTTTCCGCGAAATTTTTCGACGGAGCTTCACAAGGTAACTGCTGTCCACGGGGCGAAGTATTCTATATACAAATCGTTTGCTGAGGAGTGGAACTGATGCAACCGATACGCATTGGAATGATTGGCGTGGGGCAGATTGGCAAGAGCCATTTGCGCCAGTACGCCCAGATACCCGGCGCGCAAATAGTTGCCGCCGCAGACATCAACGAAGCAGAACTACAACGTGTTGCCGAGGAGTACCATATCCCCTACACCACAACCGACTTCCGCAAACTGCTGGAACGTGACGATATCGACGCCGTCGATGTGTGCCTGCACAACAACCTGCACGCCCCCGTGACTATCGAGGCTTTGCAGGCTGGAAAGCACGTCTATTGCGAGAAGCCGATGGCGGGCGCTTATGTGGATGCCCTTGCCATGTACGAAACGGCTAAACGCACGGGCAAGAAGCTCTCTATCCAGCTGGCAACCCTTTTTTCCAAAGAGACCAAAGCCGCCAAGAGGCTGATCGACGAAGGCTATCTGGGGAAATTGTACCACGCGCGTTCCACAGGCTTCCGACGGCGAGGCAGGCCATACGTGGACGGCTACGGCACAGCCTCTTTCGTGCAGAAAGCGGTCGCGGCGGGCGGCGCGCTATACGATATGGGCGTTTACCATATCGCGCAGGTGCTGTATCTGCTCGGCTTGCCGAAGGTCGAACGCATCAGCGGCAAGACCTACCAGGAAACCGATATGGACTCCCGCCGACGCGAAATCAGCGTCTACGATGTGGAAGAGCTCGGGCTGGGCTTTGTCAAGTGCGCCGACGGTGTGACCATAGACATCATCGAGGCATGGGCGGTGCACCTCGACGGCTTCGAGGGCAGCAGCATCTTCGGCTCTAAGGGCGGTGTGCGTCTGCACCCGTTCGGCTACTTCACCACCATTGCCGACATGGACATGAACGCCACTTTTGACCTGAACAGCGCGGACTGGCGCTGGCACCAGCTGTTTGAAAACACCGACGCATACGACTCGCCACAGCATCACTGGATTGCTGCACTGCAGGGACGGGTGGAACTGCTGCCCACCGCCGAAATCGCTCTGGCTACCATGCTCATCAGCGAGGGCATCTACCTTTCCGACCGTCTGGGACGCGAGGTCACGGCAGACGAGGTGCGCCAGGCGTCAAAGTCCACGGCGATTAAATTGTAGATACTCCACCGCCTGGAGGGACGCGCTCTGTCGCGTCCGGAGTGTGATCACGACGGAGCGTGACCCTCCACGCAGCCCTCTGGAGGGCGAGGCTCCCTTCGAGGAGAAGTGGTATAATGAAACAGAAAACATGCCAACTCTCGAGAATGGGGACGGACGCCTTTGAGTGAACAGAACCTTTTGTCCTTTACCGAGTCGCCAACTATCTCGGTGGTGGTACCCGCTTATAACGAGCAAAGCAGGCTGGGTGACACCCTGCCTGTGATGTACGCTTATCTCAAGGAGCACTTTTCTCAGTTCGAGCTGCTTGTGGTAGATGACGGCTCTACCGACCGCACACCTGCCATTGTCCAGGAGTTTGCACAACAGCACCCCGAAGTTCATCTCATCTCTTACCAGCCGAACAGGGGCAAGGGGCATGCGGTGCGCACAGGTGTCTTGCGTTCGCACGGGGAGTGGGTGCTCTTTTCCGACGCCGACCTGGCTACCCCTATCGAGGAGCTGCCGAACCTCGCTGCGAAGCTGCGTGAAGGATACGACATCGCCATTGCCTCGCGGGCGGTACGTGGCGCGAAGCTGGTGGTCCGACAGCCATGGTATCGCGAGTTCGCCGGGCGCAGCTTCAATCTGATGGTGCAACTGCTGGCGGTGCCCGGTATCCACGATACGCAGTGCGGGTTCAAGCTATTCCGCCAGGAAGCCGCCCGGGAGATATTCTCCCGCTGCGAGGAGAACGGCTTCAGCTTCGATATCGAGGTGCTACACGTCGCCCTGCGCCTGGGATACCGGATAGCGGAGGTGCCGGTGCACTGGATGCACCGCGAAGGGTCTAAAGTGCGTCTGTTGCGGGATGCGGTGCGCATGTTTCTTGCATTGCTGCGTATCTCTCGACGACATCATGCGTTGCGCTCTATCGTGCAAGAGCCCCATCAGGCGCCATGAATCCCGCCGAATACGAACGCATGTATCGCTACGAGGACCACTACTGGTGGTTCGTCAGCCGTCGTGAGCTGGTCGATTCCCTGGTGCGTCAGCTCCCCTTGCCTTCCCATCCGGTCATCGTCGACGTCGGCTGCGGCACCGGTGCAACCGCTGCGCAACTCCAACAGCATGGCGCGGTTATCGGTGTGGACATCTCGCCTCTCGCCCTCTCCTGGAGCCAGCAGCGCGGGCTGAATAACCTGTTGCTTGCCGCTGCGGAGAGACTACCTGTCGCTCATGAGAGCGTGGATGTCATCGTTGCCACCGACATTCTGGAGCATCTGGATGACGACGTGGCTGTGCTGAAAGAGTTTTACCGCGCATTGAAGCCGGGCGGATACGTGGTGATTACCGTACCCGCCTACAGTATCCTCTGGAGCGAACACGACCTCGCGTTGATGCACCGGCGGCGCTACGTCGCTGGCGTGCTGGCAAAGCGCGGTCGGACCGCCGGCTTCGAGGTGGTTCGCCTCACATACGCCCTCTTCTTTCTGTTCCCTCTTGCACTGGTAATGCGGTTGCTCAAACGCCGACCACCTCCCGGTAAGCAACCGGAAGCCCAGCTTCCTCCTCTGCCGGAGTGGCTGAACCGATTTCTCATCTGGGTGCAGCGCATCGAGACCACCCTGCTGTCGCGCCTGCGCTTCCCGTGGGGAGTGAGTGTGGTTGCTGTGCTGCGAAAGCCATGAGTAGAGAATGGGCGCTTATAGCAGCGGCAGCTGTGTGGACGTGGACGAACCTGGTAGAGCCGTTCCACCCGCGTCTGCAACGACGCCCCTTGACTCTACCCAGCCTCCCCTCCCACCTTGATGGACTGACTATCCTGCATCTCAGCGACCTGCATGTCCGTAAGATGGGCTTACTGGAGCGTAAACTTATCCGGTTGCTCTCGCAGGTATCCGCGGACATAGCGGTTCTCACCGGAGACCTGGTGGACTCGGACAGCGGTATCCAGCCGCTGCGGGAGGTGATTTCGCACCTTCAAGCCTCTCTAGGTGCGTACGCCGTGTGGGGCAACGCCGAGCATAAACCCGAGAAGCTCTCTCACCGTGACGCTCTGGAACGAGTGCTGACAGATGCGGGAGTACATGTGCTTGCCAACCAAACCACAACCCTCAGATATGGTAACGCCACTATCTGGCTCGCCGGAGCAGACGATCCGCACTCCGGGCACGACGACCTGGTGCAAATCGCTCCCTCCTCACGCTGCGCAGACCTGCACCTGTTGCTGGCACACTCCCCCGATATTGTGCGACATCCTCTCACCGCGCGATTCGACCTCATCCTGTGCGGACACACGCATTGTGGGCAGATACGGATTCCGGGATGGGGGGCTTTGTGGAGTCACACACGCCTTGGACGGTGGGCTGGCGATTGTATTCTCACCCCCGAGCTGATCGCACGCCGTCTGAATCGCTCACTGCCCCAGCCTTACGTTGTCGTCTCTCCGGGCGTAGCAACGGTGGGTGCTCCCCTCTTCAAAGCGCGTCTGTTTTGCCCGCCGGAAGTTACCCTGCTTGACCTGCGCGCTAGCGCTTCTGCACCAGCGCGTACACCGACGACGGCTTCTCCAGATCAGGGTACTTAACCAGCACAGCGGTGTGGATAATACGTGCTACTCCCTCCGGCGAGAGGTCATCGGTATAGATAACCAGGTCGTAGCTCCCTTCTTCGTCGATTTGTCGACCGAACATCTGCTTAACGAACGCAGCGCGTTGCCTGTCGGAGTCACGGATCGCGCGTTCTGCCTGCTCGCGCGTCAAGTTCATCTGTTTCATCACGCGCTCAATGCGCACCGGCATAGACGCCTTCAGGCGCACGCGCAGGGCATGAGGCAGCAAGAAGTTTGCTCCCCGTCCGAGAATGATGGCAAACCCTGCCCGTTCGATGGTCAGTAGCACTTCCACCAGATGCTTATGGTAGCTCGGGCTTTCTATAACCCCGACCCCCAGCAAGGATTTGACCACCGTCGCAATCTCATCTTGAGCCTGCTCGTCCAGCGACTGCACCATCTCCTTGCGCACTTCTGCGTGATTGGCGATGGCGTCGATAAGCTGCTGGTCCCATATCTGCCACGGCGGGCCGAGCCTCTCCACCAGTTTTTGCGCCACCTCCGAGCCACCGGTTCCTATCTGGCGGGAGATGGTTATCACAGGGAGCACGGCGCGCGTTCGTTCTCGCCTCTGTATCTCTTCGATACTTCGCAGACGCAGGATGGATTCGGTAACACGCTGGTCAACCAGACGCAGGTCCTCGCTGATACGAACCATAATCACCGCCCCCTCTACACGCTACCTTTCCACTCTCAGTATATCATTCTGGTCACAAAACCGCCAGAAGTCTATTACCGGTTTTTGCAGTCGCTGAAAGAAAAAGGCGGCAGTTTCGCCAACCGCCGCCGAAGCCGGGGGATTACGGGGCGCCTCAGGTGCGTGTTGTGTTCTGCGTTTCTAAGGCGACCTTTCAACATCATCTTACCCCCTCAGTGTTAACGAGGTTTTAAGGTTTCGTAAAGGAAATCTTTTCCAGAACGGCAGGCAGTGCCTCTTTCCGACACACGACCACCAGCTCACACGAAGGGCACGCAAGCACCCATCCCTCCGCTGTTCTCCGTAGAGGCACCTCTGTTACCGACCGCGCCACACCATTGTGCCACTCCACAATCCATGCCGACAAACCCTGCACGTCGCTTCGCCACTGCAGTTTGCCGCCGTCCATTGTGGTCATTGCCAGCGTTTCCGAGCGCGCGAGAGGCTTATCATCCAGGCTCACCAGCATCCACGCGCTCTCCCCGGTAGCCACCTGTGTGCCATCGATGCGCAACCTGCCCCCGCCGGACGCCGCCACAGGCTGTGCTGCACCGTCCATCAGCACCGCACAGGGCAAGTCGTTTCGAGCCTCCATCTCCAGCCGATGCTCGCCAACTCGTAAGGCGACGTTTGCTGTCGGCTGCTGAACCTGGCGCGGGAAGAGCGAAACCAGCCGAAGGGTGTCACTGCCGGACACAGCTGCCCGCCACACCCCCTCCGCAGATTCCAGCACCACAGGCGGCTTCAAGCCCATCGGCTGCAGGATGTCCAGATACAAATTGACCTTGCGGTCGGCGGTAGCAGACACGTCCTGCCCGAAGATGTCTTTGCCGGGCAGTGTCTCCCATGGGGTCGGCGTGTAGAACACCGTACCCTTCCCCACGCGGTAGCGGTACACCGGCGTGCTCTCGGATAGAGACAGCGATTCCGCGCCAGCCGCCTCCACTAACGGCATTGGCAAGCCTGAAGGGTGTTCCCGCGCTTCTACCAGACGCACCCCACACAGCTTTTCCAGTCGGGAAGCGCTGCGCTTGCCCAGCGGGTCGGTAGAAGGGTCTCCGGAGAGATATACCCGGCATCCCGCCTCTGCCAGCGCGGATAGGGCGGTTGCCGAAGCGTCCGATAGAGCGTACGCCAGAGGCATCAGCACCGCCTGCGGGGGATTCTTGGTCAGCGCGGGCAAATCCGCCTCGTTTGCCACGTCGAAGGGCACGCCTGTTGCCAGCAAGCACTCTATCGCGTTCATCAGCGCAGTATGTGCCAGTCCTTCCGGCGCCCCCAGACGCCAGTTATCGGGAAGTACCAGCACCACATCCGACTTTCGATACTCACGAGGCACCCTATCGGAAAAGAGGCGCAGGTTGCGGTAGAGTCTCAAAACAGGCTTCGGGCGCAGGGGATTGTTCCACGCGATGCCCCAGGGGAACACGCTGTCCGGGTCATCTGTCCAGCACCAGTTTTGAATCTTGGTCACGTCCAGAGCCAGCGCGGCGTGCAGTACCCACCAGAAGAGCTGTCTCTGCTGCCATTCGGTGCGCTGGATGTGATAGTGTGTTCCACCCAGTTCGGGCTTCCAGGCGTCATGCGTCTTGACCCCGAACTCGCCCAGATTCACCGTTTTACCCGCGAAGCGCATGTCGTTCCACTTGATGGTCGCCATGAGCAGAGCAAGGTCTTGCTGTGGCGGGTTGAAATAGCCGATGTTCGAGGCGTCCATCCCGTCGATAGACAGGCGCAGGTCGATGCCGTTGAAAGGACGCTGGTAGTATTCGCTGGTGATAGGGTGTTCGGTGTCTTCGGAACGAATCGCTTCACAGAGCGCACCGATCCACCGCCTCATGAGAAACGTCTGAAATTCGCGCACGTCGCGCGTTCGCACCTCGTACCAGCTACCCGAAACGGCATTCTGCACCGGTATCTCGCCAAGCTTTGCCTCTGGAACATGGGGCGCCCATGCCCTGCGCAACGCCTCATCGTTGCCGTAACGCTGGCGAAGGAACTCGTTCCACAAGCGACGGATGTCCGGGGTGTCTTTCAGGTTGAGTTGAAAATCGCCGTTGAGATAGTAAATCAACCCGGGCACGTGCTTGTATCGCGCAGCGAACTGTCGGCACATCTCCGCCTGCTGCTTCAGCGTCTCATCATCTACCACCACATCCTGCCCTATCAGCAATCCCGCCATATAGGGCAGTCCAAATCGTTGCGACAACTGCACCACCGCGTCCAGCTGTCGCCACTGTGCTTCGGTGAACCGGTAGCCTTGCGGATGAAACTGCAGGTTCTCGAAGGTGTGGAGCCCATAGTCGCGCATCAGACCGATTTCGCGAAGCCAGGTGAGCGGACTATGACTGCGTGACCAGAACCAGTTGCCGTACGTATCCGTACCCAGCATGAGCACCCGCCGAGAGGAGCCGTCAGGATAGGTCAGGGTGAAGGCATTATCGCGATAGGTAATGCGCACACCGTTTCGCAACACCCGTTCGTCTTTCACGCAGAAGCCGCTTTCCACGCGGTCCAGTGTGAGGTCGCCCTGCCGGATGTCCACCTGTATCACCACGAAATCGGGGGCGTTTTGTGGAATTGTCCACGTCCACTCTGCGCTCGTCTCCCCTTTGGGAGGTATCTCCAGTCTGCTCTGTTGCTGCTGCAGAGATGCCCCCTCCGGCGACAACAAATGCCAGATAGCGTCCACCGTCTGCGGGCGCAGAGAAGCATTACGTACCTCCAGATGCATCCGCACGCTCTCACCGCGCTGGTAGCTGGCGTAATCGCTTCGCAGGAGCTCGGCGAACACACCTGCTCGCAGTAACCGCACCGTTCGCCGGAGCAGCGTCTGCCCCTGCGCGCCCGCGAAGATGTCGCGATTGGCTACACCGAAAATCGCCCAGGTGGAGTCGGTAAATGCTCCGGCGAAATGGCGCACCAGCGCGCCTGCTACTCCGGCAAAACGTCCGTACTCATCCTGCACTATCACCAGCGGCAGCCACCGCGCATTTTGACGGAGCTGGGCAGTGGCTTCGTAACCCATCACCTCACCGTCGGAACGCCAGTTCCCCCCAATCCACGGTGCGGACACCAGCTGCTTGCCCGCTATCGGCTGGTCAGGACTGAAGAGGGTAAGCTGTGTCGGGGTAATCACCAGTCCGTCCTCGGGTTTACCGTAGTGGGCGTTGATACGCTCCTCGCGAGGAACCGGCGCGCAGGTCACCTCATCGAACCACATCGCGCCCGTAGCGAGGTACAGCCCGGCATGAAACACCACTTTCGCCGCGTTCGGCGCGATTTCAAACCGCTCTTCGTAGCGTTTCCAGTGCTGTGTGCCGCGCACCTGCGCGAAATCTTTGAAGGTCACCAGCTTGCCCTCGCGGTCGTACTGGTATACCGCCAGAAAGGCGAAACCCGGTCCCTGCACGTTCTCGGTGCGCATCGACGCCCCAACCAGGTAAACACCACCCGGCTCCACAGGCAATGTGTAGCCGAAGCGTGCTCCTGATTGCACGCTGTTCGCCGTTACCCTGGCACAACGTTCTCCCGCAGCAGGGTTTTCGGTGACGATATGGCATTGCTCACGCACGTCCGCTTCCCAACCTGTTCCTCCCTCTTCGAAGCCGCCGTTAGGCACCAGTGCAAAACGGGGGTCCCGTGCCCGTTCCATCTGCTGTCGGATAAACTCTGCATAAGATACCCATTTGCCGTCTCGTTTCATCAACAGATGGTCGAACGCATACCCACCGGTACACAGCAGGTCGCCTCCCTGCATCAGAAAAGCCTGCAGGGATTTCCTTGCCTCCACCGGAAACGACGCGCCCGTTGGCACGATAAGCAGGTCGAACTTTTCGGCGTTGAATACGGCAGGGTCGGCTAGCTGAGATGCGCTCAACGGAGTCAGCGGGATGCCCTCCGCCTCGAGGGCACGCTGGAAAGTTTCTACCGGCGTGCGCGCCCCTTTTACCGGTAGCGCCGGTTCATGCAGTATCGCCGCGCGATAGTCCGTCCGCCGCGAGGTACCTGCAGGTTCCACCCATTCCATTGCCCTTTCCCCCTTCACCAGATTGAGGTCATCGAACCACGCGGTTCCGCTTGCGTTATAGATACCCACGCGCACGGCAACATATTCCGTCTGCGGGTTCACGACGAACACGTACTCTGCATACGTCCATGTGCGAGTGCCGGTGTATTGCGCAAAGTCGTGTGCTTCCACCATGCGTCCGGCAGCATCGTATTGATAGATTGCCATAAAGGCATACCCGGCTCCCGAAGCAGGAACCACATCCTGCGTTGCCACCCAGCCGCACACCGCCAGCTTTTCGCCGGGTACCACGGCATAGATAATCTGTTCCACCTGCACGCTCTGCGTGCTGTCCACACGTAGGCTCCGCCGTCCACTGCGCTTATGATGGAGATCGTACGAGGCGCCGCTTGCCATACTCCAGCCTGCATCTGTCTCGAAGCCGCCGTTGCGCAGCAGCGAAGGGGGAGCGGACCACACCGAGGGCGCGAAGATGGCGAAGGACAACCACAAAGCAGCACATCCCGGAAACAGTTTGTTCATCATTCCCTCCAGAGACTGGGTTTTGATTGCGACGGAGCGCGACCATCCAATTTCCTCCTGCGGTATTCTCCACTTCGGCATGTCCGAAGGTGTTCCTTTGCCGGGGCAACTGCAGAGGCTGCCCCGTTGGTTTATATCTTCTTTATCTGCTCGTCCCACATGGCTTTCAGCTTGCGAGCCTGTTCGTCATACGCCCCTTTGTTCTGCCACGTTTGGCGCGGGTCCAGTATCTCGGGAGGGACACCCGGGCACACCGTCGGCACGCGTAAGCCGAATACGGGGTCCAGGCGGTACTCCACGTCATCCAGTTCGCCCTTCAACGCAGCGCGCACCATCGCTCGTGTATACGGGATACTGATTCGGTGCCCGATACCATACGGACCGCCTGTCCAGCCGGTATTTACCAGCCACACCTGTGCTTTGTGTTTGTGCAGGCGGTCGCCTAACAGGTTGGCATAGGTCCTTGGCGGTAACGGCAGGAAGGGAGCGCCAAAGCAGGTGCTGAAGGTTGCCTGCGGTTCGGTGACGCCGGTTTCGGTACCCGCTACCTTCGCAGTATAGCCCAGCAGGAACTGTTCCATCGCCTGCTCTTCGGTGAGGCGGGCAATCGGAGGCAACACGCCGAAGGCATCACAGGTCAGGAAGAACACGTTCTTCGGATGCCCTGCTACGCTGGGGATGACCGCGTTCTCGATGAAGCTCAGCGGGTACGCCGCGCGGGTGTTTTCGGTGAGGCTGGCATCGTTGAAATCCAGTAAGCGTGTCTGCATGTCGATCGCCACGTTTTCGAGCACCGCGCCGAAGCGGATGGCGTTCCAGATTTGTGGTTCGTTCTCTTTCGAGAGACGAATACACTTGGCGTAGCATCCGCCCTCGAAGTTGAAGACACCATCATCACTCCAGCCATGCTCATCGTCGCCGATAAGGCGTCGCTCAGGGTCCGCAGAAAGGGAGGTCTTGCCGGTGCCGCTCAGCCCGAAGAACAGCGCCACATCGCCTCCCGGTCCCATGTTCGCCGCACAGTGCATAGACAGTATGCCCTGTTCGGGCAACAGGTAGTTCATAATCGTAAAGATAGACTTCTTCATCTCACCGGCATACTCGGTGCCGCCGATGAGGATGATTCGTCTGGTGAAGTTGACGATGATGAATGCTCCCGACCGCGTGCCGTCTGTCTCCGGGTCCGAGTGAAAACCGGGCGCGGACACGATAACGAACTCCGGTTTGTGCTCACCGGTTTTTGTCCAGTCGGGGCGAACAAACAGCTGGCGGGCAAACAGGTTGTGCCACGCATACTGCGTCACCACACGAATCGGGATGCGATAACGCTCGTCCGCCCCCACAAAGCAGTCCTGCACAAACAGGCGCTTATCCTGCAGGTACGCCAGCACCCGCTTGTAAAGCGCATCGAACTTCTCCGGCTCAAACGGCTGGTTTACCGACCCCCACCAGATTTTGTCGGCAACGTTGGGGTCGCGAACGACGAATTTGTCCTGTGGCGAACGCCCGGTGTGCTGTCCGGTGCGCACCACCAGCGCACCTCCTGATGCCAGCACACCTTCCTGCTGGCTTAGGCTATACTCTATCAGCTGGGCAGTGCCGAGATTCCACAGCGCTACCCTTGCATCCTTAATCCCGTGCATCTCCAGTCCATATCGGCTGGGGTTCACTCCCAAATTTTGCATAGTATCCTCCTCCTGGATGGTCTACTCTTATGTAAAACCTTGTTCAACGAAACCTGTGCTAACAAGATGCTCTGTGACAAACAGTATCTGGCTTACTGCTACCAGTGCCGCCGTCTCCGTGCGCAAAATACGAGGCATCAGCGAAACAGACACTGCGCCATACCTTACGCAGAGGTCTACCTCTTCATCCGTCAGTCCGCCTTCGGGGCCGACGATAACGGCAACCCGTTGCGACGACGGTCTGCGTCGTATCCATTCTACCAGAGGCAGCGTGTTGCCGTCGGGATGGAGTGTCAAAATGCTTGCGTCGCTCATCATCTCCAGCGCGCGCCGGAGTGAGGTAACCCCCTCTATCGCCGGCACTATCGCCCGATGCGCCTGCTCTGCTGCCTCCTTCGCGATTCGCCGCCACCGCTCTACGCGCGCCTTCTCACGCTCTCCGTTCAGCTGCACCACACTCCGCTCGGTCTGTACCAGCACAAAGCGGGAAACCCCTATCTCCGTGCCGTGCTGAATTACCCGCTCTACCTTCTCGCCCTTCGCCAACGATTGTACCACCGTGATGTGCGTCTTCGGCTCCACCTCCGGAAGCTTCTGCTCACCTATACGCGCGATAGCCTCCTCTTTACGCACCGATTCCAGCACACAGCGATACTCTTTGCCCGAGCCGTCCAGCACACCAATCTCGTCGCCGGGTTGTAGACGAAGCACCACGCGAATCTGGCGGGCATCTTCCCCCGTAATGTGCACGATACCATCTGAGAGCTGTTCAGGCGAGACGAAAAAGCGATGTTTGGACACGCTCTAACCTCTCTGCACGGCGAATGCACACCACTCGCCGCGATGTCGATAGTGCATGTTCTGCCAGGGCGGTTGCGACAGGATAGCGCGAATGTGCTTACATCGCTCCTGCACTATTCCGCCAACTATCAGCCATCCCCCTCGCCGCACACACCGCATAAAGTCGGGCAGGAGGGACTTGATAACTTCAGCAGTGATGTTCGAGACCAGCAGGTCGCACTCCGGTGCACCCTCGCATCCCTCCGCCAGATGAACCGACACCACCTGCTCCACACCGTTGCGAGCAACATTTCGCTGAGCCGTCAACACCGCCACCGGGTCGTTGTCACCTGCCCACACCGCGCCGGCTCCCAGCTTTGCCGCTGCAATTGCCAGTATACCCGAACCCGTGCCAACATCCGCCACCGTCATGCCGGGTTGTACCAGATTTTCCAGGAACTCTAAACATAATTGCGTGGAGTGGTGCTGCCCCGTGCCGAAAGCCATGCCGGGGTCCAGCTCCACCACTACATCCCCTTCCTGCGGAGTGTAGTCTTCCCACGACGGCTTAATCACGACACGCTCGCCTACCCGTAGCGCGTGAAAGAATTGCTTCCATGCCTCTGCCCACTCGGACTCATCCCTTATCACCTCTTCGATACGCTGCACCGGGGGAAGTCCCCACTCCGACAGGCGCGATAGCTGCGCATTGAGAAACTGCCTGCGCTCCTCCAGTTGTTCGGTTACGGGCAAGCCGGTAATCACCCTGTCCTCTTCCAGCCGAACACCCTGCGCCCCCGCTTGACGACAGATTTCCGCCACCGCTTCGTGAGAATCCGGGGAAACCACTATCTGCAGCTCCAGCCACTGCATCATGAGCCCTCCGTAACCGCGCTCTTCCGAACTTTGCGAAGCCAGCTGGTCAGCAGGAGGCTCGCCGTAGTCATCGACGGATACAACACAACCCATACCCGGTAGTCCATTTTACCACTGGCCTCCCATAGGGCAACCGGCAACGCTATGTTTACCAGCGATTCGAGCCACTGTAGCCTCCCTTTGCCGAAATCCGCCATGCTGACCGTGTAGATGAGCTGCACAAACACCGCCAGAAAACCAATCAACGCAAATAACGCGCCCCAGCGATTTCGGATGGCAAACGACAACAGGTAGCCCAACGACCAAGCCCAGCAGAAGTAGCCCATCACATATACCCAGACCAGCGGTTGTGTACGCAACAATGCGGGCATGAAACGGTCTGCAACGATAGCCATGAGCACGATGAGACACATAAAGGGCAATGCGCTCTGAACCGTGCCTACCCGCAGGCTACCCGGGCGTAGCCACTCATACCACTTCCTGTCCTGGTAAGGAACCCCTGTGAACAATGCGGGAACCACGGTCACCCACATGAACGCGAGCACCCCACCCAGATAATTGGCGGAGGCAGAAGCGCGTGTTGTCGCCTGCGCGTCGAGGACGGTGGCAACAAGAACAAGCAGATACAACGCAGCCAACAGCGCGCGAGTCTTCCACGCTCCCACACGGGGGTCGGCAAGTAAATAGTTACTGGCTACCTGCAAAAAGAGCCAGGAGACAAGCAACAGTGCCAGCACACTGAACGTCCACATCTGCCAGGGGGTTAAACCAGAGCCCAGCCATAATATGTTGAAAGAGCCGCCCCCGAACACCCGACTGAGCGTAAAAGCCGTCCCGGCAACAGCACCCACAAAGTACCCGACTGCCAGACTGCCGTAAGTGAGCAGGTTTGCCAGAGTGGAAGTCGCACATATCGCGCTCATCATCAAGCCGTATGATGCCAGAAGCACCCCCGTGGCGAGCATACCCAGATACAGGGCTATCATCAAACCGGTATCCACACCACCCATCAGGAACAACACCGCCACCAGCGGCATCCCGCACAGAATCATCACCACAATAAAAGCCACCGCGGAAGCGAACTTGCCCCACACGATGGTAAAACGGGAAAGCGGCGTCATAATCAGTAAGTCATACGTGCGCTGCTCGCGCTCCATCGTGATCGCGCTGGTAGTAAGGGCAGGTGTGATAAACGCCACCAGAAACCATTGAGTCGCGACCAGCGTCTCGAACAACGTTTGCGCCAGACCAGTGGTGGTGCGCTGTACTCCGTGCGCTACAAACTGGTCGTACGAGATAATAACCACCAGCCCCAGCACCAGCAAGTAAGCCAACAGACAGCCATACGTGCGCGCACCACGCATCCTTTGACGCGAGGACTGTCGGAAAACCGGGTTCTCCAGTCGCTCTATCATTACTGTACCGCCCCTTGTGTGACGCGCATGAAGATATCTTCCAGGTCGGTAGGCTGCTCGGCGAAGGAGAGCACCTTTACCCGCTTTTCGGCTAATGCCCACACCACGCGATAGTGTTCACCCGGAGGACCAACGTAATGAGCTCGAATGACCCCATCCTCTACCCGCACTTCGCGAATGTCCTCCAGCTGGTTTTGTAGCACCTGCACCGCTGCGTCCTCATCATCGGCGACCTTTATCTCCAGCACATGCGAACCGGTCAGCTGGCGCATGATAGTGTTAATCTCACCGCTGATGAGCAGTTCACCCCGCTCAATGATGGCAATCTTGTTGCAGATGTCCGCCAGCTCAGGCAGAATGTGCGAGGAGATAAGAATGGTCTTACCCATGTTCTGCAGCTCTTTCAGCAACTCTTTAATCTCGATGCGGGCGCGTGGGTCCAAGCCCGACGCAGGCTCGTCCAGTAACAGCACCTGCGGATTGTGCAACAGGGTCTTGGCGAGGCATAATCTCTGCTTCATTCCGCGCGAGAGCGCCTCCACATAGTCGTTCTTCTTATGCGAGAGGTCGGTGAGCGCAAGCACATCATCTATCAGCTTTTCCCGCTCGGAACGGGGCACACGGTAGGCGCATGCGAAAAAGTCCAGATACTCCCAGACCTTCACATCATCGTACACGCCGAAAAAGTCGGGCATGTAGCCGATAATCCGTCGCACCGCCTCCGGCTCCTTCACCACGTCGTGCCCTGCGATGGTAGCGGTACCGCTCGTCGGTTCCAGCAAGGTGGCAAGTATCCGAATGGTCGTGGTCTTCCCTGCACCGTTGGGTCCAATGAAGCCCAGAATATCCCCCTCCTCCAGACGCAGGTTCAGATTATTCACCGCTACCAGGTTACCATACTGTTTGGTCAGATGATGGGTTTCGACAAGTGCCACCTTCGCCACCTCTTGCAGTCTGTCTTCATTTCGCATTGTTTCTGTGGTGCTAGAGATTAACACAAAACCCCACCCTGTGACAAGAGGGTTTCTTTGCGTGCAAAGGGAAAACTTATGAAGAAGCGGCGTCCCTGTAGAGTCGTACGCGCGTGGAGGTTGGAGAAAGCTGTTTCGGCGCACAAGGAGGCTCACTCCCCTCAGCCAAAGACACATCGGGTTGAGAGTCTAACAAACTGCCAATACCGGGAGGTTGTACATGTCCATAATTCGAATAGCCATCGCTGGATGTGGCAGCGTAAGCCGCCATTATCTGAGCGACTTGAAAACCAGCAAACATGCACAGGTTGTTGCGGTATGCGATGTGAAAGAAGAGCGCGCTCGCGAACGCGCCGAGCAATTCGGTGTACCGCAGGTGTATACCGACGTGGAGGACCTGCTCAGCCACTGTGAGTTCGACATGCTCATTAACCTCACGTCCATGCAGCAACACTACTCGATAAATTTGAAGGCGTTGCAAGCGGGTAAGCATGTATTGTGCGAGAAGCCGTTTGCCACCACGCTGGAGGAAGGGCGCACACTGATAGAAACTGCCCGACAACACGGCGTTTACCTCTGGGGCGCGCCAACAGTGGTTACCAGCCCGGCGTTCCAGTGCATGGCGAAACTGCTGGCGGAAAAGGCTGTCGGCGACGTGTATGTAGCTCGCGCATGGTATGGGCACGGAGGACCCGGCTGGGGACCCTGGTTCTATCAGAAAGGTGGTGGCTGCCTGTTTGACCTGGGCGTCTACAATATCACTACACTGACCGGGTTGCTCGGTCCCGCCAAAAGTGTTGTCTCGCTGATGGGAACTGCCATCCCCGAACGGTTTGTGGAAGGACAGCACGTGAAAGTAGAAGCCGATGATAACACCATCGTGCTTATGGACCACGGAAACAACGTCTTCTCCTGCGTGATGACCGGCTTCGTGTACGGTCCCTACCATGAGGAACGCACTATCGAGCTGGTCGGCACAAAAGGGAGCGTCAATATGCTGGGGTGGGACTGGCACCCCAAAGGCGTGGAGGTGTGGGATACCGAAGCCGGCGCGTGGAAGGTAGTTTGCGAAGACCAGAAGGGCTACAACTGGAATCAGGGAGGTTCCTATCTGGCGCGATGTCTTGCCACCGGTGAAAAGCCTCTGATGACCGCTGAGCACGCCTTTCATGTGCTGGAGGTAATGCTCGCTGCGCAAAAATCGGCAGAAACGGGGGAGCGCGTAGCAGTGCACAGCCACTTCCCTGCCCCATGGCTGGAGAAATAGCAGAAACCCGAAGCATGAAAACGAAGCGCATGCAAACCGATATCGTCATCGTTGGCGGCGGCATGGCCGGAGTGTGCGCAGCTCTCGCCGCCGCCCGGTGTGGCGCACATGTCATTCTCGTACACGACCGCCCTGTGCTCGGCGGCAACTCTTCCAGCGAGATACGTATGCATATCTGCGGCGCGGATTGCAGCGGTGGTCGTAAGGATACCGACGCGCGGGAAACGGGTATTTTGGAAGAGCTGCGTCTGGAGGATGCGGTGCACAACCCCCAGCGCAGCGCCAGCATGTGGGACCTGTTGCTGTACGACAAGGTGCGTCGTGAGCCGAATATCATACTGCTTCTGAACACGCACTGTCATGGTGTCAGGATGTCCTCCCCCGAACGCATCGCCTCTGTACTGGCTTCCTGCCCCCTTACCGAGACGGAATACGTTCTCTCCGCGAAAATGTTCGTAGATAGCTCCGGCGACGGACGATTAGGGGCAGAAGCGGGCGCACTGTTCCGCACGGGCAGAGAAGGCAGGGAAGAGTTCGGCGAGTCGCTCGCGCCTCCGAAGCCGGACGATAAGAGGCTTGGCAGCACCATTCTGTTCATTACGCGCAAGCATGACCGCCCGATACCTTTTGAGGTGCCGGAATGGGCGATGCGCTTTCCCTCGTGTCAGCACCTGCCGCATCGAAGCCACAGATCATGGGAGTACGGATACTGGTGGGTGGAGTACGGAGGCGAGTTAGACACCATCACCGATGGCGACCGCATCCGTGACCAGCTGCTGGCGTTTGCTCTCGGTGTGTGGGACCATATCAAGAACAGCGGACATCATCCGCAAAGCGCGAACTGGGCGCTGGAGTGGCTTGGCTTCCTGCCGGGGAAGCGCGAAAGCCGGCGGTTCGTCGGCGAGTACACCCTGAACCAGCGCGACATCGAGCAAGGGGAGGTATTCGAGGATGGCGTTGCGTATGGGGGGTGGCCCATAGACCTTCACCCACCGGAAGGTATTTTGAGCAAAGAGCCTCCCGCGCAGCAGATACATGTTCCCCTGTATAACATCCCTCTGAGATGCCTGTACTCCCGTAATATTTGCAATCTCTTCTTCGCCGGGCGCAATATCTCTGCGACGCATGTCGCCTTTGGCAGCACGCGCGTGATGGGAACCTGCAGTGTTATGGGGCAGGCGGTTGGCACCGCGGCGGCACTGTGCGTCCGCGAAGGGATTACTCCCTCCGAGCTGAAACAGCACATCACCGCCCTGCAGCAGATGCTGCTGAAAGGCGATGCGTACATCATCGGGGCAAAAAACGCCGATACGTACGACCTTGCTCGCTCTGCAGAAGTCGTTGCCTCCAGCGAAACATCGGCAGGACCTGCAGCCAATGTGCTGAACGGCGTGAGGCGCGGCGTGTATAACGCCACCAACCGCTGGATTTCAGACCCGATGAAGGGGTTCCCTCAATGGATTGAATTGCGGTTTCCGCGCGCAGTGCGTCTGCGCGAAGTGCATCTGGTTTTCGACACAGGGCTACACCGCCCGCTGACGTTAACTCACAGCGATTCGTACAACTCGACGATGATACGCGAAGCACAACCTGAAACCGTACGCGACTATGACCTGCAGCTGGTTCACGGCACAGGCGTACTTACCGTTGCGTCGGTCAGAGGCAACTACCAGCGATTTCGCCGACATCGCTTTCCGGTGCACCCTGCAACCGCGCTGAGGCTGGTTGTTCATGCTACAAACGGCGACCCTTCTGCGCGCGTTTTCGAGATAAGAGCCTACGAAACCGAGCAATCCATCTGAAAGAGGTGAGATGTTGCATGACAGCACTACCGGCTATCACCGCATGGGCAGGCAGAATACCTGACCTGTTCCGGCGCTGGGAGGTGGTCGCAGAACCCGACCGCGACGAACCCGAGTGGTGGGCAGGCGCGCCGTCTGTCGTCCGCGATAAAAAAGGGGTCTTCTGGATGGCGATACGTATGCGCACTGCAGAGGGCGAGCTGGGCAAGCGTGGATACGAGATACGCATCCTGAGGAGCGACGATGGCATACATTTTATTAAAGTTCATTCCCTCAGACGTGAACAAATACCCATAACCGGTTTCGAGCGCCCCGCCCTGCTGATAGACCCGCACACGGGCAAGTTCAAACTGTACGCCTGCGGACCGCTCACCGGAGACTGGTGTGTCTTCAAGTTTGCCGATGCCGACAGCCCGGAGCATTTTGACCCTGCTACCGTCAGGCCGGTTATTGAATCGATACCTTCTCAGCCACAGGGCGTGCCCTACCCCACCGCCTACAAGGACCCGTTCATCCTGTACGCTGAAGGAGCATATCACTGCTACGTCATCGGTGTGCTGCGCTCGGAACGCATCTTCCATTTCACTAGCGAAGATGGCGAAAGCTGGCAACCGGCAGGACATCCCTCCGAGTCGCTCCTGCCCCTCGCCGGGTGGC
>Ga0073929_1000937_pt1 | contig 32519 bp, 15 predicted proteins | sample DewCreD2012metaG_3_FD_76966 | JGI IMG/M metagenome (GOLD analysis project Ga0073929, IMG submission 76966) | Hot spring sediment bacterial and archeal communities from British Columbia, Canada, to study Microbial Dark Matter (Phase II) - Dewar... ... | reverse complement strand
TGGCGGGGCCTCGCCCACCCGGCTCCTGATCGTCGGGATGGACCGATGTCGCGACCGGTCGCCGGCAACCGTTTCCACCGGATAGGGCATCGCCTGCTGCTCGGGCTGGTGCTCGTGGGGGCGGCTGCTCTGCGCCTCTTCAACCTCGACTGGGACGGCGGCCATCTCTACCATCCCGACGAACGGCATATCCTGATGGTCACCGACCGCCTCGCCTGGCCGCCCGATCTGGCCCTCCTCCTGACCCCGGAGAGCCCGCTCAATCCGAAGTCGTTCGCCTATGGGTCGCTCGTCTTCTATCTCCTGCGGGCCGTGACCAGCCTGCTGGGGACCCTTGGTGATCTGGGAGGCCCGCTGGCCGGCCTGCGCGACCTCGACAGCCTGCTGGGGATGCGGCTGGTCGGACGCACCCTCTCGGCCCTCTTCGACACCGGAACGGTCCTCGTTGTGTATCTGCTGGGCCGAACCCTCTACGACCGGTGGGCCGGGCTCCTGGCGGCGGCGCTGGTGGGCCTGGCCACCCTGCATATTCAGCTGGCCCATTTCTACGCCAGCGATACTCCGCTCACCTTTTTCCTCACCACCACGCTGCTCCACTGGGCGCTTTTTCTGCGCACCGGCCGCCGGCGCTGGGCCCTGCTGGCCGGCCTGACCACCGGCCTGGCCCTGGCGACCAAGGTCTCGGCCGCGCCGGTTCTGCTCCTGATGGCGGTCGGGCCGGCGCTGCGGGTGGCGCGGGCGTCGGCCCGTCAGCCCTGGCCGTGGGAGCGGCTGCTGAGCGGGCCGGCGCTCCGGGCGGCGGTGACCACCGGCCTCCCCAGCCTGGCCGTGGCCGCCCTCACCTTCGCGCTCTGCTCGCCCTACGCGCTCATCGACGCGACCACGTTCGTCCAGCACGTGGCCGAGCAGAACGCCATGGCCCGCGGGCTCCTCGATCTCCCCTACACCCGCCAGTATATTAATCGCCCCCACTACCTGTACTTTCTCCAGAACCTTGGCCTCTTCGGCTTCGGCCCCGCCCTGGGGCTGGCGGCACTGGGCGGAAGCCTCTTCGCCCTCCTACGGGGCCTGTGGCGCCGGCGGACCGAGGATCTGTTGCTCCTGGCCTGGGTGGTCCCCTACTTCGCCATCGTCGGGAGTTTCCACGCCAAATTCCTGCGCTACCTCCTGCCGATCACGTCGGTGCTCTGTCTCTTCGCCGCAGTGGGGCTGCTGACCCTGCGCCGCTGGCTGGACCAGCGTCGGGAGCTGGCCTGGCGGGCAGCCGCTGGCTCGTCGCTCCACTGGCTGGCCGGGGTCGACCTCGACGCCGCCGCCCGACGCTGGTTCGAACGCAAGGGGTTGGGCTACTTCGAGCACGTGCCCCTGGCGGCGGTTCGGCCCGACCACCCGCTGGCCGCCGAAACCGGTCGCCGGCGGGCCTGGCCGGGGCGACTGGTGGCCGCAGGGATCGGACTGGTGGTGCTGGGGACGGCCTTCTGGGCCCTGGCCTATGTCCGGGTCTACACCGAGCCCCACACGGCCGACCGGGCCTCGGCCTGGATCTACCAGCACATTCCCGCCGGGGCGGTCCTGGCCACCGAGCACTGGGAGGAGGGCCTGCCAGTCCCCCTGCGTCTGGGCGACCGGCTCTACACCCCGGAGCAGTACCGGCGGCTGACGCTGAACCTCTACGAACCGGACGATGAGCGCAAGTATCGTCACCTTGTCGAGACGCTCCAGCAGGCCGACTATATTCTCTTTTTCAGCAACCGTCTCTATGGCACCATTCCGCGCCTGCCCGACCGTTATCCGCTGACCACCCGCTACTACCAGCTGCTTTTCGGCGAAGAGTTGGGCTTCGAACTGGTGGCGGTCTTCGCCACCTATCCCAACCTCTTCGGCCTCGCCCTGGTGGACGACACGCTGAGCGATCCGGGCCTGCCCACGCCCCGCCTGCTGCGCGACTTCCGGCCGGCGCCGCTCGTGCTCAATCTGGGGCGGGCCGATGAGAGTTTCTCGGTCTACGACCACCCGAAAGTCCTGATCTTTCGCAAGCGGACCACGCTCTCAGAGGCCGACCTCCGGCTCCTGCTCGGTGGCGCCTGGACGGTGGTCGCGCCGGAGTCTGGTCCTCGCTACAAGAGTCTGCTTCTCAGCCCCGACCAGCAGGCCCGGATCCGGGCCGGTGGCACCTACCGCGATCTCTTCGACCCGGACAGCCTGGCCAACCGGGTGCCCCTTCTCGTCTGGGTGGCGGGCCTCGTCGTCTTCGGTCTCATCGGCTGGCCGCTGGCCTTCGGGCTCTTTCCCGCGCTGGCCGACCGGGGTTTCGCCCTGCGCTATGGCCTGGCCATCCTGCTGGTGGCCTGGCTCAACTGGCTGCTGGTGAGCCTGACCCCTCTGCCGGCCTCGCGGGCGGTGGCCGGACTGATGCTGCTGGCGGCGGCCGGCCTGGCGGGTGGGCTGGCCTGGCGACAGTGGCCGGCCCTGCGGGCCTTCTGGGGCGAGCGGTGGCTGTTTCTGCTGGCCGGTGAGGCGGTCTTCTGGGGGGCCTTCTTTCTCTTCCTGGGCATCCGTCTGCTCAACCCCGACCTCTGGCACCCGGCTCGGGGCGGGGAGAAGCCGATGGACCTGGCCTACCTGATGGCGGCGATCAAGAGTGTGACCTACCCGCCCTACGATCCGTGGTTCGCCGGCGGCTATCTCAACTACTACTATTTCGGCCAGATCGTGGTCGGGACGCTTATCAAGCTCAGCGGCATCGTCCCGACCACCGCCTACAACCTGGTGATACCGCTCCTCTTCGCCATGACGGCGGCCGGCGCCTTCTCGGCCGGGCTGAACCTGGCGCTGTCTCTCGGTCGTCCGGCCCGGGGGGCGCCCCCCATCGCCGGGGGGAGCACGGCGGCGGCGCCGGTCACGACCGGGCCGCCTCTCACGCTGGCCGATCCGGCGGTCCGCCGGGCGTTCCTCGCCGGCGGCCTGGCCACCCTCTTCGTCTGCCTCATCGGCAACCTCGGCGGGGCCGGACAGCTCCTGGACGCCGTGGCCCAGCTCGGCGGCTTCAGTGCGGGATCGCCACTCAGCCTGGGCTTCCTCCTGGCCGTGGGACTGGGGCTGGCCCGCCTGCTGGCTGGTCAGACGCTGGTCATTCCGACCGACTGGTACTGGCCCAGCACACGGGTGATCGCAGGGACGATCAACGAGTTCCCCTTCTTCACGTTCCTCTACGCCGACCTGCACGCTCACCTGATCGCGCTGCCCTTCACGCTCCTGGCTCTGGGGGTGGCGCTCGACCGGGTCCTGCGGCCGGTAGAGGGGGCAGGGGACGGGACGCGCCGCGCTCTGGTCCGTCAGGCGCTCGGCGCCCTGCCCCGGCTCCTGGCCGGGGCGCTGGTCATCGGGGCGCTCTTCCCGATGAACTCCTGGGACTTCCCCACCTACTTCGGGCTGGTCGGGCTGGCCCTGCTGGTCGGCTGGCTGGGTCTCCCGGACCGGCGGGTCGGGGCCCTCCTGCGGGCGGGCGTCTTCCTGGCCGGCCTGGGGGCGCTGAGTTACCTCCTCTACCTTCCTTTCCACCGGGCCTACCAGGCCTTCTACACCGGCTTCCAGCCGATCCCGGACGCCTCGCCCCTGGGCGATTATCTGGTCATCCACGGGCCCTTCCTGGCCGTGCTCCTGAGTTTCCTGCTGCTGGCGCCGCTGCCTGACGGGCGTTTCCCGGCTGTCGTGCGGGTCTGCACCCTCTGGGGCCGTCACTGGGATCGGCCCGACCATCTGCTGGCTCTCTGGCGGCGGCTCAGTCCGGCGGCGGGGGAGACGCTCCAGGCACTCCTGGCCGGGGCTCTGGGTCTGGCCGGTCTGGCCGGCGCCCTGGCCGTTCTCGGCAAGCCGCTGGCCGGGCTGCTGCTGGCGCTGGGGCTGGTGGTGGCCGGGCTGTTCTTCCATCCCCAGCAGACGCCGGCCCGGCGGTTCCTGCTGGGGATGGTCGGGACCGGGCTGGCGCTCGGTGTCCTCACCGAACTGGTGGCCCTGGAGGGCGACATCGGCCGGATGAACACCGTGTTCAAGTTCTATCTCCAGGTCTGGGTGCTCTGGGGGATCGCGGCGGCCGTCGCGCTGCCGACAGTGGTGGCCCGACTGCGGGCGCTGCCACTGGGTGGGCTGCGTCGGCTCTGGCTGGGCGGTCTGGCGGTGCTGCTGGTGGCGACGCTGGTCTACCCGGTCGTGGGGACGGCGGCCCGGGTTCGCGACCGCTTCGTGCCGACGCTGCCGCCGACGCTGGACGGCACCGCCTATATGCAGGTCGCGGTCCACACCGAGGGCCCCGAGGGGCGGCCAGGACGCGCATTTCGCCTGGCGAGCGATCTTCAGGCCATCCGCTGGCTGCAGGCCAACGTCGAGGGGACGCCGGTCATCGCCGAAGCGGTCACCCCGCTCTACCGCTGGGGCTCGCGCTACGCGATCTACACCGGGCTGCCGACCATCATCGGCTGGGACTGGCACCAGAAGCAGCAGCGCTGGGGCTACCAGTATCTGGTGGACGAGCGGATCCGCGACGTCCAGCGCCTCTACAACGACCCTGCGCCCGAGGTGGCCTGGCGCATCTTACTGCGCTACGGCGTGGACTATCTCATCGTCGGCGAGCTCGAACGCATTTACTATAGTCCGCAGGGACTGGCCAAGTTCGACCGGATGGTTGGCCCGTACCTGGACATCGTGTATGATCAGGACGGCGTGAAGATCTATCGCGTCAGACGGTCCGGTGGCTGAGTTTCTGCGCTGGTATCTCGCCCTTCAGGTGATCGGCCTGGCGGCCCTGCCGCTGGCCTTTTTCTGCCTGCGGACGCTGCCCGACCGGGGGTTCGCTTTCGCCCGTCCGCTGGGGCTGCTGGTGGTGGGCTATCTCCTCTGGCTGGGGGCGACGCTCGGGTTCTGGGCCAACCGTCCGGTGACGGTCGCGGCGCTCGTCGGGCTGGTCGGGGCGGTCGGGTGGCTGGTCTGGCCGGAGACCGGCTCCCATCTGCGGGCTCTCTGGCGTGAGCAGCGCCGGCTGATCCTGGCGACCGAGGGACTCTTCCTGGGGGCCTTCGCCCTCTGGGCGCTGGTCCGGGCCTACAACCCGGAGATCTTCGCCACCGAAAAGCCGATGGAGTTCGCCTTTCTCAACGCCGTCCTGCGGAGCGAGCGCTTCCCACCGGTGGACCCCTGGCTGGCCGGCCACTCGATCAGTTACTACTACTTCGGCTACGTCCTGGTCGGGCTGCTGGCCAAACTGACCGCGACCCCGGCCGGCGTGGCCTTCAATCTGGCGATCGCCCTTCTCTTCGCCCTGGCGGCCACCGGGGCGTTCGCCCTGGGGGTGGCGGTGCTCTCCACCTGGCCGGGGCTCTCGCGGCGGCTGAGCGGGGTTGGGGGGCTCTTGACCGCCCTCTGTGTCGTCCTGCTCAGCAACCTGGAGCCAGTGGTCGAGGTCGCGAACGCCAACGATCTGCTCAGCCCACCGCTCCGGCAGTTCTTCCAGATCAAAGACCTTCCGCCGGGCTACCGGAGCCCGTTCGGCTTTCCGGTGGAGGCGCTTGACAACTGGTGGTGGTTTCGGGCGGCGCGGGTGGTGATGGACCTCGCGCCCGACGGCCAGGTCCGCGACTACACGATCACCGAGTTCCCCTTTTTCAGCTTCCTGCTGGCCGATCTCCATCCACACCTCCTGGCCCTGCCCTTCGGCCTGCTCGCCCTGGCCCTGGCCTGGCATCTCCTGCTGGCGCCCGACGGGATGCGGGCCGGGGACCTGCTGGGCCGGCCGCCGGCGCTCCTGCTCCTGGGGCTGGTCGTCGGCGGGCTGGGCTTTCTCAACACCTGGGATCTGGTGACCTACCTGGGGCTGCTGGCCGGCGCGCTCCTCGGGCGTGAGGTCCTGGAGCGCGGCCGGCTCGACCGGCTGGCCCTGCGGGAGGCTCTGCGTTTCGCCGGCCTGGTCGGCGGGCTGGCTTTTCTGCTTTACCTGCCCTTCTTCGCCGTCTTCCAGTCGCAGGCCGCCGGGCTGGGGATTGTGCCGATCCGCACCAAGCCCCAGCACTTCCTGCTGGTCTGGGGGCCGTTCCTCGGCGTCCTCGGCCTCTTCCTCTGGCGTCGGCTCCGGCCGGGCGGGGTGGCCCGACGCCACTGGCTGCCGGTGGCCGGGGTGAGCCTGGCTCTCCTCCTCACCAGTCTGCTCGACCTTGAGGCGCTGATCCCCCGGGCGCTCCGGGAGCCGGGGGCGCTCCTGCTCCTGGCCCTGCGCCTGCCGGTGGGCGGGATTCTGCTGCCGGTGGGGCTGGTGGCGTTGGCGCTCCTGCGCCGGCGGGTGCTGGCGGCGCCGGTGCAGACCGCTGTGCCCGTCAGGCCGGTGTCCGGTCGGTCGCTCCGACCGGTGGCCGGGGCCGCGCCGATCCGGGCCGAGGTTTACCTTCTGGGACTGGTCCTGGCCGGGACGCTCCTGCTGCTGGGGACCGAACTGGTCTTCGTCCGCGACCTCTTCGGCAACCGGATGAATACGGTTTTCAAACTCTATTTCCAGACCTGGGTCCTGTGGGGGGTGGCGGCGGGGATCGCGCTGACCGTGCTCATCGCCGAGACGGACCGCCGGCGGTGGACGGCTCGGCTGTCGTTGGGGGCCGTTGGACTGCTCGTCGGCGCCGGGCTCCTCTATGCGCCGCTGGCCACCCTCTCCAAGACCGGCTTCTTCGCCGGCCCACCGACCCTGGACGGCACGGGCTTCTTCGCCCACTGGCGCCCGGAGGAGTTCGCCGCCATCCAGTGGCTGCAGGCGAACGTCGCCGGCACCCCGACGATCGTCGAGGCGACAGGGGGTTCGTACCAGCAGGAGATCGGCCGGATCGCCGAGTTCACCGGCCTGCCCACGTTGCTCGGCTGGGACTTCCACGAGGTCCAGTGGCGCGGCCGCTACGATGAGCCGGCCCGCCGGCGGGGCGATATCGAGGCGATCTATCGCGAGAGCGATCCGGTGCGCGTGGCCGGGCTTCTGGCCCGGTATCAGGTGGCCTATGTCTACGTGGGGCCGACCGAGCGCGCGCTCTACGGCGCGGCGGTGCCGGCGGTGCTCGCCCGCGACCCCACGCTGCTGGCGCCGGTCTATCAGAACGGTCCGGTGACGATCTATCAGGTGACGCCGCGCGCGCTCGCCGTCCGGTAGGGCCGCGCGCTCACGGTTGAGAGAGGCGGAGTTACGATGGCTCGCTCCCGCCGGCACGCTCCCGCCCGTCGGCCGCCACGGTCCGCCCCGGTGGACGGACCGGTGGCCCCGCCGGCGCCGGGGGACGTCCGGGCAGCGGCGCTGCCTCCACCGCGCCTGGAGACGGCGCTATACCTCCTGGCGGGACTGCTGGCCCTGGCCGTGCGCCTCGGCGGCCTGGACCTGGCGCCGCTCGCACCACGGGAGGCCGCCCTGGCGGTGGGCGCCTGGCAGCTCAGCCGGGGTGAGGCCGCCCCGGTGGCGGCGGCTCCGCTGCTCCTGCACCTGAACGCTTTCCTGTTCTTCCTGGTCGGGCCGAGTGATGCGGCCGCCCGGTTGCTGCCGGCCCTGGCCGGGGCGGCCCTCTGCCTGGGGCCGTGGGCCCTGCGCCACCGACTGGGACGGAGCGAGGCCCTGGCCAGCAGCTTCCTGCTGGCCCTCTCGCCGACACTGGTTCAGGTCAGCCGGACAGTCGAGAGCCTGCCGCTGGCGCTGCTGGCCGGGCTGCTCCTGGTCGTCGGGCTCGACGCGACGGTGCGCGCTCAGGGGTGGGGATACGGCCTGACGGCGCTCGCACTGGGGGTGCTCCTGGTGGCCGGGCCGGCCGGCTACTTTGTGCTGGTGCCCATGGGGGTGGCCGCTCTGGGGCTGGCCCTCACCGCGCCGGCCACCCGGCGGACCGTGGTGGCCCTCTGGCGCCAGGCGGCGCCGGCCCGACCAGCCCTTCTCTGGGCTCTGCTCTTCGTGTTCCTGGTGGCGACGCGCGCCTTCACCTACCCCTTTGGCCTCCAGGAGGCCCTCCTGGACCCGCTGGCGCTCTTCGTGGAGGCGTTCGTTCCCCGGACGGCGGGCGCGCCGATCTGGCTGCCGATGCTCACCGTGGCTGTCTACGAGCCGCTGCTGCTTGCGGGGGCCCTGCTGGCGGCCGGGCGGCGCTGGCGCGAATGGCGGGGTCGCTTTTTCCTGATCTGGGCCGGTGTGGCCCTCCTGCTCTGTCTGGCGGAGGCCGAGCGCCGGCCGGCGCTGACGGCGACGATAATCGTTCCCCTGGCGCTTCTGGCTGGCCTGGTGGTCGGGCCGGCGGTCGGCCGTCTCCGCGACGCCCGTCTGCGTCGGGAGTGTGCCCGTCTGCTGCTCTTCGGCGGGCCGCCGCTGGTGCTTCTGGGGATCGTGGCCGGCTACCTTTCGCTGCCCGCCCCGCGACCACGGCCGCCGGACCCGGCGGTGGATCTCATCGCCCCGGCGCTGCTCCCGGCGCTGATCCTGTTCCTCGTCTTCATCGCCGGCCACTGGGCCGACCGGCGGGCGGTCTGGGGGGGGCGGGCGGCCCTGGGGCTGGTCGGCGCGGGCCTGGGGGTGCTCTGGCAGGTCCACAGTCTGAGCCAGCTGGCCTTCGTTCAGGCCCAGACGCCGGTGGAACTCTTCCGGCTGGAGGCCACCGCCAGCGATGTTCGCACCCTGGCCGGCGAGGTCCGTGAGATTCTGGCGGTCCTGGAGAACAACCGGATCCGCGACCGGGAGGTGGTGGTCCAGGGGCCAGGCGCCGTCCTCGTCCAGTGGTACCTCAGCGGGCGGCCGGTGCGCCCGGCGTCGGACGGTGAGGCGCTGGTGGTGGTCCTGCCGGCCGGGGCGCCGGCGCCGGGCGAGGGCTACCTGGGCCAGCGCTATCATCTCTGGCAGGCCTGGCGGCCGCACTGGCCCACGCTCGGCGCCTTCTACCGCTGGCTGGTCTACCGCGAACTGCCGGCCGGCCCGGGAGCCACGCCGGTCGAGCGGACCGACGTGATCGTCTATGTCCGCAGTCTTCTGGAGAGGTAACAGACGATGCAGACCGCCCAGCGTGCTCGCGCACCGTCGCTCCTCGACCGACCGCTGACGGCCGTGCTGCCGCTCTCGCTGGAGGCGCTGGCCTACGGCGGGCTGCTGGTCCTGGGGCTGGCGCTCCGCCTGTGGGATCTGGGACCGCGCATGCTCCATCACGACGAGAGCCTGCACGCGGTCTACTCCTACTATCTCTACAGCGGCCGGGGCTACCGCCACGACCCCATGATGCACGGGCCGTTTCAGTTCCACATGATGGCCCTGCTGTACTTTCTCTTCGGGGTGACCGATGCCACCGCCCGGCTGGGTCACGCCCTCTTCGGGACGGCCCTTATCGCCATGCCGTACTTTCTGCGCCACCACCTGGGACGGGTCGGAGCGCTCCTGGCGGCGGCGATGATCACCGTCTCGCCCACCCTCCTCTATTTCTCGCGCTTCGCCCGCGAGGATATGTTCGTCCTGGGCTGGACGGCCCTCCTCGTGGTGGCCTGTCTGCGCTTTCTCGACGACCCGCAGCCGCGGTACCTGTATCTGGCCGTGGCCGGCCTCGCTTTTGCCTTCTCGACCAAGGAGAACACCTATCTGACGGTGGCCATCCTGGGGGCGTTTCTGCTTCTCGTGCACAGCCGGCTGGAGATCGTCCGCTGGCTCGGTCGGTCTGGTCCGCTGACGCCGGGCAGTCAGCTGCTGCTGGTTCTGGGCACCATCTCGGCCCCGCTGGGAGCGGCGGTCTTCGGCTGGCCCTTCCTGCGGACCGACCCGGCGACAGCCGACCTCGTCTCGGTGGCGGCCTTTCTGGGGCTTCTCGGGGCCGGGGCCTGGCTCGGGCTGCGCTGGCAGCCGCGCCTCTGGGCGACCGGCGCCGTCATCTTCTGGGCGATCTTTGTCACCCTGCACACCACGTTCTTCTCCAACCCGCCCGGCTTTTTCAGCGGCACCATCGGCGGTCTGAAGTACTGGCTGGAGCAGCAGGGGGTGGCCCGGGGCGCCCAGCCCTGGTACTATTACTTCATCCTGCTCCCGCTCTACGAGTTCCTGGCCCTGCCACTGGCGCTGGCCGGCCTGGTCTACTGGTGGCGACGGAGCCACCGGCTCGCTCACTTCCTCATCTTCTGGCTGCTGGGCAGCCTGCTGGCCTACACCTGGGCGGCCGAGAAGATGCCCTGGCTGAGCGTCCACATCACCCTGCCCCTGATCTTGCTGGCGGCCCTGACCCTGGGCCGGCTGATCGAGAGCATCCCCTGGCGCCTGGCCTGGGCGGCCGGGGCTCCGCTCTACGCCCTGGCGGTGGTCCTGACCATCCTGGTCCTCGGAGCGATGCTGGGGACCGGCGACCCCTTCCAGGGGACTCCCCTCCAGCAACAGCAGAAGATCTTCCAGCTGGTCGGACTCGGGCTCATCGGCGCCGGTTTCGCCGGCCTGGCGGTGACCACCGCCCGCCGGCTGGGCTGGCCCCTCAGCCTGAAGCTGCTGCCGCTGACCGCTCTGGCCCTGCTGGTCCCGCTCTGGCTGCGTACAGCCTGGCAGGCCGTCTATTTCCACGGCGATATTCCGGTCGAGATGATCGTCTACACCCAGACCGCGCCCGACGTGGGGCTGGTCATGCGCGAGATCGAGCGGCTGGCCTTCCGCACCGGCGAGGGGCGCGATCTGAAGGTGGCCTACGACAGCGGCGTCTCCTGGCCCTTCGAATGGTACCTGCGCGACTGGCGGGGGCGGGTCTTCTACGGGGCCGGGACACCGCCCCTGGACGCGCCGGTGGTCCTGGCCAGTTTTGAGAACGATGCCGAGGCCCGGGCCCGGGCGGTGCTGGGCGACCGTTACATCAGCCAGCGCTTCCGGCTCCGCTGGTGGTTCCCCGAGGACTATCGCGACCTCACCCCCGGCCGCCTCTGGAAGGCCGTTGCTGACCCGGAGACCCGCTCCCGCCTCTGGCGCTACTTCCTCTACCGCGAGCCGCTCAGTCCCCTGGGCTCGACCGATTTCGTCATGTTCGTTCGCCGCGATCTGGCCGCTGGCCCGTGGGTGGCTCCCCAGGCGGCGCCGGCGGTGGCGGCCGGTCCGGCGCCGACCGTCGCCCTGACCCCGCTGCAGATCATCGGCGGCCAGCGGGGCAGCGCCCCTGGTCAGTTCAACGAACCGAAGGGGGTGGCCGTCGGCCCGGACGGCAGCCTCTACGTGACCGACAGCCGCAACCACCGCGTCCAGAAGTTCGACGCCAGCGGACGTCTGCTGCTGGCCTGGGGCGGCGAGGGCAGTGGCCCCGGCCAGTTCAACGAGCCGTGGGGCATCGCCGTGGACCGCCAGGGCTACGTCTACGTGGCCGATACCTGGAACCACCGGATCCAGAAGTTCGACGCCAGCGGACGCTTTCTGGCCGCCTGGGGGCGCTTCGGTCACGTCACCTCGCCGCAGGACCAGCCCGGCGCCTTCTTCGGCCCGCGGGCCATCGCCATCGCCCCCGACGGCACCCTCTATGTCACCGACGCGGGCAACCATCGTCTCCAGCGTTTCGATGCCGAGGGGAACGTCCTCGGGGTCTACGGCGGACGGGGCACCGCTCCGGGCGCCTTCAGTGAACCGGTCGGCCTGGCCATCGACCGTGCCGGCAACCTCTACGTCGCCGACACCTGGAACCGGCGCATCCAGAAGTTCGACGCCGCCCTCCGGCCCCTCGCTCAGTGGCCGGTGGCCGGCTGGGAGAGCGAGTCGGTGGTCAACAAGCCCTATCTGGCGGTGGATGGGCAGGGACGGCTCTACGCCACCGCGCCCGAGCAGCACCGTGTCATCCGGTTCGGCCCGGCCGGCCAGGTCGAGCTGGTCTGGGGACGCCTGGGGAACGAGCCCACCGCCTTCCGGCTTCCGACCGGTCTGGCCCTGGACGCGCAGGGGAATCTCTACGTGGTCGACAGCGGCAACCACCGGGTGTTGAAGTTCGGACCGCTGCCATGAGAGGCACGCTGGACCTGGCCGCTACTCTCAGCCGGGGGCGCACGCGCCTGACGCTCCTGGCGGTCGGCCTCTGGCTGACGATTAACCTGGTCCTGGTCGGCCTCTTCCTCTGGGCCCGCGACGACTATCTCCTGGTGGAGATCGCCGTCGCCCCGACCGAGGTGCGGGCCACCGTCAACCAGGTGACGTTCGCCGTCGCCCCCGTGACCACCGGCGACGGCCTGGGCCTGTATCTGGCCGGCGCCACCTACCCCCAGCCTCCATCCTGGTTGGCGAGCACACCGCTGGGCCAGCCTCTGCTCTGGCTGTTTGACTGGATCGCCGACCGCAACGCGCCGGCCGGCTGGACCGGGCTGGTGCTCCAGCGGGGCGAGGAGAGCCGGCCGCTCGTGGTGGAGGGGTGGGAGGGGACGGTCTGGCGCCCGCTGGGCCGGCCCTGGCGTCGGGATGGCCCTCTCCTCACGACCGGCACGGCCGGCCTCCTTCTCTATCCCGGTGCCGGGGACGAGTACCGTCTGCGGGCGCTCCTGGTCCGGGGGCAGGGGCCGGCCGGGATCGTGGTGCGGGCGGATGCCCAGGGGAACGGACTGCTGTTCCTGGTGCGGCCGGAGCACCGGGACGCCAGCTGGTGGCTCCTGCAGTCGGGGCGGTGGGTCGGACCGCTGGCCGGGGGCAGTTTCCCCCGGCCCGATGTGGCGTTCGTCAAGGACACGTTGCGCCTGCTGCTGGGCAACTACTTCTACGGCCTGGCTCTGGCGGGGGTGGTGGTGGGCGGGGGACTCCTGGCCGGCGTGGTCGGGCGGGCGCCGGCGGTTGTAGGGGGCAGTCCCCCGGCCAGCGCGCCGGCGCGGCGCCGGCCGCTGGTGCCGGTGGCGGTCGCCGGGATCTTCCTGGTGAGTCTCCTGGCCACCGGCCTCATCGCCCGGCTGATCCTGGAGGGGATTCCCCACGTGCAGGACGACGTCGCCTACCTCTTCCAGGCCAAAACGTTCGCCCTGGGACGCCTCTGGGTGCCGCTCCCGCCGGTGCCAGAGTTCTTTGAGCACGAGTTCATCGTCATGCGCGAGGGGCGCTGGTTCAGCAAATACCCGCCGGGCCACGCCCTCTTTCTCGCCCTGGGGGTGCTGGCCGGCGCTCCCTGGATCGTCAATCCGCTGGCCGGTTCGCTGGCGCTGGTGATGGTCTATCGCCTCGGCCGAACCCTCTACGACCGGGCGACCGGGCTGCTGGCGGCGGCCCTGGGGCTGACCTCTCCCTTCTTCCTTTTCCTCTCGGGCTCGATGATGGCTCATCCGACGACCCTGCTCTGCCTGCTGGTGGCGATCGACGGGCTGGTGCGGGCGGTGCGGTTCCGCAGCCTGACGAGCCTCTGGTGGGCGGGCGCGGCCTGGGGGCTGGCCTTTCTGGTGCGACCCTGGACGGCGCTGGTGGTCATCGCGCCCTTCCTCCTCTGGACCTTCTGGCGGCTGCCGGGAAGCCGGGCGCGGCTGCTCCTGTGGGGCGTGGGAGCGCTGCCCCTCCTGGCCTTCTATCTCTGGTACAACTGGCAGCTGGCCGGCCATCCGCTCCGCAGCACGCTGGAGCTCTGGTGGTCGTTCGACCGGCTGGGCTTTGGTCCGGACCACGGGCCCTGGGGGCATACGCTGGGCAATGCCCTGTACAATATGGGCCGGAACCTGGCCGAGCTCAGCCGGCACCTCTTCGGCTGGCCACCGTTTTTCACCTTCATCTTCGCCCTGGCTCTCTTCGCCAGCGGCCGGGCCCGCGCCGAGGACTGGCTGCTGCTGAGCGGGGTGCTGGCGCTTATCGGCGGGTATCTCCTCTGGTGGGCTGATGGCATTATGTACGGCCCGCGCTTCTACTTCGAGGCGCTGGGCTTCCTCCTGCTGCTGACGGCTCGGGGAGCGGTCGAGCTGACGCGGGCTGGTCCGGCCCTCCTCCAGCGCTGGGGGCTGGAGGCCGGCAGTCTGTGGGCCCGGCGGGTCAGCCGCGCCCTCGTCGGTCTGGTCATGGTCGGGCTGGCGGCCCTGAACCTGGGCCTCTACCTGCCGGAGCAGGTGGCGGCCCACCACGGCTACAACTACGTCAGCCGGCGGGCTCTGGACACGGTCGAGCGGGCCGGTGTCCACCACGCGATCGTGCTGGTCGACCCCGGACCGCCCTACGCCTGGTGGAACTACGGCATGGTCTTCTCGGCCAACTCGCCCCTCCTCGACACCGACGTCATCTACGCCCGCGATCTGGGCGAGGCCGCCCTGCCGCGTCTGCGGCAGGCCTTCCCTGACCGGGCCATCTACCGGCTGCGCGGCGACCAGGTCGTCCCGGTCGACGGCCCCCGGCCTTGACAGTGGGGTGTGTGGCTGCCATACTGCCGGCCGATGCACGGCTCGCTCTCGCTTCCGCCCGCTTCTTCCCCTGGACCACCGCCGGCCTTCGCTGAACGACGGGCCCGCTGGCGGACGGTCATCGGCGGCACCCTCGGCCTGCTGCTGGCTCTCGGCGCCCAGGTTTTTCTGGCCGGGTCGGCCCTGCTGGAGGGAGTGCTCCTGGCGCTGATCGCCGGCCTGGTGGTGATCCGCACCCTCCCGGCCAGCGCGACCGTGACCGGGAACGCTGTCGTGGTGGCCCGCCGGCCGGCCTGGTGGTCCCCGCTCCCTCTCGGCGGCCTGGTCGCCGCCCTCGCCTTGAACGGCCTGGCTCTCTGGCTCCTGGCGCGGCCGGCCGACCGCACGCTGGCCCTGGGGCTGTATGCGCTCAGCCTGGGCTGTCTGCTCGGGGCGGGCTGGTGGGCGGACGGCCGCCCGTGGCCGCGTCTGGGGGCCCTGACCCGGGGCGAGTGGCTGGGCCTGGGGGCTCTTCTCGGACTGGCCCTTTTCTTCCGGCTCTACCGCCTGGCCGATGTGCCCTTCGGTCTCTGGTTCGACGAGGCCTTCACCGGTCTGCGGGTGGTGCAGATCATGCGCGATCCCACCTTCCGACCGGTCTACGAGGCGGGGCTGGCCCAGCAGCCGGCGCTGTGGTGGTATCTCCTTGTGCCCTTCGTGGCGATGTTCGGCGAGAACGCGCTGGCCCTGCGGCTGGGAGCGGTGCTGGGCGGGGTTCTGAGTGTCCCGGCCGTTTTCCTGCTGGGCCGGGTCCTCTTCGGCGGACGGGTGGGGCTGCTCGCCGGCTTCGTCATCGCCGTGCTGGCCTGGCACGTGACCTTCAGCCGGATCGCCTTCAACGCCATCTGGTCGGTCACCCTCGACGCCCTGGCGGCCTATCTCTTCGTCCGGGCGCTGCGGCGGCGGGCCTGGAGCGACTACCTCCTGGCCGGGCTGGTGCTCGGGCTGGCCCTGAACATGTACTACACCAGCCGTCTCCTGCCCGTGATTCTGGGGCTCTACAGCCTGCACCGTCTGGCCCGGGAGCGGCTGGCCTTTCTCCGGGCCCAGGCTCCCGGTCTCCTCCTCTGGGGGCTGATGACCCTGCTCACGGTCAGCCCGCTCCTGCAGTACGCCATCCTCTTTCCGCGGGAGTTCACCAGCCGGATGGAGCAGGTGACGATTTTCAAAGAGATCGAGCAGGCAGGGTCGGTTCGACCGTTGCTCGACAACCTGGTCCGGCACCTCCTGATGTTCCACCGCGCCGGCGACCGCAACGGCCGCCACAACCTGCCCGGCGCCCCGCACCTCGACCCGCTCACCGGGGCGCTGGTGCTCCTCGGGCTGGCGCTGGCGCTGGCCCGCTGGCGGCAGCCGGCCTGCGGTCTGGTCCTGGCCTGGGCCGTGCTGATGCTCAGCGGCGGGGTCTTCTCGCTGACCTTCGAGGCTCCCCAGGCGCTGCGGACGATCGACGAGACCGTCGCCGTGGCCCTGCTGGCCGCTCTGCCGCTGGCCCATCTCGGTGAGGCGCTGGCCGGGCTGGGCCGGCCGGTGGGGTGGCTCGGCCGCCTGGCCGGGGCGGGCCTGCGGACCGGTGGTCTGGTCGCGGCCGGCGGGATAGCCGTCGCGGTGGCTTTCGTCGGCCTCTACCATTTCGACCGCTACTTCCGGCGGCAGGCCGGCGACTTCGCCGTCTGGGCGGCCTTCTCCACCGCCGAGACGCTCATCGCCCAGACCGTCAACCGGCTGCCGCCCGAGACCGGGGTCTACCTGGGCGAGCGGTTTCTGGGTGCCCCGACCCTGCGTTTTCTGGCTCCCCGGCTGCACGATGAAGGCCAGCACCGCCGCTTCGACCCGGCGCTCCAGCCCCCCTTCGCCGAGGCCGGGCCGGTCGCGGTCTTCCTCGACGAACACCAGGCTCCGCTGGTCGATCTGCTGCGCCAGGTCTACCCGGGGGCCATGGTCACCGCCCACGCGCCGCCGTTCGGTGGACCGGTGGTTCTCTTCGCGGTGGTCATCCCGGCGGACCAGGTGCGGGCCCTCCAGGGGGTGCGGCTCCAGGTCTGGGCGGGGGCCGCCGAGGGACCGCCACTGCGCACCGAGACCCTGCCGACAGTCGCCACCCCCGGGCCGGCCCCGCCCGGGGTGGTCGAGTGGCAGGGGGTGCTGGTCGCGCCGCACTACGGTCGCTATCTTTTCCGGCTGAATGGAGCCGGGCGGGCCGACCTCTGGCTGGACGGCCAGCCGGTGATCGCCGGGGGCGCTGAGGGGAGTGTGACCCTGGCCCGGGGCCGGCACTCCCTGCGTCTGCGTGTTATGGTCGAGCGGGCTGAGCCGCTCGCGCTCTGGTGGCAGCCGCCGGGCGGCGCCGCACTGGGGCCGGTTCCGCCCACGCTCCTCTTCAGCCCCACCGTCCCGGTCACCGGGCTCCTGGGCCGCTACTACCAGAACCCCGCCTGGGCCGGCGAGCCGGCGCTGGTCCAGATAGACCCGCTTCTGGCCTGGCGGGTTCACCTGCTGCCGCTGCCCCGGCCCTACAGTGTCGAGTGGACCGGCCGGATCACGGTGCCGGTCGCCGGGGTCTACCGCTTCGGGACACGCTCCGTCGACCAGTCCTGGCTCTACATCGATGAGCGTCTGGTGGTGGACAACAGCGGGGCGCCCGACCAGTACCGTGAGGGGGCGCTCGCCCTGACTCCGGGCGAGCACACCATCCGGGTACGCTTTCTCGACCGGACCAGTTTCACGTTCATTCAGGTCTACTGGACCCCGCCCGGTGGTCAGCGTCAGATCCTCCCCAGCGCCGTTCTCCGCCCCGCCGCTCCAGTAGGGACGCCGCCCCCGGTCGCCGCGCCACCCCTCCCGGCCAGCCCGCTACCGGCCGAACGGCGTCTGAGCCTGGGCGGGTTCGGCCAGGGCCCCGGCCAGTTTCACGAACCGCACGATGCGGCGGTGGACAGCCAGGGGAATATCTACGTTGCGGACACCCGGAACCGGCGGGTGCAGAAGTTCGATCCGCAGGGGCGTTTTCTTCTGGCCTGGGGTGGGCCGGGCACAGGCGACGGCCAGTTTGAGGAGCCGTTCGCCATCGTGGTAGAGCCCCAGGATCGCGTGCTCGTTCTCGACCCGCCGACCGGCCGCCTGCAGCGCTTCACCGCCGACGGGCAGTTCCTCGAGACGCTCGGTGGTCCGGGCGCTGGCTTCTACTTCCCCCGCGGGTTGACCCTCCTGCCCGACGGCACCCTGCTCCTGGCCGACACCGGCACCAGCCGGGTGGTGCGGTTGAGCCCACGGGGCGAGGTCCTGGGGGTCATCGGCGAGCGCGGCACGGCCGACCACCAGCTCAGCGAGCCAACCGGCGTGGCGGTGGACGGCCAGGGACGGGTCTACGTGGCCGACCCGACCAACGGCGCGATCGTCGTCTACCGCCTCGACGGCCAGTACCTCGGCCGCTGGCCGATCCCCCGGACCGGCACCTACCATGGCCCGCACCTGGCGGTGGTGGGCGACCGCCTCCTCTGTGCCACCGACCCGGAGAACCACCGCCTGACCTGCTTCGACCTGGCTGGTCGGCCGGTCGGTCAGCTCGAGAGCCCCGGGTCCGGTGCCGCCCCCTTCCGCCGGCCGGTCGGACTGCGGGCCCTGGCCGACGGCTCGCTCCTGGTGGTCGACCCCGAGGACCATCGGGTGCACCGGATCGTCCTCCGACCATGAGAGGGTGGGTGTTTCACCGGGTGATCGGTCGGTCCCGCTGGTCTGGCCACGGGCGCCGGCTGCTCCAGCCGCTGCTGCTGGTCGGGGTCTACACCGGGCTGGCGCTGGGGCTGACCGACCCTCTCTGGCGTCACTTCGACCGGGCGCTGCCCGGCTGCTGCGACGCCACCCAGCAGGCCTGGGCCTACTGGTGGACCCGTTATGCCTTGCTGGAGCTCGGACGCTGGCCCTTTCAGACCAGCTATTTCATCCGCTGCACCTGGGGCCCGGTGCGCTCCTGACCCTGGTCTCCTACCAGACGCTTCTCAGCCTGCCGTTGCAGGGGCTTTTCGGCCTGACGGTGGCCATCAACAGCCTGATTCTGCTCTCGCTGGTGGCGGCGGCCCTGGCCGCCTATCTGCTTATCCGGGCTGAGACCGGTCACCCGGTGGCCGCCTTCGTTGGGAGTCTGATGTTCGCCTTCGCCCCACCGGTCTTCGCCCGGCTGGCCTATGGCCACTACGCGACCGTCGCGGTCTGGCCGATGCCGCTGGCCCTCTGGCTCTGGCGGGCGGCTCTGCGGCGGCCCACCGTTCGGACCGCCCTGGGGGCCGGAGCGCTCCTCGGCCTGCAGGCCGGGATCAGCCCCTATCAGGGGGGATATCTGCTCCTGGCGATGGGGGTGCTGGGGCTGGCGCCGGTCTGGACGGCGCCCTCACCCTGGGCGGGCGTGAGGCTGTTCGGCCGGCAGGGGCTGTGGGCTGGACTGGCCGCTCTCGTGGTCCTCGCGCCGCTGCTCGGGGGCCTCTGGTCGGACTACCGGGCGGGTAACCTGCCGCCGGTACCCCTTTCTCACGCGGTCAGTTTTGCGCCCGACCTTTTGGCCTACGGGGTGCCGAGCCCGCTCCATCCTCATCTCGGGCGGCTGTTCGCCGATCTCCACCGGCAGATCGGCACCGCCGATCTGGTGCGGGTGGTCTTTCCGGGGTACCTGGCGCTGGGCCTGGGGCTGGCGGGTGTGATCGCCGGGGGCCGGCCGGAGCGGTGGCCCTGGGTTTGGGGGCTGGGGGTGCTCTTCCTGGTCTCGTTGGGGCCGCTGCTGCGCGTCGGCGGCCAGACGGCGTTTTCGCTCAGTGATGTGCAGTTTACGATCCCCCTGCCGTTTCTCCTGCTCAGCCAGGTGCCCCTGCTCGGCCAGGGGCGGGTTACGGCCAACGCCTGCTTTGCCGTCTCGCTCTGCCTGGCGGTCCTGAGCGGCTTTGCTCTCCGTCGTCTTTTCGACCGGGTGGGGCGACCGCTGCTGGTCGGGGCGCTCGGCGGGCTTCTGGCGTTGGGGGTGGTCTACGAGGGGCTGGCCCGGCCGCTCGGGCTGACCGGGCTCACGGTGCCGGCCTTCTACGCGCAGCTGGCCCGGGAGCCGGGGGAGTTCGCCCTGCTGGAGGTGCCGCTCGGCTGGCGTGACGGGCGGCAGGGATATGGCGAAGTGCGGGGCGAGGTTCTATACTATGCCACGGTGCACCACAAGCCGTTGGTCAACGGCTACGTCGCCCGCGCACCGGACTGGGCTTTTGCTTTCTTTCGTTCGCAGGCGGCACTGGCCTTTCTGGTTGACCCGCGTCGGCCGCCGGCGGGGGCGGCCGGCGACCGGGACCAGGTCCGGGAGACGTTGCGGGCTCTGGGAGTCCGCTATGTGGTGGTCCAGGACCATCCGGAGCGCGCGGCGGTTGAAGCCTATCTGGAGCGGGTGGTGGGGCTGAGGCCGGTCTACCGTGATGGTCAGATGACCGCCTACCGTGTGGCCGACGGCCGGGCGCGCCCGAACGGCGAGTAGGGCAGGGGCGATGCGGAGGATTGCGCTGCGCGAGGTGGCGCCAGGGGCGGTCCTGGCGATGCCGGTCTACAACGAACGCGGAGACGTGCTGCTGGCGGCGGGGGTGACCCTGACTCCCCGGTATCTCGCCCTCCTGGAGCAGCGGGGCATTCGCTACGTGCTGGTGAACGACGAAGAGACCGCCGATATCGTGATTCCGGAGTACCTCTCGGCGGCGGTGCGCCAGCGGGCGCTGCAGACGCTGGCGACCCTGTACGACCGGGTGGCGACCGTGACGATGGCCCGGCTTGACCGGACGCCGAATCCGACCAGGCTGTTGACCGACGCCGGGCGGCGGTCGACGCTCAGCGCCGCTCTGCAGGCGGCCCGGATCGCCGATCTGGTGGAGATTATACTCGACGATGCGCTCGGGGCCGATACCCTGGGAGCGATGGTGGCGATCAAGGGGCACGATGAGTACACCTTCGCCCACTCGGTCGAGATGACCGCGCTGGCCGTCCTTCTGGGGCGGCGGGTCGGGCTGTCGATGGCGGACCTGCGGGTGCTGGCGCGCGGCTGTCTGCTGCACGACATCGGCAAAATCTACATCGCGCCGGCGATCCTGAAAAAGCCGGGGGCGTTGACCGACGAGGAATGGGCCCAGGTCCGTCAGCACCCGACCTGGGGCTACGAACTCCTGCGGGCGGCCCAGCCCAACGATGTGGTGGTCAACCACGTGGCCTGGCAGCACCACGAGCGTCAGGACGGGACCGGCTATCCCCGGGGGCTGCGGGGGGCGAACCGCTTCGAGCGCCCCGAGATCGGGCGGATCGGCTATATTCACCCGTTTGCCGAGATCGCGGCGGTCGCCGACGTCTACGACGCGCTGGCGGTCGACCGGCCGTATCGGCCGGCGATGGCGCCCGAGGCGGTGGTGGCGACGCTCCGGCGTCTGGCCGGGTCGCACCTGAACCAGGAGCTGGTGGAGGTGTTCCTGACGATCGTGCCGGAATTTCCGATCGGGACGCCGGTCCGGGTGGTCGAGGGACCGCTGGCGGGGTACAGCGGGGTGGTGGCCCGGCTGGCGCCGACGCCGCCGCACCAGCCGGTGGTGCGGCTCCTGCGGAACGCGCAGGGCCGGCGGATCGTGCCACTGGAGATCGACCTGGCCCAGGAGACGGGCGTGCGGGTCGCCACCGACGAGAGCCGTTTGTAGGTGGGTGGGGGGCTTGCGCGTGGGCGGGGGCTTTTGCTATGATTAGCACCGGTGCGGCGGCGCGAGACCGCCGCGCGGTCTGTGCGAGCCGGTGCGGCTCGGCAGATCACGACTGGAGCCCTTGACAAGGGGCGGCGTGGTCTGCTACACTTGAGGCTGTCGCCCCCGGGAAGGGGAAAGCACCTTGACAACAGAAGAGTGGGCGCGAGACGTGCGGGAGCGGTTGTGACCGCAGTGGCGATGGATGGAGAGTTTGATCCTGGCTCAGGACGAACGCTGGCGGCGTGCCTAACACATGCAAGTCGAGCGGTCGGAGGGGCGACCTTCCGGCAGCGGCAGACGGCTGAGTAACACGTGCGTGACCTACCCGCGCGTGGGGGATAACCCTGGGAAACTGGGGCTAATACCGCATGCGCACCCTCTCGACGGGGGAGGGTGGAAAGCCGCAAGGCGCGTGCGGAGGGGCGCGCGGCCCATCAGCTAGTTGGTGGGGGAAGGGCCCACCAAGGCGAGGACGGGTCGCTGGTCTGAGAGGACGGCCAGCCAGACGGGGACTGGGACACGGCCCCGACTCCTACGGGAGGCAGCAGTGGGGGATCTTGGACAATGGCCGCAAGGCTGATCCAGCGACGCCGCGTGGGGGAGGAAGGGCTTCGGCCTGTAAACCCCTGTTGGCGGGGACGAGGCAGGACGGTACCCGCCGAGGAAGCCCCGGCTAACTCCGTGCCAGCAGCCGCGGTAAGACGGAGGGGGCGAGCGTTGTCCGGATTTACTGGGCGTAAAGGGCGTGTAGGCGGCGCGCTTGGTTGCCGGTGAAAGCCCCCGGCTCAACCGGGGAGGGTCCGGCAAGACGGGCGCGCTCGAGGCCGGCAGAGGCAGGTGGAATTCCCGGTGGAGCGGTGAAATGCGTAGAGATCGGGAGGAACACCGGTGGCGAAGGCGGCCTGCTGGGCCGGGCCTGACGCTGAGGCGCGAAAGCGTGGGGAGCGAACCGGATTAGATACCCGGGTAGTCCACGCCCTAAACGGTGGATGCTAGGTGTGGGCGGTCTCGACCCCGCCTGTGCCGCAGCTAACGCAGTAAGCATCCCGCCTGGGGAGTACGGCCGCAAGGCTAAAACTCAAAGGAATTGACGGGGGCCCGCACAAGCAGCGGAGCGTGTGGTTTAATTCGATGCAACGCGCAGAACCTTACCAGGGCTGGACATGCGCGGGCAGGCGTCGGAAACGGCGCCGTCCCCTGCGGGGGACTCGCGCACAGGTGCTGCATGGCTGTCGTCAGCTCGTGCCGTGAGGTGTTGGGTTAAGTCCCGCAACGAGCGCAACCCTCGCCGCTAGTTACGGTGTCTAGCGGGACTGCCGGGCGCAACCCGGAGGAAGGTGGGGATGACGTCAAGTCCGCATGGCCCTGAAGCCCTGGGCTACACACACGCTACAATGGCCGGGACAACGGGCGGCCACCCCGCGAGGGGGAGCGAATCCCTCAAACCCGGTCTCAGTGCAGATCGGAGGCTGCAACTCGCCTCCGTGAAGGCGGAGTTGCTAGTAACCGCCGGTCAGCACACGGCGGTGAATACGTTCCCGGGCCTTGTACACACCGCCCGTCACGTCACGAAAGCCGGCCACACCTGAAGCCGCGCGGCTAACCCGGGGTGCCGGGAGGCCCGCGTCGAGGGTGGGGCTGGTGATTGGGACGAAGTCGTAACAAGGTAGCCGTACGGGAACGTGCGGCTGGATCACCTCCTTTCTAGGGAGTGCGCTGGGGGTGTCTTCCCCCCGGCCTCACTCTCGGGTCGAGCCCGCACCGGTCTCCGCCCACTCTTCTGGGGTCATGGGCCCGTAGCTCAGGGGGGAAGAGCGCGGTCCTGATAAGACCGAGGTCTCTGGTTCGAATCCAGACGGGCCCACCCCGGGGCGGTAGCTCAGGGGGAGAGCACCGGCTTTGCACGCCGGGGCGCAGGGGTTCGAATCCCCTCCGCTCCACAGAGGGGTGTCTCCTGGCCCGGGGGTCGGGTGACCGGCCTCCGGGCCAGGGGTCTCCCCTGGGGTGCACCTTGACAAGTGCAGAGGATGGTGGGCGATTGCCGGGAGGTTCCCGAGGGCGCACGGGAACGAAGGCGCACGGTGGATGCCCAGGCGCCAGGGGCCGAGGAAGGACGCGGCCAGGCGGCGAAACGCGCCGGGGAGCGGCCAGGCACGCGATGATCCGGCGGTCTCCGAATGGGGAAACCCGCCGGGGGCAAACCCCCGGCACACCGGGACGCACAGGGGTCCCGGTGAGGGCACCTGGGGAACTGAAACATCTTAGTACCCAGAGGAGGAGAAAGCAACCGCGAGGCCCGGAGTAGTGGCGAGCGAAACGGGCTCAGCCCAAACCACCGGTCCCCAGTGGGCCGCGGCCCTGATGGACCGGTGGGGTTGCGCGGCCCCGGTGGACGGCCCGCGGGACCGTCCCCGCCGGGGGCGGCTGACCGGAAGGACCTGGAACGGTCCCCCAGAGAGGGTGAGAGGCCCGTACGGGCAGGCGGCCAGCGGCGGTCCGGGGTGCGCGAGTACCACGGGGCACGAGGAACCCTGTGGGAAGCGGGGGCGACCACGCTCCAAGGCTAACTACCCCTGGCGACCGATAGCGGACCAGTACCGTGAGGGAACGGTGAAAAGAACCCCGGAAGGGGAGTGAAAGAGAGCCTGAAACCGTGTGCCGACAGGCGGTCAGAGGGGAGTGGCGCAAGCCCCCCTGATGGCGTGCCTATTGAAGAATGAGCCGGCGAGTGGCTGGGCGTGGCGAGGTTAAGGGGCTGGAGCCCTGGAGCCGGAGCGAAAGCGAGTCCGAAGAGGGCGCAGTCGCGCTCAGCCGACCCGAAACCGCGTGAGCTACCCCTGGCCAGGGTGAAGGTCCGGGACCACGGACTGGAGGCCCGAACCCGTCCGTGTGGCAAAACGGTGGGAGGAGCTGGGGGTAGGTGGTGAAATGCCAAGCGAACGCGGAGATAGCTGGTTCTCCCCGAAAGGCATTGAGGTGCCGCCTCGGGGCGCAGCCCCGCGCGGGTAGGGCACTGGTGCGGTGAGGGGCCAGTGCGGCTACCGAGTCGCGCCAAACCCCGAAGCGTGCGGGGTGGTGCCCGGGAGTGAGACGGTCGGGGATAAGCTCGATCGTCGAGAGGGGAACAGCCCAGACCACCGGCTAAGGTCCCTAACGGCGGACTGAGTGGCAAAGGAGGTCGTGCCCCCCAGACAGCCAGGAGGTTGGCTTAGAAGCAGCCATCCTTGAAAGAGTGCGTAATAGCTCACTGGTCGAGGGGTGCGGCGCCGAAAATATCCGGGGCTATGTCCGCGACCGACGCCGTGGACGGAAGGAGACCCTTCCGTGGTAGGGGAGCGTCCCGCCCTGGTGAAGGCGGACCGCAAGGACCGCTGGAGGGCGCGGGAGTGCGAATGCCGGCATGAGTAGCGCCAAGCAGGGTGCGAAACCCTGCCGCCGTAAGCCCAAGGGTTCCGGCGCAACGGACATCGGCGCCGGGTTAGTCGGGCCTAAGCCGAGGGCGTGCGCGCCGCAGGCGATGGACACCAGGTCAACAGTCCTGGACCACCCACACGGCGACGATCGGCGGGGGGACGCCTCTGGGGTGACCGCGCGTGGCGGTGGAGCAGCCACGTCGCCGGGCCAAGCGGGGGCCGAGGCAAATCCCGGTCCGGAACGCAAGGCCCGGGCGCAAGGCTGGGGGCAACCCTGGCCGAGGCGGTGCGCGCCGGGGGCCGAGAAAAGCCTCGCCGGGAGCCGGTGGGTGCCCGTACCGCAAACCGCCACCGGTGGGCTCCGGTCAAGGCCGGAAGGCGTTCGGGTGAGCCCTCGTTAAGGAACTCGGCAAATTGGCCCCGTAACTTCGGGAGAAGGGGCGCCCGCCCAAAGCGGGCCGCAGGAACAGGCCCACGCGACTGTTTACCAAAAACACAGGTCCGTGCTCAAGCCGCAAGGCGCAGTATACGGGCTGACGCCTGCCCAGTGTCGGAAGGTTAAGGGGAGGGGTGCACGTAGCCCCAAACCGAAGCCCCGATGAACGGCGGCCGTAACTCTAACGGTCCTAAGGTAGCGAAATTCCTTGTCGGGTAAGTTCCGACCCGCACGAATGGCGTCACGACGTGGGCACTGTCTCAACGAGGGGCCCGGCGAAATTGAAGTGGCCGTGAAGATGCGGCTGCCCCACGCCAGGACAAAAAGACCCCGTGGAGCTTTACTGCAGCTTGGCATGGCATCGAGGCCCGCGCTGCGTAGGATAGGTGGGAGGCGGAGAACCCGCCCTTGCGGGGGCGGGGGAGCCGACGGTGAAATACCACTCTGTGCGGGTCTGGGTGCTCACCCGGCGACGTCCCGCCGGGGACAGTGCCTGGTGGGCAGTTTGACTGGGGCGGTCGCCTCCTAAAAGGTAACGGAGGCGCCCAAAGGTTCCCTCAGGCCGGATGGAAATCGGCCGCAGACTGTATGGGGAGAAGGGAGCCTGACTGTGAGGGAGACACCCCGAGCAGGGCCGAAAGGCGGGCCAAGTGATCCTACGGCCCCGTGTGGAAGGGCCGTGGCTTAACGGATAAAAGTTACCCCGGGGATAACAGGCTGATCCCGCCCAAGAGTTCCCATCGCCGGCGGGGTTTGGCACCTCGATGTCGGCTCACCGCATCCTGGGGCTGCAGTCGGTCCCAAGGGTTGGGCTGTTCGCCCATTAAAGCGGTACGTGAGCTGGGTTCAGACCGTCGTGAGACAGGTCGGTCTCTATCCGGCGTGGGCGTTGGAGGCTTGCGGGGAGCTGGCCCTAGTACGAGAGGACCGGGCTGGACGGACCGCCGGTGGACCGGTTGTCCCGCCAGGGGCACCGCCGGGTAGCCGACGTCCGGCAGGGAGAAGCGCTGACCGCCTCTAAGCGCGAACCCCGCCCCAAGACCAGGCCTCCCACTCGCGCCCGCGAGGTAAGGCCGCAGGCAGATGACCTGCTCGATAGGCGGCCGGTCGACACGGGGTAACCCGCGCAGCCGAGCCGTCCTAATGGCCGAGGCCGTCCGCCCTCCCCTCCCGGCAATCGCCCACCACCCTCCCGCACACACCCCGGTGCACTGAAAAACTACCGTCCGATCTCCAGGCCGGTGCCCAAATGGGCACCGGCCTTTTCTGCCCTACACGCGGGCGGCCACCGCCTCCAGCGCCCGCCGGAACCGCTCGACCAGCAGGTCTACCCCCGCCCGGTCGATGCACAGCGGCGGGGCGAAACAGATGATATCGCCCGACGCCCGACAGAGCAGCCCGTTCTCCCGCGCCAGATGCACCACCTGACGCCCCACCTGCTTCTCCGGCGGGAAAGGCCGCCGCGTGGCCCGGTCAGCCACCAGTTCGACCCCGGCCATCAGCCCCAGCCCCCGGACGTCACCGACCAGCGGATGATCACGCAATTCGGTCAGCCGGGCCAGCAGGTACTCGCCCATCCGGGCAGCGTTCTCGACCAGCCGCTCCCGCTCGATAATGGCCAGGTTGGCCAGGGCCGCCGCACAGCAGACCGGGTGCCCGTAGTAGGTGAACCCGTGCAGAAACGTCACCCCGGGAGCGGCCAGAACCTGGTAGATCTCCTCGGTCAGGGCCACCGCCCCCAGAGGAAGGTAGCCGGACGTGATGCCCTTGGCCAGCGTCATCAGGTCCGGCTGCACCCCCCAGTGCTCCACCCCAAACCACCGACCGGTCCGCCCGAACCCGGTGATGACCTCGTCGACGATCAGCAGCACCTGGTACCGACGGCAGATCTCCTGCACGCGGGGGAAGTAGCTGGGCGGCGGCACCAGGACACCGCCGACCCCCGGAACCGGCTCGGCGATGAAGGCCGCCACCGTCTCCGGCCCCTCGCGCTGAATGGCCTCCTCCAGAGCCGCGGCGGCGGCCTCCCCGACATCGGCGTAGCGCGCCGGATCGTAAGTCCCCCGATAGGGGTCGGGCATCATCACGTGCAGAAACCCCGGCACCAGCGGTCCATAGTACTGATGGAACTGCGGGAGCCCCGTGGCGCTCAGCGCCCCGTACGACGGTCCGTGATAGGCCCGCTCGCGGGCGATGATCTTGTACTTCTCGGGCCGTCCGCGCAGCCGCCAGTAGGCCCGCGCGATCTTGAAGGCCGTCTCGTTGCTCTCCGAACCGCCGCAGGTGTAAAAAAAGCGCTTCAGCCCCGGCGGCGTGAGCTCGGCCAGCCGGTGCCCCAACTGGATCGCGGGGACGTTTGAGAGCCCGAAGAACGAAGGGGCAAACGCCAGCCGCTCCATCTGCGCCGCAGCCGCGGCGACGATCTCCCGTCGCCCGTGCCCGACATTGACGTTCCACAACCCGGCCAGTCCGTCCAGGTACTCCCGTCCGTCGCTGTCGCGGACCATGATCCCCTGGCCCTCGACCAGCACCAGTGGACCCCGCTGCGCGTGCTCGTAGAGCGGGGTCATCGGGTGGAGCAGGTGGGTGAGATCCTCCTGGACCAGTTCCGCTGTCGACGGTTGATCGCTCATGGCTCGCTGCTCCTTCCTCCACATCGCCGATCAGACCTCATACACCGCTACCTGATAGACGACTCTCTGCCTGTCTCTTGACAACGACCGTCCGGCGCGGTACAGTAGCTGGTGCCCGAGCGGCTCGAGACACGCCCCGCCTGTACGACGGGGTGCTGGACGGGTCGCTCGGGCGTTTTGTCGCCGAGTCCGACGAGCGCGAGCGGATCGTCCCTCAGCCGCCGGCCTCAGAGTGCCCTTCCGCCCAGACCGTCCCGAAACGGGCGACGAGGGCGTGGGCGACCTCCTCGAGAACCGACCGCAACTCCAGCGCCGCCAGCCAGCGCGTCGGGATCGCCTCCGGGCCGAAGAGCGTTCCCAGGAGACTGCCCGTCAGCGCTCCGGTGCTATCGCTATCACCGCTGTGGTTGACCGCCAGAACAACCCCGCTTTCAAAACTCTCCGCGGTCAGGGCACAGAAGAGGGCGATCGCCAGCGCCTCCTCGGCCACCCAGCCCTCTCCCAGCCGCTCGACGCTCTCGGGCACCGGCGGCGCCTGGGCCGCCAGCGCCACCGCCGCCTCCACCGCCTGGAGCACGTCGGTGTGAGCGGGCCAGGTCTGGAGAACGGCCCGGCTGGCGGCGATGGCCTGCGGCAGCGTCGCCCCCGCCACCAGCTGGGCGATCACCATGGCGAAAAAGCCGGCTGCCAGGTAGCCCGAGGGGTGACCGTGGGTCAGCGCCGCAACCGCACAACCCAGGGGGAACGGCTCGCGGCTCACCAACCCCACCGGGGCGATGCGCATGATTCCGCCACAGCCCTTACTGGCGTTCAGCGGGCGGTCGACCGTCCCCAGACGCCCGGTCCGCAGCGCCGATAGACAGGTGGCGCCGGGCGCGCGCCGCGCGTGCAGGGCCGGGTACCGGAGCAGCCAGCCCTCGGTGCCCAGCGGCCCACCCGGCCGCTCCCCCTGGGTCGCCAGCCACCGCTGGTAGGCCCGGTGGACATAAGCCAGGAGGTCGACGGTTCCGGTCCGCCGCCGTGCGTCCTCGGCGCAGATCAGCCCCTCCGCGGTGAAGAGCGTCATCTGGGTGTCGTCGGTGATCGCGCCGAGGCGACCGTAGGCCGGGACGAAGTCGCGGAGGCCCTGGGGGCCGAACCGACGCCGGATCTCCGCGAGCGTCAGAAACTCGACCGGCGCCCCCAGGGCATCGCCGACCGCCCCCCCAAGAAGGCAGCCGCGAAAGGCCGCGACCACCCGCTGCGGTAATCCCAGCCCGCCTGGCCCGTCAGGCCCGGCCACGCTCTCCTCCCTCACTCGCCGCCGGTCTCAGGGTCGCCCCCAGGCCACCATACTCACCCGCGCCCCGCTTGTCAACCGGCCTGGCTTGAGAGATCGCCCCCAGGCGCGTCCGCGACGGAGCGGGCGCCGGTCGCCAGTCCCGGCTCTCAGGGCCGCGCCGGTCGCTTCGACCGGACCGAGCGCCGGGGCTCGGCCGGAATCTCGCCGATCACCCGGAAGCCGGTCAGCTGCTCGACCTCGCGGGCCGAGCGGACGGTATCATCCAGATAGTCCAGCACGAAGGCCAGGCCGACGCCCACGGCCAGACCGACGACGGTTCGAATCAGCACGTCCACCAGCGTCCGCCGGTTGACCGGTTCGGCCACAATGGTCGGCGGGTCGACCACCGTCACCACCGGATTCTGGACGCTGAGGCGGGCGAAGTAGGGGGAAGAGGGTTCGCCCGACGGGCGCTCGGCCAGCATCTCGGCCAGCCCCTGGGCGATGAGCAGCGCATCCTCACGGCGGTCGGCGGTGACCGTGGCGGTGATCACCCGATGGGCCTTCTTCGCCCGGATGCTCCCCTGGGGGGGGCGGCCGTCGCTCGTCCGGTAGCGGGCCTGGAGGGCCTGGAGAAAGGCCCCGCTCTGGAGGACCTCGATCACATCGTCGTTGAGATACTCAGAACTCACGTAAGCGTAGTACTCGTCGCGGGGGGTATACGCCGAGAGGGTCCACTGCGGGCGAACGGCCAGTTTCACTGTGGCCTGGTACCCGCCGGTCGTCTGCGGGAAAAAGAAGAGGCCGACCCAGCTGCCGACGAACGCCAGCAGCCCCAGGAGCGGCGCCAGCCACCAGCGACGCCGGACGATCGCCCAGTACTCACGCAACTCCACGGCTGTCCCCTCACCCACCGGCCACCGGCGCCGTCGACCACTCCGCCGACCGCCCGGTCAGCCCGGCTTGATGGCGCGCGTAGGCCTCGGTCACCAGCGCCCGGAAGCGCTCCTGAAAGCGCCCCACATCGAAGGCCATGGCGTGCTGGCGGATCCGCCGGGGATCGAAATGGCGCGGCTGGAAGTCGGCCAGAACCGCCGCCAGGGCCTCGGCCGTCGGCTCGGCGAAGAAGAGGCCGGTCTCACCCGGAACAATGGTCTCCAGCGCCCCCCCTCGGCCGTAGGCGATGACCGGCCGTCCGGCCGCCTGGGCCTCCAGCGGCACCAGACCGAAGTCCTCCTCGCCGGGGAAAAGAAGCGCCTGGCAGCGTGCCAGGAGGTCGCGGACCACGCTGTCCGGCTGGCGGCCCAGGAACTCGATGGTGGGCCCGGCCAGGCGCTCCAGGCGGGGCCGGTCGCGTCCGTCGCCGACGATCTTCAGCCGGCGGCGCAGGTGATTACAGGCGGCGATGGCCAGGTCGATGCGTTTGTAGGGGACAAGGCGCGAGACGATAAGGAAGAAATCACCGATATCCTCGGGCGCGGCCAGCCGGAAGCGTTCGACCGGCACCGGCGGATGGAGGACGGCCAGCACCGGCCGGCGATAGAACTTGCGGATGCGGGCCGCCACCGCCTGGGAGATGGCGACGAAGTAGTCCACCCGCTGGGCGGCCAGGAAGTCCCAGGTGCGCAGGTAGTTCAGAAAGAGCGGCAGCACCAGCCGGGCCAGCCGGCCGAAGCCCTCGCGGGCGGCGTAGTCCGGAAAGAGCCAGAGGAACCGGGCCGGCGTCAGGCAGTAACAGAGGTGGCAGGTCTCCGGCCGGGTGATGATCCCGTAACTGAAGGCGCTGCTGTTGTTGATCACCAGGTCGTAGCCGCTGAGGTCGAACTGCTCGAAGGCCAGCGGATAGAGCGGCAGGAACCACTGGTGCTTGCGGGTGACCAGCGGCAGGCGCTGCAGGAAACTGGTCCGGATGTCCCAGGTGCGGTACTCGGGGGGACAGGCCCGCGGATCGTACATGGCGGTGTAGACCGGCGCCGTGGGGTAGAGGGCGTGCAGCACCTCCAGCACCCGCTCGGCCCCGCCGTACTGGTTGAGCCAGGAGCAGACGATGGCCACCCGCATCAGTAGGCCCCCACGCCCAGAAGAACCGCCGGGATCGTCCGCAGCAGGATCTTCACATCCAGCCAGAGCGACCAGTTCTCGATATACCAGATGTCCAGGAGCACCATCTCGTCAAACGTCAAGTTGCTTCGCCCGCTCACCTGCCAGAGCCCGGTCATCCCCGGCGCCACCTCCAGGCGTCGGCGGTGCCAGGGCTCATAGCGCTCCACTTCATGGGGCAGCGGCGGCCGGGGGCCGACCAGGCTCATCTCGTTCTTCAGCACGTTGAGCAGCTGGGGCAGTTCGTCCAGGCTCAGCCGGCGGAGAATGCGACCGACCCGGGTTCGGCGGGGGTCGTTGCGCATCTTGAAGATAGGGCCTCGTGCCTCGTTGAACGCCTGCAGGCGCTCCAGTTCCTGCTCCGCCCCCACGCGCATCGAGCGGAATTTGTAGCAGACGAAAGGCTTGCCGTGGCGCCCGATCCGGACCTGGCGCAGCAGCACCGGCCCGGGCGAGTCCAGTTTAATGGCCAGGGCGATGAGCCCCATCAGCGGGGCCAGCACGATCAAGGCCAGTGTGGCGATGGCCACGTCCATCGCCCGCTTCAGAAACAGATTGATGCCCCGGATCGAGACCTCACGGGTGCCGATGAGCGGGATGCCGTTGAGGTCCTCGATATCCAGTTGATTCAGGCTCAGTTCGAAGACATCCGGCACCAGCCGGAAACTCACGCCCTGGCGCTGACAGAGCAGCATGATGTCCACGATCCGCTGGTGCGAGGCCGAGGGCAGGGCGATGATCACCTCGTCGATATCAAACTCCCAGAGAAGGCGCGGCAGGTCGTCAGGCGTGCCCAGAGCCCGGAAGCGGCCGATATCCTCGCGGCGCCGCTCGTCGACGAACCCCACGATCTGGTAGCCCAGTTCCGGCTGGGCGACGACATTTTGCATAATCAAGCGGCCCTGCCGGCCGGCGCCGACCACCAGGATCCGCTGGAGGCCGATCCCCCGCCGGCGGAGATGGGCCAGGATAAACCGTTCGACCAGGCGCTCGGCGGCCAGCAGGGCGATGATCAGGGCCCAGGCGTAGACGAAGACCAGGCGCGAGTAGCCGAAGGGGCGGAAGTAGAAGACGGCCACGATCATCGCCGCGCTGCCGATGGTCGTGCCGCCGAAGATCAGGCCGACTTCGTCGATCCAGCCGGCGCCCCGGCGCAGGTGGTAGAGGCCGTTGAGGCGGAAGACCACCAGAAGCAGGGCGGTCAGCAGCAGTTCGAGGCCCAGGTAACTCGACCAGGGGAGGTAGTTTTCGAGGGTGACCTCACGTCCCAGCTCGGCCTGATAGCGCGCCCACCAGGCGCCGGCGAAGCCGAGGTTGATCAGACCGGCATCGAGCAGCGCCTGGGCTGGCGTGGGAAGCAGACGCCCGCGCCGTCTGGCCATGCCCCACCTTTCCCGTGTCTCCGACCCGGTCGTTCCCGGCTCAGGTCACCGCCGCCGCGTAGACCGCGAGGGTCGCCCGGGCCGCGGCCGGCCAGGTGAACTGCTGGGCCCGCTCGCGCCCGCGCCGGGCCAGCTCAGCCCGCCGGTCGGCATCGGCCAGGACCTCGGCCAGCGCCCGGGC
>Ga0073929_1000929_pt1 | contig 32661 bp, 24 predicted proteins | sample DewCreD2012metaG_3_FD_76966 | JGI IMG/M metagenome (GOLD analysis project Ga0073929, IMG submission 76966) | Hot spring sediment bacterial and archeal communities from British Columbia, Canada, to study Microbial Dark Matter (Phase II) - Dewar... ... | reverse complement strand
GCGTAGAGCATTGTGATCTGGTGCCCGCGGGTGGTCAGCACGCAGACGCGGTTAGCGTTGACGCGCACACAGAGCGTGGAGGCGCGCCGCACTGCCTGCGCCAGCCCCGGCCAGATCCACTGCACCCAAACAGCGGCCGAGAGCATCGAGTAGTGGCCCAGGTGGGCTACTAGGAAGCCGCTGTAGGGGAAGACGATGCCGGCCACCAGTGCCGGGATCCGGCCGGCGCCGAGCGTGGCCCGCGCCAGCGCGTAGGCGCCGAGGCTGGCGATCAGGTAGTGGGACAGGGCCATCAGCTCGAGCGTGCCGTAGGTGAAGGGGCGGGCCAGGAGGTACGCGATCCAGTTCGGCGGGTAGAGCAGGCCAGCCTGGTAGTTGGCGAAGTGGGGCATGCCGCTGAAGAGGTGGGGGTTCCAGAGCGGGAGCTCTCCCTCTTGCACCGTGCGGGCGCTGAGAGCGTGCAGGGGAAAGAAGAAGGAGTTGAGGTCGCCGCCGCCCTTCGGGACTTGCGCCGCCGTCAGCAGGGGGCGCCAGAAGAACAGGACGTGCGCCAGCAGGAGCCCGCCGAGCGCGACCAGCTCGCCGGCCAGCCACGGCCAGCGCCGCCGGAGCGGGCCAGCGGCGAGCAGCAACCCCACGGCCCACAGCCCGGCCAGTGCCGGCAGGGCCCAGAGCGGGATCAGCCCGCTCGTCCGAACCGCCAGCTCCGGGGGCAAGGCACACTCTCCCTGACCTCACACGTTGAACAGGATATGAAGGACGTCGCCGTCCTGCACGACGTACTGCTTCCCCTCGAGCCGGAGCACGCCAGCTCGCCGGGCCTCGGCTAGGCTCCCAGTCCGCACCAGGTCGTCGTAGGAGATGACCTCGGCGCGGATGAAGCCCTGCTGCAGGTCACTGTGGATGGTACCTGCTGCCTCCACCGCCGTCGTGCCCCGCCGGATCGTCCAGGCTCGCACCTCGTCGGGGCCGACCGTGAAGAACGAGATCAAACCGAGCAGCGCGTAGGAGAGGCGGATCACCCGGTCGCGTCCAGGCTCCTCGATTCCCAGTTCGTCCATGAAGGCCCGGGCGTCGTCGTCCTGGAGCTGCGCGATTTCCTCTTCCAACTTGCCCGGGAGCGCATCGACAGCGACTCCTGGCCGCCGGTAGCGGCTGCTCACCTCTGCCAGCAGGCGCTCGGCTGGCTCGCCGAGCAGCTCTTCACCGAGGTTCAGCAGGATCAACAGTGGTTTGGCGGTCAGAAACCCGAAGCCGCGGAGCGCCTTCGCTTTCTCCGCCGAGAGCTCGACCTCGCGGATCGGAGTCCCTGCGGTCAAGGCATCCTGGAGCCGGCCCAACAGCTCGGCCTCTCGCTCCTGTGCCTCCCGCTCGGCCGCGCGTAGCTTGCCCAGCATCGACTGGATGCGTGCCAGCCGTTTCTCGATGATGCTCAGGTCGGAAAAGGCGAGCTCGAGGTCGATGGTTTCGACGTCTCGCAGAGGGTCGACCGACCCTTCAGGGTGAGGAACGGCCGGGTCGTCGAAGGCGCGCACCACATGGACGAGCGCGTCGGCCTGGCTGAGATAGCCGAGCAGGCGCCCGCTCAGCCCGCGCTCGTGGACCCCTTTGGCCAGCCCGGCCACATCGTAGTACTGCACCTCAGCGGGGACGGTGCGGCGGGGGTTGAACATGCGGGTAAGCACGTCCAGCCGCGGGTCGGGCACCTTGACGGTGGCCAGGTTAGGCTCATCCCCAGCGCCGCTGAAGCCGCCGGTGACGGCCTTGGCGCGGGTGAGCGCGTTGAAGACGGTCGTCTTGCCGCTCTGTGGCAGGCCGATGAGCACGAGCTGCACTGGCATAGCGCCTCCGGATGCGGTGATCCCGCCAACTCCCACTCGCGTACGAGGCCGGGCCAGGCCCTGTTGTACCACGTGCAGGCGCGCCCGCTATACCGCTGCGATGGAACGCTTCGACCGCTCGCTCCGACTAGAGCGGCCGGATGGAGCCGGCCGCTAGGGTCGAGCGCTGCTGAGGAGCGGGTCGGGCACGCCGGCCTCTGCAAAGGCCCTGGCGCGCAGCCGGCATGAGTCGCAGGCGCCGCACGGGCGATCGCCGCCCTGGTAGCACGACCAGGTGAGGCTGTAGTCCACGCCGAGCGCCAGCCCAAGGCGGACGATGCCCGCCTTGGGCAGGTAGAGGAACGGTGCCAGCACCGGGATCCGCTTACCCTCCTCGACGAACTGCTTGCTGGCCAGGTCGGCGGCGCGCTGGTAGGCCTCCAGGAACTCGCCGCGACAATCGGGGTAGCCCGAGTAGTCGACCTGGCTGACGCCGATGACGATCGCGCTGGCTCCGATCACCTCTGCGTAGCCGGAGGCCACGGCCAGGAAGATCAGGTTGCGGGCCGGTACCCAGGTCGACGGGATGCCCGTCGTCGGCTCGGTGGGGATCGGCCCGGCCCCCGTCAGCGACGAGCCGCCCCACTGGGCCAGATCGATCGTGACGACCCGGTGCTCGACGGCACCGACCGCGCGAGCGACGGTCGCCGCCGATTCCAGCTCGCGCCGGTGGAGCTGCCCGTAGTCGAACGAGAGCGCGTAGAGCTCGTACCCCTGGGCACGGGCGAGGTAGGCGGCCGTGGTGCTGTCCAGCCCGCCGGAGAGCAAGACCACGGCGCGTCCGATGGGCGTCCTCGCTGCGCTCACCGTTTGCCTCCATCGCGCTCGGTGTGCCGGCCTCCAGACCATCATCTCACTACACTACCACAGCGATAGGCGGTAGCGGGTTCCGGCTCGCGGCGTGTTCGGTCGTTCTCGTTGCCCGGCTTGGGGCAAGGGAGGGCTGCTAGGCTAGCCGGGATGGCAGCCTCTCCGTATCCTTAGCCGTACGCCGCTCTGCCGCGGGGATGGGTGGAGTTGCCTAGGGGGGCGAGCGATGCTGCGCGGTGGGTATCCATTCCGCGGCCGCCAGACGAACTCGTCGATCTGGAGCCGGCACTACGGCCTCTGTCTCCTCGGCGCCGGCATGGCGGCGATCCTGCACCTGCTCTTTCACCGCGCGTGGATGAAAGCCACGAACGGCACCCGGCGGCGAGCACTGCTCGATGGGCTCAGCCACAGCAGCGCGGCGCTCGCGGTAACACTCCCGGCTGCGCCGCTCGTGCCGGAACCTGGATGGTTCGTTGCGGCCGGGCTGGCCGGTAGCCTGGCTCTCGACCTCGACCACATCGTCGCCGCGCAGTCGGTGCGGCTGGATCGGTGCATGACTATGCCCGGGCGGCCGCCGACCCACTCCTTCCTGTTCGTCTTGTTCGCCTCCGTGGTGCTGGCGGGGTTACGCCCGTGGCGGGGTCTCGGGCTGGGGCTGTTCCTCGGGCTGGGCTCTCACTTGCTGCGCGACCTAGGCACTGGCGGCGCGCCAGCGATCCATCCCCGCAGGGTGTACGAGCTGGCCTACCCAGTGTGTTTCCTGCTCACTGCCGGCCTCGCGGTGTTCGGCCGTCTCCTGGCGGCCACCTCGCCGCTACCCTCCCGGCAACGCGCCACCGGACGCGCGCCCGTGGCCCAACGAGCCGTCGCGCTCGAGCAATGATCGAGTAGTCTTCGGCGTCGTTTTGGCTATACTGGGGCGGGTTTGCTGGCCCGAGTCACTTGACTCTCGGGGAAGGGGTTCCAATGGGCGCGATCCACGGGATGCTGGGAGAGTCGCTGGCGGTGCTCTACCTTCTGGTCGCTGCGGGCTCCTACCTGCGACGGCGGCAGGGTGGGCTGCCGGCGTGGTTAACCGGGATCGCCCACGCGTTCCTCGCGATCCAGGTGGTCATCGGCGTGGCGCTCTTCGTCCGGGCGCCGAATATCATCACCTGGTGGCATCCAGTCGTCGGGTTGCTCGCCCTGGCAGCGCTCGGGCTGGCGGTCCCGCTCCGCTCCCGCCTGGGCCGGGCGAACGCGACCGCAGTCACCGCGCTGCTCGTCGCTATCCTCGTCCTGATTGCCGTCGTCATCGCGCGCGCTCGTTGAACGCGCGCTCCCGTCTTCCGGATGCGAGGCTCGTACGGGCCGTCTACAGCTCGCTGATGATCGGCAGGATGAGTGGGCGGGTCTTGGCCCGGCGGTAGAGCTGCCGCCCCAGCACGTTCTTGGTGCGGCTCACGAGGTAGCCGTGGCTGAAGCCGCCTTTCTGGCGCTTCTCTAGGAAGCGGCGGAACTCGTCGGTCACCTTCTCCAGCACCTCGTCGCTGATTTGCCCGTTGAGCCCCTGCGCGCTCACCTCTGGCCCAGCGATCAGCCCGCCGGTCTCGCGGTCGATCACGAAGGTCGCGATGATGACACCGCTGGTTGCGATCTCGTCACGCCGGCGGAGGATGGCCTGCTGGCTGGTGACGAAGTCCACCAGGATCGGCCCGGTATCGACCGTCCCTTCACGCCGGGCATCCTCGCGGCCGAAGCTCAGGATGCTGCCGAGTTCGGGGATCAGCACCCGCTCCGGCGGGTAGCCGAGCTCACCGGCCAGCTCGCGGTAGAGCGCGAGATGCCGGTACTCGCCGTGGATCGGCACGCAGAATCGCGGGCGCACGAGCCGGAGCATCAGCTTGAGCTCGTCACGGCTGGCGTGACCGGAGACGTGCACCGTCGGCTCGATCTCGGGATAGATCACGCGCACGCCTTGCCGGAAGAGCTGGTCGATCGTCTGGCTGACCGTCTCCTCGTTTCCCGGGATGGGCGTGGCGGAGAAGATGACGGTATCGCCTTCCGCGAGCTTGATGTGCGGGTGGTCGCCAACGGCGATGCGAGCGAGCGCGGCGGTGGCCTCTCCCTGGCTCCCAGTGGTGAGGATCATCGACTGCTTGCGCGGCAGAGCCGTAGCGACCTCCAGTGGAACGATGACACCGTCGGGCGGGCGCAGGTAGCCCAGTTCCATCGCTACCCGGGTGCTCTGCTCCATGCTGCGACCGGAGATCGCCACTTTGCGCCCGTGGCGGTGAGCCGCGCGAATCGCCTGATCCAGCCGCGTAATGTTGGACGCGAAGGTGGTCAGGATCACGCGCCCCCGTGCTGAGCCGATGATCCGGTCGAGTGTCTCGCTGACCACCGCTTCGGACGGCGTGTGGCCCGGTCGCTCGACCCGGACGGCATCGGAGAGAAGCACCAGTACGCCTTCGCGGCCGAGGGCGCGCAGCCGCTCCTGGTCGGTCGTCGGCCCGAGGGGCGGAGTGGGGTCGAACTTGTAATCCCCGGTGTGGACGACCCAGCCGAGCGGCGTCTTGAGCGCGATCGCGTAGCTTCCGGGGATACTGTGGGTTACCGGGATGAATTCGGCTTCGAAGTTGTGGCCGAGCCGGTAACGCGTATGCGGCTTCACGACCTGGAAGTCGGCCAGCTTGGGATTACCCAGCTCTTCGACCTTGGTTCGCGCGTAGGCCACGGCCAGCTCGGAGCCGTAGACGGGGATGGGAGCGATCGGGCGAAGCTCGGAGAGCAGGAAGGGGATCCCGCCGATGTGATCCTCATGCCCGTGGGTGAGCAAGATCGCGCGGAGTTTGGATAACCGCTCCTTAACGTACCGCACATCCGGGATGATCAGGTCGACACCGCGCAGATCTTCTCCAGGAAACTTGGCGCCGGCATCGACGATGACCATGTCCCCGCGGTACTCGTAGAGGGTCATACTCTTGCCGATCTCGCCGACCCCCCCGAGGGGGATGATGCGCAGCCGTGGTTTTGCCATCGATGTTCAACTCCCTCGAACGGCGGCGCCAGCTCCCCGGGCCGCCTCACAGTTGTGTCAATCATAGCGTACGGCTCTCCCTCTTTCGGCGATATCGAACGGCATGATGGCGCCAGGCTGGGGTAGAATAGACACAGTATCCCGTACGCCTTATCGAGCGCGCGAATACCCGCACGAGAACCTCCGCCGCCGGCCGGGCGCCTGCATGGCAGACTCGACGAGGTGACCGATGTGGCGAGAGCGCTTCGACGAGATGGCCGGGATCCGCTTCAAAGACCGGTTCGAGGCTGGTCGGCTGCTGGCCGAGCGGCTACGGGAGCAGCCTGTCGAGCAGGGGATCGTGCTGGCACTGCCGCGCGGTGGCGTGCTGGTCGGCTACGAGATAGCCTGCGCGCTCCATCTGCCGCTCGACGTCATCCTCACGCGCAAGATCGGCGCCCCGTTTAACCCTGAGTACGCCATCGGCGTCGTCGCCGAGAATGGCTTCGTCTCGATCAACCGGCGGGAGATCGAGCTCGGCGTTGCGCCTGAGGACTACCTGCAGCAGGCGATCAGGGAGAACTTGCACGAATTGGCTCGCCGTCGACAGCTCTATCGCGGGGGGCGGCCGCTCCCCTCGTTGAGCGGGCGGACGGTCATCCTGGTCGACGACGGCGTCGCGACCGGCTTTACCATGCTCGGCGCTATCGCTGCGGTCAAGGACCAGCAGCCAGGCGCCATCATCGTGGCCCTGCCGGTGGCACCGCCGCAGGCGGTGCGCCGCCTCGAGGAAGAAGTCGACCACGTCGAAGTCCTCCTCGCGCCCGAGCACCTCGATGGCGTCGGGGCCTGGTACGAGGACTTCCACCAGGTGAGCGATGAAGAGGTGCTGGATCTGCTTCGCAGAGCCCAGGAGACGGTCGCCCGCTCGACCACTCCGGATGAGACGTCGGCGACCTGGTGAACTGGTGCCCGGGTTGCCGGCGCGCGGGCCTTCATCGTCTCGGATCTCTGTCTCAGCAGGCCCCAACAAGGGCCATTTCGTGCTTTAATCAGATGACGCCGGGCATCCGTCCACTGCCGGCAGCCCGTACGAGCGACGAGAGGACCACAGACGACTATGGCTAAGCGGATCGGCATCTTCGTTGCCTGGCCTTACGCCAATGGCGACCTCCATCTCGGCCACGTGGCCGGGGTCTACCTGCCGGCGGATATCTTCGCTCGCTACCACCGCCTGCGCGGCAACCAGGTGTTGATGGTCAGCGGCAGCGATGCCCACGGCACCCCGATCACCGTGGCAGCCGACCGCGAGGGGGTCTCCCCCGAGGAGATCTTCCGGCGCTACCACCACCGCTTCCTCGAGACATACCGCCGGCTGGGGGTCAGCTTCGACCTGTTCACCCACACGCATACCGAGAACCACGTCGCGGTCTCCCAGGACATCTTCCGCACGCTCAACGAGCGGGGATACCTCTTCACGCGCACACAGACGCAGTTCTACTGCGAGTACGACCGCCGCTTCCTGCCCGACCGATACGTCGAGGGTACCTGCCCGTACTGCGGCTACCCGAATGCCCGCGGCGACCAGTGCGACAACTGCGGCCGCACCCTCGACGCTACCGAGCTGATCGATCCGCGCTGCCGGCTCTGTGGTCGCACGCCGGTGCTGCGCGAGACGGAGCACTTCTTTTTCGACTTGCCGGCCTTCAGCGATCAGCTTCTGGAGTACATCGAGCGGCAGGTACACTGGCGTCCCAACGTGCAGAACTTCGTCCGCAACTTCATCCAGGAGGGGTTGAAGCCACGGCCGGTCTCCCGGGATCTCGACTGGGGTGTCCCCATCCCGGTTGCCGGCTACGAACACAAGGTCATGTATGTCTGGTTCGAGGCGGTCATCGGTTACCTCTCGGCCAGCATCGAGTGGGCGCGTCACCACGGCGACGGAGAGTCCTGGGAAGCCTGGTGGCGCGATCCGTCTGCCCGGGGGTACTACTTCATCGGCAAGGACAACATCCCCTTCCACGCGCTCATCTGGCCGGCCGAGCTGATGGGCTACGACCGGTCGCTCAACTTGCCATACGACATCCCGGCGAGCGAGTTCCTCAACCTCGAGGGGCAACAGTTCAGCACCAGCCGCAACTGGGCTGTCTGGGTGCCGGACTTCCTCGATCGCTACGCGCCCGACCCGCTGCGCGATTACCTGACTAGCATCGCGCCGGAGACGCGGGACAGCGAGTTCACCTGGCAGGGTTTCGTCGAGCGCAACAACAACGAGCTGCTGGCCACCTGGGGAAATCTGGTGAACCGGGTCGTGAGCTTCGCGTACCGGAACTTCGAGGGGCGCGTGCCGGAGCCAGGGCAGCTCTCGGCGCGCGATCGCAACCTGCTCGACCAGATCGGCCAGGGCTTCGCCGCCGTGGGCGCCCTCTACGAGCGGGTCGAGCTGAAGGCGGCTCAACGCGAGGCCATGGCGCTGGCCCGGGAGGTCAATCGCTACCTGGACGAGAAGGCGCCCTGGTTCCAGATCCGCGAGAACCGAGAAGCGGCGGCGACCACCATCTTCGTCGCGCTCCGCGCGATCGACTCGCTCAAGCTCCTGCTGTCGCCGGTACTCCCGTTCAGCAGCGAGCAGGTGCACCACTTCCTAGGCTATGAGTCGCCGCTCTTCGGCGAGCAGGTCATCGAGCCGGGCACTGCGACCGGCGGCCACGAAGTGTTGACCTACCGGCCCGCGGCCAGTGAAGGCGAAGACCGCTGGAAGCCGAGCGAGTTGGAGCCGGGGCGGACGCTTCGCCAGCCGGTCGTGCTGTACCAGAAGCTGGACGAGTCGGTGGTCGAAGAGGAGCGCCAGCGGCTCCTCGTGCAAGCGCGCAGCTAGCCGGCGTCTGTCCGCCAGGGGCTGGGGGCCCGGCGAGCGGGAGAGGGACATCCACTTCGGTCGCCCGGGGCGCCTGGTCCTGAGCGAACAGCCGGGCTGCCTCGCTGCGGGCGGCATGAGCGGGCCTACTTCACTTTCCCGCGTGCCGCGACCGGCCAGATGACCTCGACCTTGCCGTCCCGCACGCCGACCAGCTCGTCGTGGAGGTTCAGGCACATCTCCTGGTGCAGCGGGATGAAGGTGAGCCGCTCGCCGACGCGAAACCGGTGGTCGGACGCGCTGGTGTCCACGTGGCCGTGCTCGACGGACATCGCGTAGATCTGGATCTCCGGGTACTCGACGCAATAGCCGTAGGGCACCGGCGGGTAGCTGGCGAAGGTCTTCATGCCGCCGTCGATGATGATCCGTCCCGGTGCCGGGGTGCTGACGACAGTGCAGACGACCCGGAGCGGGCAGCGATCGGGATGCAGGTCCTCCCGGCTGCGCACCCGCGAGCGCCCTTCCCAGACATAGGATCCGCTGCGGTGCTCGGTGCAGCCGATCTCCCGGGAGATCTCCTCCAGCCCGGTGCCCCCGCCGCTGATCGTCGCCACCGGGATCCCATCGCTCTCGAGCAACCGGATCGTCTCCTCCAGGAAGGCTTTCGCCTCAGGACGGCTGGGGTAAGTCATGATCCCCTGGAAGTCGAGACCCGGGAGGCGAACCAGCGCGCGAGCCAGCGCCCGTGCTTCCTCTGGCGACTGTACTCCGCAGCGGCGAGCACCGGTATCCAGCTCGATGAGTACGCGCACGCGCACGCCGTCGGCCTGGAGCTGCTCGGCGATACCGCGTGCGGTCTCCTCGGAGTCCACCGCCACGGTGATGGCGGCGCGCCGCGCCAGCCGCGCCAGTCGCTCGAGCTTGGCCTTGCCGACGATGTTGTAGGGGATCAGGATATCGCGGATGCCTGCCGCGACCATTACCTCGGCCTCGCCCAGCTTCTGGCAGCAGATGCCGATGGCGCCGGCCGCGATTTGCCAGTGGGCAATCTCGGGGATCTTGTGCGACTTGGTGTGTGGACGCAGCAGGATGCCCAGGTCGCGACAGTAGGCGGCCATCTCGCGGAGGTTGCGCTCGAGCACGTCCAGGTCGCAGATCACCGCCGGGGTGTCGAGGTCATCGACCAGCACAGTGTGCGCTCCTTTCCCTCTCGCGACCGCCGTTGCCTCGATGTCGGAAGACTTCTCTGGCCGTGCTTTCGCCGCTATCCCCGGTCGAGGAGTTCCAGCACCGGTGCCAGCCGCTCGATTCCAGCTAGGGTGTTGGGCTCTACCCGCACCTGGAGGTGGGTGATCCCGGCTCGCGCGTAGGCGCGGAACTCCTCGGCCAGCCGCTCCGGTGGGCCGGTGAGCGGCTCGGCCACGACGCCGTAGATGGGGCCGTGCCCCTCGAAACCGACCAGCACGGTGGCCGACCGCTCGAGCGTGCCGGGCTCGCGCCCCACCTCCGCGCAGGCCTCGTCTACTTGGGCCTGGAGCGGGGGTACGCCGTCCACGCGGTTTCCGGTTCCGGAGTAGTAGGTGTTCCAGATATCGGCGTACCGCGCTGCCAACCGGAGCATCTTGTGGCCGGTCGAGCCGATCAGGATCGGCGGGCCCTGTGGCCGTGGCCCGCGCGGCCGCAGCTCGCACGCGCGCATCTGGTAGAAGCGACCGTCGAAAGCGTCGATCGAGCCCTCGCGCAGCAGCCGGTGGATGATCACCAGCGCTTCCTCGAAGCGGCTGTAGCGGTGGTCGTACGGGAAGCCGAACGCCTGGAACTCCGGCTCGTGATAGCCGGCGCCCAGGCCGAGGATCAGGCGGCCGCCGCTGATCTCATCGATGGTATCGGCCATCTTGGCGATGAGCCCGGGGTTGCGCCAGTTGGTGCAGACGACGAGCGTGCCGAGTTCCACCCGACGGGTCGCAGCCGCCAGGGCGGAGAGGAGCGTGAGGCACTCCCAGAAGCCTTCGGTCGGCTGGTCTGGCTGGCGAAACAGGAAGTGGTCGACGACCCAGACCGAGTCGAATCCCACGTCCTCGATCAGGTGAACCATCGCCTCTAGATCGCGCCAGTGCGGAGTCCGCCCGTCCCACCGGAACTCCGCCTGAGGGAGAAGGATTCCCACCTTCAGCGGTCGCTTGCCGGGCTGACCCATCGAACGCCTCCTCTCCCGGGCTCGCCGTTCACCTGGGGCTCGCGAGGTTGTTCAGTATAAGCACACAGGCCGGCCGATCGGTCAAGATCGGCGAGCGTCGAATTCGAATGCCCGTCGGGAAATGGTGATGCGCTCGCCAGCTCGGAGCGACCGCTCGGCCGGTGGTTCAGGTTCGACGGCGCGGGTCGAGCAGGCGCCCGAAGTGGCGAGGATGGGTTAGGGATCAGGCGCGATCGATGCTGGATCGACTCTATTCCTGGCTCCAGGATGCGACCATCGCCTCAGCGAGCCTGGCGGCGGCCCACTCGAGCAGCTCCTGGTCGGCCGGGCCGAAGGCGTCGACTTGGTTGCCGTCCACGTCGATCTCCCCCAGCACCTGGTCGCCGTGCTTGATCGGCACCACGATCTCGGAGCGAGTCTCCAGGAAGCACTGCAGGTAGCGGGGGTCAGCGTTGACGTCCGGCACGATGATCGTCTCCCCCTGCGCGGCGGCAGCGCCGCAGATCCCCGTGCCGATCGGGATGCGCACGTGTTCCGTCGCCGCCGGACCGCGCCAGGCGACCAGCACCAGGTCTGGCCCTTCGACCAGGTAGATGCCGACCCAGTTGTGGGTCGGCAAGGTCTCGTTGAGCACCCGGCAGACTCCATCATAGAGCGCGTCCAGGTCACCGGTCGACGCAAATAGCTCGGCGAGCCTCGCTCGCGCGGTCTCGATCGCGGTCGTCTCTGCCCGGCTCGTCATGCCGTTCGTCGCTCCTCCCGAGGCAGTCTCGTTTCCCAGCGCATTTTACCCTTCTGGCGGTCGCTGGCCGTATCGCCACTCGTAGTAGTGGCGCCCGACGTTGCCGAACTCCACCTGCCAGCCCATCGCGTTCGAGGGGGTGTAGGTCAACAGCCGGCGCTCGAACGCCTGCACCAGCACCCACTGCTCCGCCCCGGCGACACGTGTCCTGATCCAGTAAGGCTCGCTGATCGGGTGGCCGAGCACGTAGAGCCAGTCCCATGGCTGGCCCTGCGTCCACTCCCAGAAAACGGCCGCCACGTTGATCCCGGTCACTGGGTCGTACCAGGCGTACGTCGTCGATCCGAGGCTCGGGTCGGTCGTCACGGTGCCGTCCCTGGACAGCACCTCGACCACCGGCTGGCCCGTGCGGTCGGGCACAGCCCGACCGGGAGCGATCGCTGCCAGGTGGTGCAGGCTGGCGTACGTCGGCGCGTCCGGGTTGAGCGGGGCCGGGTCGCCAGCGAGCGGCACCTGGGCCGGGCCGACCGGCTGGAACGCGTTGTCACCGACCTGGGCTGCCCCGAGGATCATGTCTCGCACCAGCAGGCCGCTGGTCACAAACCAGGCCGAGGTGGGGTCGCCACCCTGGTCGGTGATCTCCAGCCGTGCCTTGTCCAGGTAGTAGACCGTCCGTTGCCCGCCGGGGGACTCGGCGTAGGGCTCCTCGAGCGTCGCCCAGATATCGGGTCCCCAGAGCCAGGAGCGGTCTTCGATCTCCAACCAGACCGCGGCATCGGTCGACCACCACACCCGCTGCAGGGCCGGCGGCGCTCCGGCCAGGCCCGCCGGAAGCTGGGTAGCCGCGCGCAACCCGTCGCGCGCCAGCGGCTCCTCCGGTGACACCGCTGTCTGGAAGCTGGCCTGGTGAGTAAAGGGCTGGCCGTTGGCCGTGCCGGTGATCGTGTACGTGTAGAGTGTGCCCGGCTGGAGCGGCTCGGTCGCCGCCAGCAGGGCGGTGCGGCGGCTCAGCCAGCCGCTGCCGGTGGCGAACAGGACGTCGACCGGCTGCCCGTCGGCGAGCAACGACGCGCTGGTGAACTCCACGTCTCCGGCGCCGAAGTACTTAAGCGTTATCGGATAGCCGATCGGGAACGAGGCATCCGCGAAGGGGTTCGGCACTTCGCCCCAGAAATGGGTGTCGACCCCAGTCGTGCCGTCCGCCGGCCAGGCGACCCACTCCGGGCTGGCGGTGTCGCTCCAGCTCGGCGAGCCGACCACGATGACCTCGATGCGGACGTCTCCCTCGCTCACCCAGCCGAACCCGATGTCGGTGTAGCGCGGATCGATCAGCGGCAGCCGGTGGTTGACCGTCCCCATGAACCAGCGGATGGAAGTGGTCAGTGAACCGGAGAGGCCGATGTTCTCGTTGACAGAGCCGGCGTAGCCGTGCGCGCGAGCGCGGTCGCCGATGCTCGCCCCGGTGAAGCCGGGCTTGCCCTCCTGCTCCTGGTGTAGCCCCATTCCGGCCAAGCTGGGGTCGCCGTAGTTGAGCTGGTAATACCGCGCGTGTGCCGTGGCAGCCGACTCCAGGGCCGGGTGGCGTGTCATCGGCGGCAGCCCCAGCCAGGCGCGGTAGGAGTTGATTAAGGCCAGTGCCTGCTCGGCCGGGTCGGTGCTCTCGACCGCGACTGCGCGCGGGGAACCGATGAATACGAGTGGAGACAAGATCAGGACGGCACTGAGCACAACGAGGAGATTCCGGCAGGTACAGCGAGACTGCGCCCCCAGCGGTGCTCCCATCCCCTGTCCCTTCCCTCTGGCCTGCCTGAGCAGCCCGCGAGGCACCCGGCAAGCGCTGGTATCCCTTCCCGGGTCAACTATGCCACACTGAGGACAGGATGCCATCACCGAACGTACAATGGGGTGGTGTTGCACGGCGCCGGATCTCGGCTTCTCGTGAAGCGGAAGTTGAGGCGACAGATGATCGAATTGCTCGTGCTCATCCTGATCCTGCTGGTACTGCTGTTCGCGATCTGGACGACGTTCCAGCTCGTGGGCCTGCTGATCACGCTGCTCGTCGCGGCGATCATCGGCTGGGTGGCCGACCAGATCGTGCCCGGCAGCCTGCCCTATGGGTGGCTCGGCGCGATCGTCGCCGGGCTGCTGGGAAGCTGGCTGGGGAGCCTGCTGCTGGGCGATCTCGGCCCCGAGCTGGGCGGCATCGCGATCGTCCCGGCGCTGGTGGGCGCGATCATCCTCGCCTTCCTCTACAACGTCGTGGCCAAGCAGGCCCGCGGCCGGCGGTTGTAGGCCCTACCGCCGCGCGGGGGCTGCCCACGTTTGACGATCGGGCTGCCGGTTGCTACCGTTATAGAGGGCACAAGCGAGCACCGTAGCGGCGATGACGGAACCGAGTACGCCGTGAGCACGCGCTCAGCGAGTCCGGGTCTGGTGCGAGCCGGGTGCGCGTCCACGGCGGAACATCCTTCCCGAGCTGCTACCCGAACCCGGGCCCGGCCCGCGAAGTAGGCGTAGACGGGAGCCGCCCGTTACCGCGGCGAGGACACGCGTGTCGATGCACGCCTGTCCGTAGAGTGGGCCCGGCTGAACCCGGGCCAAGCGAGGTGGTACCGCGGGGAATCCCCGTCCTCGGTCGAGGACGGGGTTTTGCGTTATCGGGGCATCGTGCGCGAGACGGTTGGTGGAGGAGAAGGAGGTCGGCCGGTGTTCAAGCCAGTGCCAACCAGAGGTGTCGACTTCCCTGCGATGGAGCGCGAGCTCTTGCGCTGGTGGTACGAGGCCGGGATCGTCCAGAAATACCTGAAGAAGAACGAGAAGAGCGAGAAGCGCTGGTCGTTCCTCGACGGCCCGATCACGGCCAACAACCCGATGGGCGTGCACCACGCCTGGGGGCGTACCTACAAGGACTTCTACCAGCGCTTCTACACCATGCTCGGCTATCGCCAGCGTTACCAGAACGGCTTCGACTGCCAGGGGCTGTGGGTCGAAGTCGAGGTCGAGAAGGAGCTGGGCTTCACGTCGAAGCAAGATATCGAGGCCTACGGCATCGACCGCTTCGTAGAGAAGTGCAAGGAGCGGGTGTTCAAGTACGCCGCCATCCAGACCGAGCAGTCGAAGCGGCTCGGCTACTTCATGGACTGGGACAACTCGTACTACACCCTCTCCGACGAGAACAACTACATGATCTGGCACTTCCTCAAGGTGTGCCACCAGAACGGGTGGATCTACCACGGCTACGACGTGATGCCCTGGTGCCCCCGCTGCGCCACCGGCCTCTCGGAGATGGAGGTCAGCGAGGGCTACCAGGAGATCACGCACTTGAGCCTCTATGTCCGATTCCCGCTCGAAGGGCGGGAGAACGAGTCGCTGCTCGTTTGGACCACGACCCCCTGGACACTGGCGGCCAACGTGGCGATCGCGGTCCACCCCGAGCTCGCCTACGTGAAAGTGCGCCAGGGGGACCATGTCTACTACCTGGCGAAGGACGCGGCCAGGACAGCGCTGCGCGGACACTACGAGGTGCTGGAGGAGCTGCCCGGCGGCGCGCTCGTCGGTCTGGTCTACCGCGGGCCGTTCGACGAGTTGCCGGCCATGCAGGGCGTAGCGCACCGGGTGATCCCCTGGGACGAGGTGGATGCCGCGGAGGGGACCGGCATCGTCCATATCGCACCGGGTGCCGGACGGGAGGACTACCAGCTCGGCAAGCAGTTCGACCTGGCGGTGGTGGCGCCGCTGGACGAGAACGGCGTCTACCTCGACGGTTTCGACTGGCTGACCGGGAAGCGGGTCGGCGAGGTGGCGGAGCCGATCGCGCGCAATCTCGAGGCCAAGGGCCTGCTCTACCGCTCCGAGCAGTACACGCACCGCTACCCCACCTGCTGGCGCTGCGGCACCGAGCTGGTCTTCCGGCTCGTCGACGAGTGGTACATCGACGTCGATCCCTGGCGCGAGCGCGTGATGGAGGCGGCCAAGACCGTCCGCTGGATCCCGGAGTTCGGGCTGGAGCGCGAGCTCGACTGGCTGCGCAACATGGACGACTGGATGATCTCCAAGAAGCGCTACTGGGGCCTGGCGCTCCCGATCTGGCAGTGCCCGGACTGCGGCTGGTTCGACGTGATCGGCAGCGAGGTGGAGCTGGAGGAGCGCGCCATCGAGGGCTGGGAGGAGTTCCGCGGGCACTCGCCGCACCGGCCCTGGATCGACAAGGTGAAGATCCGCTGCGAGCGGTGCGGCGGCGTCGCCTCGCGCATCCCGGACGTCGGCAACCCCTGGCTCGACGCCGGCATCGTTCCGTTCTCGACGCTCAACTACCGGCACGACCGCGCCTACTGGCAGCAGTGGTTCCCGGCCGACTTCATCACCGAGTCGTTCCCGGGCCAGTTCCGCAACTGGTTCTACTCGCTGCTAGCCCAGAGCACGGTGCTGGTGGACCAGGCGCCGTTCAAGACCGTGCTCGGCTTCGCCAGCCTGCGGGACGAGCACGGCGAGGAGATGCACAAGAGCAAGGGGAACGCCATCTGGTTCGACGAAGCGGCCGAGCAGGTCGGCGTCGATGTCATGCGCTGGCTCTACCTGAGGCACAACCCGGCGCAGAACCTGAACTTCGGCTACCGTTTGTGCGACGAAACGCGGCGGCAGTTCCTGCTGCCGCTCTGGAACTCCTACGCGTTCTTCGCCAACTATGCGGCGCTGGACGGATTCCACCCGGCCCAGCACGACGTGCCGCTGGCCGAGCGCACGCTGCTCGACCGCTGGATCCTCTCGCGCCTGCAGGAGGTCGTGGCGGTCGCCCGCGAGCGGATCGCCGACTACGACTCGGCTGCGGCCTGCCGGGCGATCCAGGACTTCGTGGTCGAGGAGCTGTCCAACTGGTACATCCGCCGCAACCGGCGCCGCTTCTGGAAGACCGAGAGCGACCGCGACAAGGCGGCGGCCTACCTGACCCTGTACGAGGTGCTGGTGACACTGGCCAAACTGCTGGCTCCCTTCATCCCCTACACCGCCGAGGCGATGTACCAGAACCTGGTACGCTCGGTCGACCCCTCGGCGCCGGAGTCGGTGCATCTGACGGACTACCCGGAGCCGGACGAGGGCAAGGTGGACGCGGCGCTGGCCCAGGACATGGCCTGGCTGCTGCGGGCCGTGGAGCTGGGCCGGGCGGCGCGCAACAAGGCCAACGTCAAGGTGCGCCAGCCGCTGCCGCGCGTGCTGGTCGGCTCCCGCGTGCCTGAGGCGCTCGAAGCAGTTCGCCGCCTGCACGACCAGCTCCTCGACGAGCTGAACGTCAAGGCATTCGACGTGATCGAGCATCCGGAGGAGTACCTGACGTACCGCGTGCGGCCGAACCTGCCGGTGCTGGGGCCGCGGCTCGGGCCCAAGCTGCCGGCGCTCCAGCGGGCGCTCGCCGAGGCCGACCCAGCGCAGGTCGCCCGGGCGGTGCGCGCCAACCGGCCGGTCACGCTGGTGGTCGACGGGGAAGAAGTCGAGCTCGGGCCCGATGACCTGCTGGTGGAGGCGATCGACCGCGAGGGCTTTGCCGCCTTCGAAGACCGTGACCTGATCGTGGCCGTCGACCTGTCGATCACCCCCGAGCTGCGGCTCGAGGGCCTCGCCCGTGACTTCGTGCGGGGCGTGCAGGAGGCGCGGAAGAACGCCGGCTTCGAGATCGACGATACGATCGCGGTGGTCTACGACCCGCAGGGAGAGCTGGCCGAGGCGGTGGAGCGCTTCGCCGACTACATCAAGAACGAGACGCTGGCGGTCGAGCTCCGGCCGGGCCGGCCGGCGGAGCAGGACGGCTACGTCGAGGAGGTACGTGTCGGCAAGGAGCGGTTCGTCGTGGGGCTGCGGCGGGTCGGCCGGCTGGCCAAGGTCACGGCGGACGGCCAGTAAGCCGGCATCTCTCGCTGCGCCACGTGCCTGTCGAGCGGCGTCGACCCGTATGGACGGCGCGCGCGAATAACCAGTCGAGGGGCGAATAACTATTCGCCCCTCTGCGGCATCTGGTCGGCCCGCGCGCTGGCTTTGGACTGGAGTCCGCACGGCGAGCGGCTCCTCGTATCTCCGGACACCGAAGCACCTCGCGAGGGAGGCGACTTGAGCAGCTCGCCGTGCAATCCAGCCGCTGGTGATGCGCCGAAGCCCGGTCGCGCGCTGGCTGACGGGCAGACGGAGGCCATCTCGGCTCAGTTGACCCGGTTGCGCCGTCGACTCAAGCGGCTCGAACCGCTGGCTGAGGTAACGGTAACGCTCCCCAGGAGCGGTCGCAGCTTCAGCGTCGTGCGACCGCTGGATGTCGACCGGCTGCTCGATGAAGCCGAACGCGACCCCGAGGAGCAGCTCCCCTACTGGGCCGAGCTCTGGCCGAGCGGCATCGCGCTCGCCGACGCGCTCTCGCTGGAACCGGAGACTGTGCGCGGTATCTCGGTGCTGGAGCTAGGCTGTGGGCTGGGGCTGACCGCCGCTGCGGCGCTGCGGGCTGGCGCCGAGCTGCTCGCGACCGACTACGCGCCGGAGGCGCTGCTCCTGACCCGGCTCAACTGCCTGGCCAACGCGGGCCGCGAGCCGGCGACGCTCCGGCTCAACTGGCGCCGCCCGTCTCCCCGGCTTCTAGCTGCTGCTGGCCCTGCTGGCTTCCCGGTCGTCCTGGCCGCCGACGTGCTCTACGAGGAGCGCGACGTGGAGCCGCTGTTCCGGCTGGTCGGGGAGGTGGTCGCCCCTGGCGGGCTGCTCTGGCTGGCCGAGCCGGGACGGCACTCAGCCGCGCGGTTCCTCGCACTCGCCCGGGATGCCGGCTGGCGCGGCTCTGCTGAGACCTGGGACGGCCCCTGGCCCGATCCTCTCGATGAGCGCGTGCGCGTCACCGTCCACCGCCTCCGCCGGCCCTGAGGCGCGGATTGCCGAGCTCGGCGGTCTGCGCGCGATCGCCCCGTGCGCGAAGCGCTCGAGCCATTGAGCCGCGACTCCGCGGTGGGCACAATCTGCCGGCGAGAGGGAACTCGCGTAAGGGCTGCCCGATGTATCACCCGACGACCCGTCTGCTCACCGTGCTGGAGCTGCTGCAGGCGCACGCCCGGCTGAGCGGTGCGGAACTGGCTCGGCGCCTCGAGGTCGACCCGCGCACGATCCGGCGCTACGTGACCATGCTCCAGGATCTCGGCATCCCGGTAGAAGCCGAGCGTGGCCGACACGGCGGGTACCGCTTGCGACCCGGTTACAAGCTCCCGCCACTCCTGTTCACCGAAGAGGAGGCGCTTGCGGTAACGCTCGGGCTGGTCTCGGCCCGGCGGCTCGGCCTGGCCGCAGCCGCGCCAGCGGTGGAGGGGGCGCTGGCCAAGCTAGAGCGCGTGCTGCCCGAGACGGTGCGCGAGCGCGTGCGCGCGATCCAGGATACGATCGGGTTCACGCTCCCGGCCGTCGAGCCGGCCTCGGCCGACAGCGCGACGCTGGCCATGCTCGGCGAAGCGACGCGACGCAAGCAGCGAGTCTGGCTGCGCTACCGTTCCTGGAGCGGCCAAGAGAGCGAGCGCCTCGTCGATCCCTACGGGCTCGTCTTCCACCGCGGCCGCTGGTACCTCGCCGGCCACGACCACCGCCGCGGTGGGGTGCGGGTGTTCCGGGTCGACCGCGTGCTGGCGGCGGAGCTGCGCGCCGAGTCGTTCGAGCGGCCGGACGGGTTCGACCCGGTGGCGCACGTGCAGCGGTCGCTGGCCGGGGTTCCCTGGGGTCGGGAGGTCGAGGTCGTGCTCGAGACGACCTTAGCCGAAGCGCGCCAGCGCGTGCCATCGACCGTCGCCGTATTGGCGGAGGAAAGCGGCGGAGTGGTCCTGCGTGCCCAAGCCAGCGACCTCGGTGCGGCGGCGCGCTCCCTCGTCGCGCTCGGCTGGCGGTTCACCGTGCGCCGTCCCCCCGAGCTGCGCGACGAGCTGCGCCGCCTCGCCGCCGAGATCGCCTCCCTGGCGGTCGAGTGAGGCCAGCAGGCCCGGCCTCCGCGGCCCCGACTCCAGCCCGACGGGCGCGCGGCGGTGCCTGGCGCGCCGCGAACCGGTACCGAAGGCCCGTTCACGCCCGGCCGATCCTACGCTATGATCGGTTCGCGGAGACCGGCTGGATGCGGGGGGCCGGCCGTGCCCACCATCTACGACAACAGAGAGCACGTCCTCCTTCCCCGGCTGCAAGAGCTGCTCAGCCAGGCGGTACGTGCCGACTTCTGCGTCGGCTACATGCGCCTGCGCGGCTGGCGCGAGCTGGCTCCGCACATCGAGCACTTCGAGGGTGGCGGCGAGCGCTGCTGCCGGGTGCTCGTCGGCATGTTCGAGAGCCCTCGCCAGGCGGCTGGCCGCGGCCAGGCGTTCCTCCCGCCCGCTGACACCCTGGACGGCCCGGCGCGCGCCCGGCGTTTCGAAGAGGCGCTGGCCGACTTCCGCGCTCAGCTCGAGCGCGGCCTCCCGACGCATGAGGCCGAGGCCGCGCTCCGTCAGCTCGCCCGGCAGCTCCGCTCCGGCAAGGTGCGCGTCCGCCTCTTTCTCGATTACCCGCTGCACGCCAAGCTCTACCTGATCGAGCGCTCCGACTCGGTCAGCCCGCTCGTCGGCTTCGTCGGTTCCAGCAACCTGACGCTCGCCGGGCTGCAGGATCAGGGCGAGCTGAACATCGATGTCGTCGAGCAAGACGCCGCGCGCAAGCTCCAGCGCTGGTTCGACGAGCGGTGGGACAGCGCGGTCGAGGTCAGCGAGCGGCTGGCCGAGCTGATCGAGGCGAGTTGGGCCGCCGAGACCCCCCGCTCTCCCTACCACGTCTACCTCAAGATGGCCTATCACCTCTCGGAGGATGCCCGCGTCAGCCGGCACGACCTCCGCATCCCCGGCGAACTGGGCGACGTGCTGCTGGACTTCCAGGCCGCGGCGGTCACCCTCGTCACCCGGCTCATGCTGCGACGCGGTGGCGCTCTCCTGGGCGATGTCGTCGGGTTGGGCAAGACGCTGATGGCGACGGCCGTGGCGCGCATCCTCCAGCAGGACGAGGACGCCAACACGCTGATCATCTGCCCGCCGAAGCTGATCGACATGTGGCAGCACCACGTCGACCGGTACGGCCTGGCGGCCCGCGTCGTGTCGCTCGGCCAGGTGACCGACGAGCTCCCCACGCTCCAGCGGTTCCGGACGGTGATCATCGACGAGAGCCACCTGCTGCGCAACCGGGAGGGCAAGCGCTATCAGGCTGTCCAGGAGTACATCCGCCTGAACGAGCCGCGCGTCCTCCTCCTGACGGCGACTCCCTACAACAAGCACTATCACGACCTCAGTAACCAGCTCCGGCTCTTTCTGGACGAGCACGAAGACCTCGGTATCCGCCCGGAGCGCTTCTTCGCCCACTGGTTCGCCCAAGGACGCACCGAGGCGGACTTTCGCGCCAGGTACCAGTGTTCCCCACGCTCCCTCCGCGCCTTCGAGGAGAGCGACCATCCGGACGACTGGCGCGACTTGATGCGTCTCTTCCTCGTCCGCCGCACCCGGCGCTTCGTCCTCGACACCTATGCGACGTACGATCCCCACCGCGGTCGCCACTACGTGCTGGTCAACGGTCGTCGCCAGTACTTCCCCGTCCGCGAGCCGCGCACCCTCCACTTCCCGCTCGACCCGTCGGATCCGCAAGACCAGTATGCCCGCCTCCTCAGCGACGACGTGCTCGACCTGATCGCGTCGCTCCACCTCCCGCGCTACGGCCTCCGCGAGTACCTGCGACCGGGCGCCGAACGCGAGCTGTCGCCGAGCGAGCGGCGCGTCATCGAGAACCTGAACCGTGCCGGACGCCGGCTCATCGGATTCTGTCGCACGAACCTCTACAAGCGCCTCGAGTCGAGCGGGGCGAGCTTCCTGGCGTCGGTCGAGCGCCACGTGCTGCGTAACCTGGTCGTGCTGCACGCGTTGCGAACCGGCCAGCCGGTGCCGATCGGCACGCTCGACCCCGCGATGCTCGATCCGGCCCTCAGCGACCTCGACCCGAACGCGCCCGAGCGGTCGGAGGCAAGCGCGGCGGGTTCAGGCGAGCCGGCTCTCGCCTGGCTGAGCCGCCTCGCGGCCGACACCTACCGCCGTCTCGCCGACCAGCGCGCCGGAGACGAGGCCTGGGCCTCGGCGTGGCTGCCGGCGCGGGTCTTCACGCCCGAGCTCGAGGCCCATCTCGATGCCGATGCCCGCGCGCTCGCGCGTCTGCTCGACCACGTCGGGCCCTGGCGCGCCACGAGCGACCGCAAGCTGGGCGCGCTCCTCGACCTGCTCGCCCGCGACCACGGCGACGACAAGGTGCTGGTCTTCAGCGAGTTCGCCGACACTGTCGCCTACCTCGAGCGCGAGCTGCGCGCGCGGGGCCTGGACGGCCTGGCGGCGGTCACCAGCGACACCGAGCACGTCGGCGCGCTCGTGCGCCGCTTCAGCCCTGGCAGCAACGGCGGCCTGCTTCCGGGCGAGCGCGAGCTGCGCGTGCTCCTCTCCACCGACGTGCTGGCCGAGGGGCAGAACCTTCAGGACGCCCACGTCGTCGTCAACTACGACCTGCCGTGGGCCATCGTCCGGCTGGTGCAGCGCGCGGGCCGGGTCGACCGCATCGGCCAGCAGCACGAGAGCATCCTCGTCTACTCCTTCGTGCCCGCCGACGGGCTGGAGCGCGTCCTCCGCCTGCGGCAGCGGCTGCTCCAGCGCCTGCGCGAGAACGCCGAGGTCGTCGGGGCCGACGAGGTCTTCTTCGGGGGCGCCGATGAGGGGGAGCGGTGGCATGCGCTCTACACCGAGCAGGCCGGCGCGCTCGACGACGCTCCGTACGACGAGGACGTCGATCTGACGAGCCTGGCGCTCCAGGCCTGGCAGAGCGCCAGCGAGCAGGATCGCCAGCGTGCCCAGGCCCTCCCGCCGGTGGTCTACGCCACCCGCCACCATCGCCCGCGGCCCGGCGACCCGGCCGGAGTGCTCGTGTACCTGCGCGTGCGGCGCGGTGAGGAGCGGCACGACATGCTGTTGCGGACGGGCCCCGGCGGCGAGCTGGTCTCCCAGTCCGCTGCCGCCGTCTTCCGCGCCGCCGCCTGCGGGCCCGATACCGAACCGCGCTCCCCGAGGCCTGACCACTTCGCGCTGGTCGAGCAGGCCACGCGCCAGGCACTCGGCGGAGGGACGGACAGCGGCGGCCAGCTCGGCCCACCGAGCAGCCCGCGCTCCCGTCTCTACCAGGCGCTCCGGCAGGCGAGCGGACGCTTGCCGGCCGGCAGCGAAGAGCGCCGGCTGGTCGACCAGGTCATCGACGCCGTCTACCGCTACCCGTTGACCGCGGCGGGCCGTGACTTCGTCCGTCGCCAACTCCGGCTCGGCCGCGACCCCGTCGAGCTGGCGCGGCTGGCGGTCGAGCGCTTCCGAGAGGGGAACCTGGTCGTCCTCACCGCCGAGGACGGCCCACCCGAGGTGGAGCTGGTCTGCTCGCTCGGGCTGCGGGAACCTGGGTGCGAAGAGGATGAGGAGGAGCCGTGAGTACCGTGACGACCGCGAACCTGGCCGATATCAAGGAGTGCCTCGACGCCGCCGACCTGGAACGGCTGTTCCTGCGCGTGCTGAACTGGGGAACGTGCCGCATCGAGGCGCAGCCGATCTCGGCCAGCCACGGTCTCCCCGCCGAGCTCGTCGCGGCGCCGCTCGCCGAGCTCGGGGGTGTCGTCGTCTTCCGCGTCGACTGGCCCGAGCCCGGTCTGCCCACCGTCGGTGAGCGCCGGGCCGTCTCCCGCGCGCTCTCTCACCGCTTTGCCGAGCACGTGATCGTCTTTGCCAGTGCCGACCGGCGCTCGCTCGCCGTCGTCTGGCCGCGCCTCCGGCCAGACGGCCAGCGCGAGCTGCGGGCGCTCACCTACGAGCGCGGTACCCTTGCCCGGACGACCGTCGAGCAGCTCGCCCGGCTCGGTTTCGCGCTCGACGAGCTGCTCGGCGAGGGCCCCTCGGTGGTCGAGGTGTCGGAGCGCCTCGACCGGGCGTTCGACGTGCAGGCCGTGTCCGAGCGCTTCTACGACGACTATGCCGCCGCCTTCCACCGGGCCGAGGAGGCGACCACCGGCCTCGAGGCCGAGCAGCGTCGCGCCTTCGTCCAGCGCCTGTTCAACCAGCTCCTGTTCGTTCGCTTCGTCGAGCGCAAGCGGTGGCTTCGCTTCGACGGCCGCACTGACTACCTGCGGGCGCTCTGGCAGGACTACCAGCAGCGGCGCGACCCTGATGCCTCCTTCTACGCCGAACGGCTACGGCTGCTCTTCCACGTGGGGCTGAACACCCCGCACGAGGTCAACGTGCTCGGCATCCGTCCCGACGGGCCGCTCGCCGATCTGATCGGCCAGGTGCCGTTCCTGAACGGCGGGCTCTTCGAGGAGCGCGAGGACGATACCCTCGCCCGGGTGCCAGACGACGCCCTCGCCCCGGTGGTGGACGACCTGCTCTACCGCTACAACGTCACCGTCTCCGAGAGCACCCCGCTCGACGTGGAGGTCGCGGTCGACCCCGAGATGCTGGGTCAGGTCTTCGAGCGGCTCGTCACCTACCGGCACGAGACTGGCGCCTACTACACCCCGCGGCCGATCGTGAGCTTCATGTGCCGCGAGGCGCTCCGGGCGTACCTCGAGTCCGCCTGCCCACACGAGCCAGCCGCCGCGCTCGCCGCGTTCGTCGAGCGGCACGACGCCGGCGGCCTGCGCGACCCGGAGGCGGTGCTCGACGCGCTGCGCCGCGTGACCGTCTGCGACCCGGCCTGTGGCAGCGGAGCCTACCTGCTCGGCATGCTCCACGAGCTGCTGGAGCTGCGCCAGGCGCTCTTCCGATCCCGCCAGCTCGACCCCCGCAGCGTGTACGAGCGCAAGCTCGAGATCGTCGAGCGCAACCTGTACGGCGTCGACATCGACGAGATGGCCGTCGAGATCGCCCGGCTGCGCCTCTGGCTCTCGCTGGTCGTCGATTTCCAGGGTGAGGGCGCGCCGCCCCCGCTGCCCAACCTCGACTTCAAGATCCGCCAGGGGGACAGCCTGCTGGCTCCCGCGCCCAACCCCCAGCAGCTCGCCCTGCGCAAGTCGCTCGTCGACCAGTTCGCCCGGGCCAAGGCGGAGTACCTCCACGCGGCCGACCCGAACCAGAAGAAGCGCCTGCGGGAAGAGATCGAGGCGCTGGAGCGCCAGATCGCGGCCTGGGGTGAATACGAGCGCCACGATGGCTTCGACTGGGCGGTGGAGTTCGCCGAGGTCTTCGCCGGGGGCGGCTTCGACATCGTGATCACCAACCCGCCGTACGTGCGGCAGGAGCTGATCGAGCGCCAGCTCGGCCGCGGCTACAAGCGGCGCCTCGCCGAGCGCTACCCGGACGTCTACACCAGCACGTCCGACCTCTACGTCGCCTTCTACGGCCGGGCCCGGCACTTACTGCGCGAGGGCGGGGTCGGGTGCTTCATCTCCTCCGACAAGTGGCTGCGCGCCGCCTACGGGGAGCGGCTACGGCGCGCCCTGCTCGACCAGCAGCGGGTGCGGCTGGTGGTGGAGTTCGGCGATCTCCCGGTCTTCCAGGCGACGACGTACCCGATGATCGTGCTCTGGCAGCGGGCGCCGCGCGGCGGGCACGCCACGCGCTGGGCCCAGGTGCGCGACCTGAAGGCCTGCTACGACGAGGGAGTCGCCCAGCACGTCGGGCGGATCGCACTGGAGGTGCCGGCCGAGCAGTTCGGGCCCGGCAAGCCGCGGCTGGCGCGGCCTGACCGGGCGGCGCGGCTGGCCCGGATGGAGCAGGCCGGCCCTCGGCTGGGGGAACTACCGGGTCTGACGGTGTACTACGGGATCAAGACCGGGTTGAACGCGGCGTTCGTGGTCGACCGGCCTACGCGCGACCGACTCGTGGCTGAGGACGCGGCGAGCGCGGAGATCCTCAAGCCGCTGCTGGTAGGGGACGACGTGCGTCGCTACGAGCTGCACTTCCGCGAGCGGTACCTCGTGTGGACGTATATCGGTGTGCCGATCGAGCGGTATCCGGCGATACTGCGGCACCTGCGGCAGTACGAGGAGCAGGCACGGCGGCGCTACGACAAGGGAGAGCACTGGTGGGAACTGCGCGCCTGCGACTACTACGACGCCTTTGCCCGGCCCAAGATCGTCTGGCCCATCATCGCCAGAGAGGCGCGCTTTGCCCTTGACCTTCGAGGATTGTTCCTTAATGATAAGTGCTTCTTTGTGCCGATAGAGGATTGGTACCTTCTCGCTGTATTGAATTCGGTACCGGTCTTCCTTTACCTAGAGTGGCTTTGCTCACGAATTCAAGGAGGAAACCTCGAGCTACGCGAGGTGTTCGTGCGCCAGTTGCCGATCCCCGAGGCGCCGGAGAGCGAGCGGGCGGCGGTGGCGGCGCTGGCCCGCCGCGCCCAGGCGCTCCACGCCCGCCGGCGGGAGGCCGTGGAAGCCTTCCTGCGCGCGCTGGGGCTCGACCCGGCGGCCTCCTCCAGCCGCAACCGGCTCGAACAGCCCTGGACGCTCTCCCTCGACGAGTTCCGCCGCCTGGCAGCGCTTCTGCCCGCCCCCGACGAGCGCGCCTTCGCGGCTGCCCGCGAGGAGACGGCCGCCCTGACGGCGGAGACCGAGCATGTCGAGCGGGAGATCGACGAGCGCGTCGCGGCCCTCTACGGCGTCGACCTGCCGGACGACTGACGCCGTGACGCGGCCCAGTGGCGGCACCGGTTGGGAAGGTGGTGAGCACCGCACTGCACGGCGCGTGGGGGCGGTAATCACAGAGGCACAGATCTAGCAGGTTTTTCGGGAGGAGGGCTGCGCAATGGGTATTGTCAAGCGGATGGTCTGTCTCGCGAACTCACGCAAGCTCTCCGGTCGCTGCGTGGCTGGCATCGAGATCGACGAGGACGGGAAACGCGTCGGCTGGATCCGGCCAGTTAGCGATCGACCGGAGCGAGAGGTGTCGGAGTACGAGCGCCAGTACCCGGACGGCAGCGACCCGCGAGTGCTCGATATTATCGACGTACCGTTGCTCAAACCTCTCCCACACGAGTATCAACAGGAGAATTGGCTGCTCGACCCAGAGTACTATTGGGAGCGCGCGGGACGACTGCGTTGGGACGATCTCGCTCGCCTCGCCGATCCTCCCGACCCCTTGTGGATCAACGGCTATCACACGTACCACGGTCGAAACGACAAGGTTCCGTACGCCCAGGCAGTCCGACTACGCGACTCGCTTCGTCTGCTCCGCGTCGAGCGGCTAGTGCTCGCCGTGTCCGCACCGCATGCCGCGTTCGGTGACGCCAAGCGGCGCGTTCAGGGACAGTTCGTTCACCGTGGGGTGGAATATCGTCTCCGGGTCACGGATCCCGTCTACGAGCGCGCGTACCTGGCGAAACCAGATGGATACTATGAGATCGGGGAATGCTTCTTGACCGTCAGTTTAGGTGAGCCATTTCAGGGCGACTGCTATAAACTGATCGCGGCGGTGATCGAACCCGAGGGAAGAAGTCCACGATGAGCCAACCGAGGCACCCGGTTTTCACCATCGGGCATTCCGCGCACACGATCGACGAGTTCATCGGACTGCTGCGGCGACATGGCGTCGATGCGGTAGCTGATGTGCGCTCGATGCCCTACAGCCGCGTTGCCCCCCAGTTCAACCGGGAAGCGCTCGCGCGTAGGTTGAGGGCAGAAGGTATCCGTTACGTCTTCCTCGGGGAGGAACTCGGTGGCCGTCCAGCCGACCCCTCCTGCTACGAGAACGGTCAGGTGCGATACGAACGACTCGCCCAGACAGAGCGGTTCAAGTACGGCATCGAGCGCGTGATTCGCGGTGCGAACCGCTACCGGATCGCGCTGATGTGCACGGAGAAGGAGCCGCTCGAATGCCACCGAACCTTGCTGGTGGCGAGAGCGCTGCATGACCGTGGAGTCGACGTGCGACACATTCTGGCCGACGGGCGGCTCGAAGCTCACGAGATGACGATGGAACGGTTGCTCGACCTCCTCGGCCTGCGGCAGGTGGATCTCTTCGGCTCGCATTCCCGCTCGCACGAGGAGATGCTCGCGGACGCGATTGCCCGCCAGGCGAGCAAGGTGGCCTGGTCCCAGGCGCAGTAACTCATGAGGGTATCGAGGAGCGTTCATGAGGATCTTTACGATCGGGTTCACCAAGAAGTCGGCGCAGGAGTTCTTCGAGCTGCTGCGAGCCTCCGGCGCCGAGCGTGTCGTCGACGTACGTCTGAACAACGTGTCCCAGCTCGCTGGGTTTACCAAGCGGGACGATCTGGCGTATTTCCTTCGCCAGATCTGCGATATGGACTACGTGCACGTACCGCAGCTCGCCCCTACACCGGCAATTCTCGATGCCTACCGCAAAAAGCAAATTACCTGGAACCAATACGAGGTGCGCTTTCTCGAGCTGATGGAGCAGCGCCGTATCGAGGAGACCGTCCCCAAGCAGATCATCGAAGAGGGCTGTCTCTTGTGCAGCGAAGACAAGCCGGATCACTGTCATCGGCGGCTGGTGGCAGAGTACCTGGCGCGGCACTGGGGTGACGTGGAAATTCTGCATTTGTGACGTGCTCTGGTTGACCACGCCTGTTCTTCGAAACCCGGGCGAGTAAGTGAATACCCTCCGGTGTGCCATAGCGTGCGCATCCAAGGCCTGAAGGGAGCACCCTCGCCGGGGACTTGCGCTCCAGTAGCCGGTAGCCTTCCACGGTCCATAAAGTTGTCGCCCCCTGGTCGAGCGCCTCGCCGGTTCGCTTTGACCGTGTGCCCAGTAGAGGCGGTGGAGCGGCCGTATGACGGCAAGCCGAGGCCGCGGGGTGGAGAGGGGAGCCGGGCGCGCTCGGAGGACGGTCAAACAGGCAGGAGCGCCCGGTCGAGCCCAAGTACGAACGGGCCTTGACGGGGTGGCTGGTGGTGGGCCATACTGCGGCATCTTTTAGAATCCGGAGGACACGTGCAACGCGTCGTCGAGGGTCGGAATCGCTATCACCTCTCGGTCAAAGAGCTGCCGCGCGACGAGCGCCCGCGCGAGCGCCTGCGCCAGCTCGGCGCGGGCGTGCTCACGAACGCTGAGCTGCTCGCGATCATCCTCAACACCGGGACGCGCGGCGAGTCGGTCATCGACCTGGCGCAGCGGCTGCTGGTGGAGCACGGCGGGCTCGTGGGGCTGGCCCGGGTCGACTTCGAGACGCTGCGCGGGGCGCACGGGCTGGGAGAGGCCAAGGCAGCCAAGCTGAAGGCCGCGCTCGAGCTGGGGCGACGGCTCGCGCTGGCCCAGCCCGAGGAGCGGCCGACGATCCGAACCCCCGAAGACGCCTACGCCGTGGCCGGCGCGGAGATGGCGGCGTTGGAGCAGGAGCACCTGCGCGTGCTGTTGCTCGATACCAAGAACCGCGTGCTGCGCACCGTGACCGTCTCGCAGGGGAACGTCAGCGGCGCGCAGGTGCGCGTGGCTGAGGTGTTCAAGGACGCGATCCGGCACAACGCGCCGGCGCTCATCCTGCTCCACAACCACCCCTCTGGCGATCCGACCCCTTCGCAGGCCGATATCGTCCTCACTGCGAGCGTGGTGCACGCCGGCGAGCTGCTGGGCATCGAGGTCGTCGACCACCTCGTCATCGGGCACGGGGACTTTCGTTCGCTGCGGCGGCTGGGGCTCGGTTTCGGAGGGAACGGGGCCCGTTGAGCGGAGTGGGGGTGGGAGACCAGTGGGTGGTGTGGACAGCCTGGTGAGCGGATCGATGGGTTGAGGTAGGCGTCGCAGTCGCTGCGCGGCGACCTCGCGCGGGGGAGGAGGAGAGCGAGCGACGCGGGCGGACGCTTCGATGGGCAGCGACGTGCTCTAACGGTTGCCGTGTCTATGCGGAAGGGGGCTGGTCATGGACGAGCGGGAGACGATGGGTGCGCAGCCGGGCTCGAGCGGGTCGCCCCAGACCTTCGCTGGAATTCAGCCGGCGGCAGAGAACGACAAGCTGATCTCAGCGTTAGGCTACATCTTCTAAATTATCGTTCCGCTCATCGTGCTGCTGACCGACATGAAGAACAGCGCGTTCAACCGCGTCCATGCCTTTCAGGCGCTCATCTTCGGCGGCGCAGGGTTCGCGTTCGTTATCCTGTACACGTGCGTGACGACTGCGATCACCGCAGCGGTGCCGCCGCTGGGCTGCATCCTTTGGGTCGGCTACTTCCTGCCATTGATTCTGGCGCTGTACTACGCGTTCAAGACCTTCACCGCCGGTCAGGTGGAGTTTCCCTACCTGAGCCAGGCGACGCGCTCGCTCTTCCGCCAGCAGCTCGTAGGGCTGGCCTGAGCAGGGTCTTTCCCTTTCTAACGGGGCAGCCGAGGGGACAGACGGACTGGGCTAGCAACAGAGTCGTCGCTACTCGTCTCCATGAATACCGACCCGCTCGCGCGCGGGCGCGGGCACGGCCGTGCCGGCGAGCGTCGCGGAGAGCGACCCGGTCGTCACGCGCCTGGAAGGCCAGCTCAGCCGGCGAGCCGCGACGTCGAGCGGGAAGAGCAGCGCCGCGGCGCCCAGTAGCCACGGCCAAAGGGCCAGCCGCTCCTCCAGCCTAGCGACCGGCGGGCTCGCCACGAGATCGGCAGGCAGGCGGAGCTCTCGCCCGCCTGTGCCCTCGGCGAGCTGGCGGAGCAGGACAAGGTTCACGCCCGCGGTGCGGCCCTCGAATCCAGGCACTGGGACGCTGAAGGTCGCCAGCTCCTCCTTGATTACCTGATCTCCCGCTCGCTGGCTGAAGAGCACTCGGTAGGTACCAGGGTGTTCGACGGCGAGGGTCTGCTCGTAGACTCCCGGCGCGCGCTGGGGCAATGCCACTTCGCGGGCGCTGCCGTCCGGCAGCGCGATCGTCGCGCGGGTGTCCAACCCGTTGGCGAACGTACCGTCTTCCCGCAGGCTCTCGACGCGCAGGAGCACGCGATGTCCGCCGGGTTCAGGTTGGGCCGAGACGAGGAAGTCTGGCCTGACCGGGGCCGGCATCGACCAGCGCACCACCTGCGACCAGAACAGCCCGGCGTTGGGCCAGCCGCTGTCCAGCCAGCGGCTCGACCAGCCCGCCGGCGACGCGTCTGACGTCCAGGCCACCACTCGCCCGAGCCCGTACTGCCAGTGGGCCAGCAACGGATCACCCTGGGAGGTCTCCAGCGCGGTCACAGCCCGCTGCCGGGGCGTGGTGGCGATATACCCGTTGAGCGTGGGCAGGTCGCCGGCCAGGCTGCGGAGCAGAGGGCTGGAGGCCGCCGGTTGGGCCGTCACCTCGCTCTCCACCACCGCGCTGCGGATCAGAATCGAGGTCTCCTGCGTGGCGATCCTCGGAACCTGCGTGCTGCGCTCGGTGAAGTGGTACCGACCTCCACCGAGCTCGGCGAGCCGGGCTAGCAGTTCGGTGTCGGCATCCGAGCCGATCGCCACCGTGGAGAGGGTGATCTGGTGCTGCTCCATGCGCCGAAGGAGGGCCTCGTACCCGCGATCGCTCGACTGGCCATCGGTCAGGAGCACGATGTGCTTCAACCGGGCATCGACTCTCGACGCTGCCTCATAGGCAGCCTGGAGGGGCGGCAGAATCGAGGTGCCGCCGCCGCTCTCGAGACCGCTGATCCGTTCTTGAATAGACCTGATGGTATCCGCGCTCTCGATACGCGTGGTCGGGACGATCCACTGGTATTCCGAATCGAAGGCGACGATTCCGATCACGTCGCCGGGCTGCAGGAGCCCGACCGCCTGGATGGCGGCCTCGCGCGCCATCGCCAGCTTGGAGGCCTCGTTCGACCACGCCGACGCCATGCTGCCGGACTTGTCGAGCACGAGGAAGAGGGCCACGCTGCTGCGCTCGGGCCGCTCGGGTGGCCGGCTTGAGACCGGCAGCATCTCGTCGAGTGTCGATCCCTCGTAGCCACCCGGCCCGAAGCTGCGCTGCCCGCCGATGACGACTAGCCCGTGCCCCAGTTCGCGGACGAAGAGCTGGAGAGTCTTCTGCTGATCTAGCGTCAAGCTAGTGGCCGGCGTGTCGACCAGCACCGCCGCATCGAAGCCGGCCAGGGGCTCGGTCGTCGGGGGGATCTCGCTCGACGGCTGGACCTGGACCTCCAGGCCATCCGCGCGAAGGATCTCGGCCAGGCGAGCGACCTGGCCCGGCTCGTGCTCGAGCACCAGGACCCGACCAGGCTCTTTGGCCACCATCGATGCCGCCAGGCTATTGTTGTCGGCGCGCGTATCTCGTGCCGGCACCACGTCGGCCTGGATGTCATGGAACCCGGGGGACGGCAGCCGAAGCGTCACCGGCACGCGGCTGATGCCCGGCTGCAGCGCCAATTGCTGCTCGGAGACGAGCTGCCCATCGAGCGAGACCCGGAGCGTGGCGGTGATCTGCCCACTGCTGTGAAGCACGACCGGCAGGTCGATGAGGTCGCCGGCTCGGGCGAACGGCGGTGCTTCCAGCGCCGCAACGGTTACCTCCAGTTGCTGGCGACCAAGTGGGCTAGTCGGCACGTAGGACACTGCGATACCGTCAGCCGCGGCTTGGCGGACCGCGCGCGCAGCGTCGCCGGCCGTCTCCCAGCCGTCGGTCAGCAACACGATCTCGCCGGCGCTCACCTCGCGGGAGGACAGCACGCTCCGCGCCAGCGTGATGGCGTGCTCGAGGTTCGTCTCTCCTCCGGGTGGTGAGCTGACTCCCGATCCGGCGAGCTGTGCCCATTGACCGAACTCGATCACCGCCGTCCGGCTGTCCGGGCCGAGTTCCTGGATCGCCTGGCGGATCCAGGCCTGCGCCCAGGCCCGCTGCTCCGGGCTCAAGCTGTCGGACACGTCGATCGCGAACACGACGTTCCTGAGCGGCCGGAGGAGCCCGATGAAGGGCTCGGCCAGCGCGAGGATGAGCAGCGTCACGATCAGGACTCGGAGCGCGAGCGCCGCCGCCCGCTGGCCGGCCGGCATGGCCCGCAGGCGCGCGCGGGCGAGTATCAGGATCGCCAAGACCGCTGGGGGGAGGGCCAGCAGGAGAAGCGGATGCTCGAAGTGGATCCCAGTCAACCTGTCCACGCTCATCCGATCCACTTTCTCTGGTGCGCTGCCTCGCGCCGCGCGCTCATAGACTTGCTCGTCCCTCGCTCGCTAGCCACGGCGCGTGAACACCAG
>Ga0073929_1000924_pt1 | contig 32803 bp, 33 predicted proteins | sample DewCreD2012metaG_3_FD_76966 | JGI IMG/M metagenome (GOLD analysis project Ga0073929, IMG submission 76966) | Hot spring sediment bacterial and archeal communities from British Columbia, Canada, to study Microbial Dark Matter (Phase II) - Dewar... ... | reverse complement strand
TTCAGCCGTAAAGGCTCCTCAATCTGGCGAAGTCGGCTCGGCAGGAGCCTCGCCCTCCCCAAGAAGGAACCTTGCCAGACCGATAGCGCAACATAACTCTGTTTATTTTTTCAAAATTCATAAGCCTGCGGCTACTCTTTTCGTGGCGGAGAGCACAGTTCCTGTAGGAGTGCGAGAATCCAGCCTTTTTGTTCACGAACCGCTTGCAAAGTGTTTAAAGGATATGCTATGATGTGACAAGAGTTTGTCTCCAGAGAGGGTGCTCATGAAGCGCAGTGTCGTCCTCCATCGCCGGGTGCAGAAGAAACTGAGAGAAAAGGCTTTACCACACGACCAGGTGAGCAAATGCGTGCGTTTGCTCTGCGAAGGGCAAACCGACCACCTCGGCTTGCGCATGAAACGTCTCAAAGGTGTTGACCGTCCCGTGTTCGAGGCGCGAGTCAACCGTGATGTACGCCTCATCTTCACCATACAACCCGCCCACGAGTACGGCGGTGCAAACGGAGGGACAGGTCGCTCGGATGGCAACCACTTGCGCGACCGTATCGTTGTGTGGGACGTAGACCATCATGACGATGCCCTGAGCGCCGCCCGCCGTATCTCGTACGATTCGCTCCATCAGGCAGAAGAGCTGTGCCTTGCGAGCAGCCTGCACGAGCAAGGCACACTGGAGGAAATAGCCATCAGCAAACTGCCCGATTATCCCACCGTGCCTCTCTCGACAGTGGAAAGGGAGGTTAAGACAGGTAAGAGTGTGCTCAACCAGTACATCCGCCCGCACTACCGGGGTGAGGAATGGTGGCTGGAGCAAGCGTTATCGGTGGAGCAGGAGAGTCTGTATGACGCGCAGGAGTTTCTGGAGATCGACATGGACCGTATTGAGCAGGAGATCGAGCATCTCGCGCAGAGCGACGAAGATTTCCTGCTGCACCTCTTGCCGGAGCAGATGGAGTTCGTACGGAAGCCGGGTCCGCTACTGCTGAGCGGAACGGTAGGTAGCGGCAAAACCACCATCCTGCTCTATCACTTATATCGTCAGGCTCGAGCGAACCCCGCCGGCAGGTATCTGGTGGTCACCTATTCGCCGACGTTAACCTCCCTGTGTCAGCTGCTCTTTGAGCACCTGCCGGAGGGACGAACGTTGTTGCAGCGCGTGGACATCCTGAGCTACGAAGACCTGCTATACCATTGGTTCCCCCACCAGCAGGTGGTGATCTATGCAGAGAGGCGCAGGCAGTTTCATGAGGCGTACCAGCGTGCCAAACGGGTCTGGAGGCAGGGGAACCTGAAAGAGCCTCTCAGGTCCTGGAAGCGTCGTCACAGGGAGTTCCCCTGGGATGAGGAGAGATTGTGGGCAGAATACTGGGACGTCATCAAAGGTCAGCTCAACTGGCAAACGCGCCAATTACTGGACCGCGAAGGCTATCTGCACAATGCGGCGAGCAATTTGCAGCCAGAGGAGCGCGAGGTAGTTTTTGCGGCTATTGAAACATGGTTCAGGCTGGGCGGGCAAGACGAATTAGACCTGAGCCGTGATCTGTGGGAACAGCCCAAAAAGGTCGTCGCTTCATACGACGGCGTATATGTGGACGAGATTCAGGACCTGTGCGAAGTACAGTGGATGCTGCTCATGCGTCTGGTACGGCATCCCACGGGGCTGTTCCTCACCGGTGACCCCTTCCAGGCGTTGCGCCCGTCCGGTTTCCACTGGAACAGGCTTGTCAGCAGGATTTCTCAAGAGGTGACGGTGCAAGAAGGCTCGCTGAAGTTGAACCTGCGCAACAGCCGACAGATTGCCCTGTTCGTGCAGGGGGAGCTCGAACGGATCAAAAGGGAATACGACCTCGATGAAATGCCGGATTACCATGTGACGGCGCTGTTAGATGGACTGCCTCCTGTTGCTGCAACGCTCGATTCACCTGCCCTCAGCGCACGACGGCTGGCGGAGTGGCTGGGCGACCAGGGAGCGGTCATTGTATGGGATACGGCGGATGAAGGGCACCCCTTTGCCCAAGAGCTACGCCAGCAGGGTGTGCTGTTGTGCTCGGTGGAAGAGGCAAAGGGTCTGGAGTTCGACCGCGTGATTCTGCTCAACGTCTATTCGCAGATGCACACTCAGATGAGACAACCGCCGGTGCTCCGCCAGCAGGCTTTCTCGCGCCTGTATGTGGCTCTGACGCGAGCGCGGAGGGGGCTGGTGGTTGTGGAAGACAACCCGCGGTGCTTGCCCCCTTCGCTGCCGAAGCTGAGCGAGCAATGGCTGAACGCGTGGGAAGTGGTGGAGACGGTGGTAGTAAGGAGCTATGAAGCACTGAAAAATCCAAGCAATTGGACCGAGGCACGACGGATGGAACGGTCTGGACGCCTTGTGGAAGCTGCGGAGCTATACGAGGGAGTAAGGCATTACTCCAATGCGGCGCGGTGTTATGAGCAAGCGAAGGACTATTCTAACGCGGCGCGGTGTTATGAGCAGGCGAGGGACTACTCTAACGCGGCGCGGTGTTATGAGCAGGCGCAGAACTACGGCAAGGCGGCATGGTGTTACGAGCAGGCGAAGGACTACTCTAACGCGGCGCGGTGTTATGAGCAAGCGCAGGACTACCCCGACGCGGCGCGGTGTTATGAGCAGGCGCAGAACTACGGCAAGGCGGCATGGTGTTACGAGCAGGCGAAGGACTACTCTAACGCGGCGCGGTGTTATGAACAAACGCAGGACTACCCTAACGCGGCGTGGTGTTATGAGCAAGCGAAGGACTATCCCAATGCTGCGAGATGTTACGAGCAAACTGGTAGAACAAGGGACGCCGCACGGTGTTGGGGACGTTTGAATGAGCAGCAGGGTAAGTGGTTAGAGGCAGGACAGTGGTTTGAGAAAGCTGGTTTGCTTGCAGAGGCTGCGGGATGCTATGAGCAGGCAAAGGACTACGCCCGTGCGGCAGCGTGTTATGCGAGGTCGAAGGAGTATGTGAATGCAGCACGGTGCTATGAGCAGGTAAAGGACTACGCCCGTGCGGCAGCGTGTTATGCGAAGTCGAACGAGTATGTGAATGCAGCACAGTGCTATGAGAAGGTAAAGGACTACGCCAGTGCGGCACGGTGCTATGAGCAAGCACAGGATTATGCCAACGCAGCGCGGTGTTATGAGCGGGCAGGCATGCCGATAGAAGCTGGGCGGTTGTACGAGCGTGCAGGCAACATGCACGATGCAGCTCGATGTTACCAAAAATACGTTCAGGATCTAGTTGCAACACTAGATTGGCCTCGAGCAGTGGCTGACGCAGAGAGGATGGTACAGGTCAAGAAGCTGTCTTGGGAAGATACTTATCTTTTGATAGCACTGTACAAGCGCCTGAAAGCAGGGTGTTCACACACTGTTTACTCAAATGATGGGACAGGAGCTGCTATTGGATTGTTGCTCGGTGCTGCAATCGGTGAGTTGTTGTTCGGACTGCTTGGTGTGTTGCTTGGTGGTTTCTTAGGGGCAGCGGTCGGTAGCGCCGGGAGCGGTACTAGTCGTACCGTAACCCTCGAGGCTGACCCTGAATTGCTTGCTAAGATTGAAGCGAAGCTGGCGCAGCATGGATACGAAATTACAGAATGAAGCTTGGTCAGCGAGGCGATCACCGATTCGCCTGATAGCGGAGCGGACTTCTTGCTGCGGTAATTATCTTCCCTCGCTTCACACCTCCCACACCCTCGGCTCCATCGTTTGCGTATCCAGTATAACCACCGTGCACTTGCCCGTGAGCCAGCCGCCTACTTCGCCCGGATTGACCACCAGCACCTGACCCTCGCGGCGGATGTCCAGCCGGTGGGTGTGTCCGTACACCAGCACGTCCAGCGCATTGCCCGCCGCGATGGGCGCAACCAGCTCGTCCTGATGCACCACGCCGACCCGCTTGCCGTCCGCCTCCACGACGGCGATTCGGGGATGCACCTCGCCGATGGGCTCGAAGGCTCTGGATAACCCAATGCGCTCGCCGTCGTTGTTGCCGAACACCGCCACCACCCGGCAGGGCGCGTCGTGCATCGCCCGCACCGCAAAGGGTGCCACGAAATCGCCCGCGTGCAGTATCAATCCCACGCCCTCGCGCTCGAACAGCTCCATCGCCGCGCGGATTTTGGGCAGGTTATCGTGACTGTCCGCCATGATGCCTATCTTCATAAGCGTATCTCCTCTCCGATTTCAGGGAGTATCACCTTACTTATACCCGAGAACCGCTCCACGAAAGCTGCCGGTTCGGTAGTGTGCACCGGAATCAGCGTCTTCGGGCGGATGGTCTCTATCACCCGTGCCAGCTCCTCGCCGGAGGCGTGTCCCGACACGTGCAGGGGAACCCTCTCGTCGTCCGGGTCGTCCTGCGGGGGGTGGCGCGTGAAACCGAAGTGCTGTAGCCACCGGTTGAGCCGTCGGTCGTCGATACGCTGTTCCTCCGTCATCGGCTCGCTGAAGGATTGTATCCATAACCCATTTGAAACCTTCAGGTACGGCAGCTCGTTGAGGTCGAAGTAGCCGAAGCAGAGCAGGTACTGGTCGGGATGGCGCGAGATTTGCTGTGCGGTGATGCACAGGTTGCCATACAGTTCGTGCAGAGCCTTCTCCCACGATTCGGAAGGCGGTTTGCCCACGCCCTGATACACGCGCAAGGAGCCGTCGTCTAACGGCAGCTCGTATCCGCTCTGGCGCCACGCATGGAGCAGGTACAGGTCTTTGGGGTTCACCACCACCTGCCTGCCGCATTCGCGGGCGGTATGCCAGAACCGCTTCAGACGTTCCAGATGGGTCATCGAGAAGTTTGCACTCACCAGCCGTTGGGCGTGCTGTTTTAGCAGTCTGGCGAACTCTTCCTGCACATCGTCTTCGGTGTGGCCGGAGCCGGTGCGCGTGATGCGCGTGCCCTCGATGATGAGTGCAACCGGTTGTAGCCGCGCTGCCTCTTCCATAAATCGCTCGGTGAGGTGTTTGCGCTCGCCACGAAAGCGCAGGTCGCCTGTATATACCACCCATCCCGCGCTCGTCTGCACCGCCCACGCACCCGCGCCGGGGATGGAGTGATCTAACGGGAAGAAGCGCACCTCGTAACCCTTTATCCGCCCGTTGAACGCCTCCAGCGGCTGCAGGTCGCATTTGTCATGGTGTCCGCCGGGCAGTTCGCTCCAGAAGGATTGCATCGCTTCCGCGTCGCCGTCGGCGGTCAGTACGGGGCGGAAAGTGGCGAGGGGCGACTCTTTGCGGTTCCACGCCAGCTTCCTGAACTCGCCCTCCTTGAGTTCGAACCGGCGTACGTAAATCGTGCCGTCGTCGAGGCTGCTGCAGTCCTGCAGGGCGCGCAGTAACAGCGCGCTCTCGGCGGAGCAGACCAGCGGGATGTCAGGCAGGAGGTATTGCAGGTCACCCGCATGGTCGGAATGCGCGTGCGAGAGCAGTACACCGTCCACCCCATCCAGTCGGACGCGCCAGTCGTCGAAGGGATAATCGTCCAGAAAGCGTTCGTGATAGATGCCGTACACGGGGGGCAGTAATTCCATTACAAACAGCTCGTACAGCCCGCGCCCCTTCTGGGGTTTCAGGTACTCCTCATAATAGTCCATCAGGCGGCTGAGGTTCTGCCCGAAGTCCAGCCACAGAGTCAGGTCGTCATCCTGTAGCAGGATTTTATTGCCTCCAACACAACCTGCGCCGTCCCACACGCTCACACGGGTCATGGTTGCATCACCGAAAAGACAAGCAGTGCAAATTGTATTCGCGACGAAGCAAAAGTCTCCTGTCTGTGCGGGATAGAGGGCAGAGCCGCTGGTTTTCAGAGGTGCGGGGAGGTATATTGCATCCTTTCGTGTAGTGATTTATAATGCGGGTAACAACACGTAAAAAGGTTCTTACGACGTTACCGTGATGTGTAATGGAGATGCAGATATATGTAAGTATAACAACTTACTCTCCTACGTGGAACGGGTGGTGAGAGCAGCCGTGCGCGACTTCCATCTTCACTATCCCTCCTCAGACATCGCGGACGAACGCGAGGATGCCGGAGAGAAACCAATGAAGCGATCGGGGGCATTTACCGTCTTAGAACTGCTTATCGTGGTTGCTATTATCGGGGTGCTCGCAGGTATTTTGCTGGCAGCATTCCACACCGTCAGAGAACGCTCCAAGGTCACCACGTGTCTCTCCAACCTGAGGCAAATTGGAATGGCTCTCGCCCTCTACCGGCAAGACTATAACGGGGTGGATGCCGTCTCCGGGCAAGAGATGGAATACTGGCAGCTGGGCGTACCTTCTTTCTCTCAGTTTGAACAGTTTCGCAGGCAGTACGTGAAGGACGATGGGGTATTCCATTGCCCGGGCTATTTCGGCTGGATAGACCCTTTTACCTATGCAGGGTTGCCCTTGCAACGTGTCAACACCTACCAGTGGTGCGTGGAAAGTGAGGACATGCCTGTTCCTGAGGAGTATCGATTTGCGAAGAGGGTCGCCAGAATGGGAGACCGGGTTGTGGTGTGCATTTGCGAGGTGCATAATCCTCCGGCATCCCTTGATGCCCCAAGTACCGCGCGCAAGCGCGTGAACATCCTGCGTCTTAGCCAGCAAGTGGAATCAAAGTGGGTGCCACTCCGCTCCACCGTCGTGGAGGTGGAGAGTTGGTAATATCGCTACATGAGGAGGATATTGAATATGAGCATTTGCGAACAACACATTCTGAGGATGCTGGATGCCGGTATACTCGTGGCTACGCTCCTCATCTTCTTTCAGGCATTGGGTGTACCTCAGGTTCTTACCTGTCCCGCACAAACCTGTGTGGGAACCAACCCCTGCCCTCCTGCAATCCCCAATCAGTGTGGCTTCACTGTTAGCGGCGTCTGGCCCGCCTGTGCTACACGTGAAGGCGGATGTTGCCAGTATGGCTGCAGAACATGGACGCTGATAGGGACAGCACCCGAATGCCAGAATGTGCAGTGGGTGATTTGTACGTTTGCCTCAGCCTTGGTTGGAGGGGTGTGCAGTTCCAATCAGTGCATAGAACCACAGCCACCCCGCCGCCACCGCCTCGTATTTACGTTTAATGCTAAAAACCGGCTTGCTGGGGACAACATCTCCAGCGAGCCTTACCACAGAGGTGTATAATGCTGGCGAGATGTTCTGTGTATCTACGTAAGCACAAGGTTCATGCGCTACTCGCAAGCGTGGGGATACTGGTTCTGGGCTACTTTCTCTACAGGTGGCTATCGCCTCCATCGGCAGAGGAGGTAATGCGTGCTACCTTGATCGCTCTGCAAAGAGGAGACGTACAGACGTTGTATCGCCTCACCCACCCTGAAGAGATACGCTCTTTGAACCTGACCCCGCAGGCAATAGACGCCCTGTTGCGAACCGGCGTCTGGTACAAAGGCTACCCCAAACCTCGGGGCGAACCGGTGTTGCCACAACCACAGCCTCGCGACCAGCTTCGTTGGCTCGTGCCTCTGTCGCAGAAACCGGACCTTGTCATCCCGGTTTATCAGACCGAGGATGGCCGGTGGTATCTTTCTTTGAGCCAAATGATGGCGGTGATGAATGCGCTAACCTACCGCCTGGACAACAGAGCGCCTTCGTACTGGACAGTGGCGGAACGCTACGGCGTGCCGGGGTACTATACGCAGAGCATCATAACAGGCGAAAGGAAGCTGGTGCGCCCGCCAGGCGCGTCGTCCTCGTCAACGCCCCGGTGATGGAAAGTCATACTTCCACCAGAACGCCAGTGTGCTTCCTGCCCATGCCACCGCCATCGCCAGACCGAGAGGGTGCTGTGTTATCGCCAATATTCCGCTGACAGGCATTGAAAAACCCTACGTCATTGGCGTATACTGTAGGCATGAATGGTGAGGACTGGTTGTCGTGAAGTTTGTAGAGACGACTATTTTCACAAAGCGTGTGGTCGAGATATTAAGTGACGAGCAGTACCGCCGCCTACAAGAAGCCCTCCTAGTGCGGCCAGATTTGGGGAAGGTTATACCGGGTAGCGGCGGGCTACGGAAGCTGCGATGGAGCACCTCCTACTCGGGCAAAAGAGGCGGTGCGCGCGTGATATACTTTTGGGCAGTGGACCAGGATACTATTGTGATGTTGTTTATCTTCCGAAAGAATGAACGAGACGACCTGTCTCAAGAGCAAATTCTGGCACTGCGTCGTATTGTGGAGGAGGAATATCCATGAATCAAAACCTGTTTGAGGAGCTGGTTGACAGCGTCCGCGAAGGCGGAGCCATCTTGCGTGGGGAAAAAGCTCCCTTGCGAACTTTTGAATGGCAACCGCTGGACATCAAAGCGATACGCCAGCGATTCGGGTTATCTCAATCCCGCTTTGCAGCCATGATGGGTATTAGCACCTCTACTCTGCGGAATTGGGAACAAGGAAGGCGCCGCCCTAGAGGAGCAGCGCGCATTCTACTGGAGATAGCTTCGCGCAACCCACAAGCGGTGCGCGAAGTAGTGGGGGGTACCATGCTTAGTAGCGACGACTAAAGCCTCCGCCGTGCCACCAGAACACCAGCGCGCCTCCTGCCCATGCCACCGCCATCGCCAGACCGAGCCAGCCGACCGGATGATGCGTCGCCGTCAGCCAGATGGATACCGCCACCAGCGTCAGCCACACTTGCCATCCGCGCCACCACATCAGCGAGACAGGCAACAGGTCCACCGCTGCTCGAAGGTACCGACTGGCTCCAAAGCGGCTGTGCCCGCGACGACGCGCCACATGAGGCACCGGAGCCTCCGCGACACGGTATCCCATTCGCGCTGCCAGAACAGGCAGATAGCGGTGCATATCGGAGATCATCCAGCCTTCCAGGTTCTCCGCCACTTCGCGCTTCATGGCTTTGGTGCCGCAGTTCACATCGTGCAGGGAGAGACCGGTCAGCCAGTGCAGGGTGGTGTTGAACAGGCGCGAGGCAAGCACACGGAAGAGGGTATCCTGCCTCTGTTGTCGCCACGCCACCACCAGATGCGCCTCGCCGGACTGCACTTGTGAGAGAAGCATGGGTAGCACTTCGGGAGGTTCCTGCAGGTCGGCGTCTGTGGTCACCAGGATGCTTCCCCGCGCGATGGCGAAACCGGCGGACAGCGCGGCGGTCTTCCCACGCCTGCGAGGCAACCGCACCGCGCGCACGCACACCGGTTGAGGCTGTTGCAACAGCATCTCCAGCTGGTCCGGCGTGCTGTCGGTGCTGCCGTCGTCCACGTAGATGATTTCGCTGGAGGCGTCTATGCCGGTCAGCACCTTCGTCAGACGGGCGTGCAGCTCGGGGAGGTTCGCTTCCTCGTTGTACATGGGCACGATAACGCTTACCTGCGGCACACTCATTGCGGCTTCGCCTCCACACGGAAGAGGTCAAACTGCTCGCGATAGCCGTCGGGTAGCCATCGGAACGGGGGCGCACCTCGGAGCGAGGCGTAAAAGCCCGCTCTGGGAGGGAGCGTCGCCAGATGCGCCGGGACGGTCAGTTCCACGCTGTCCTCGTACATCAGGTGTGGCACCAGCGAGGGAGGCACTGTCGCATCACCGCCCTCTGTGGGTATCGCCACCAGAGTACCTTCGCGGGGCAGGCGGTTTGCGCTCACCTGCTGTAATCCGGCAGCTCGGGCGTAGTACATCCACCCCCAGTGCCCCACAAACGCCTGTGCGCCGTGTTCCTGCGCCAGTAACCGCGCTCCGCGTCGGTAAACGTCCGCTATCTGCATATCGCACCAGCCCGCATAGATGCCAAAGGCGGTTTGCATCGCTACTACCGCCGAGAGAGCCTGCCGTTTGCCCCAGCGCAGCTGCCATTTGGGGAGCCACAGCAACACCAGCGGTGGAATAGCGGGCAGGAGATGCCTTGCCGCCGCGAAGGGCGCGCCGATACCAATCGCGAGGAGCACCCACCCTGTCCACAGCACAGGGAAAGTCTGCTCTCGCCAAGCTTCCCACGCGCGGAAGAGGGTCAATACCAGCAGGAACGCCCCCGCCGCGCTCCAGAAGGCGGCTTCCACATCCCCTGCAGGCATAAACTGCCGCCATCGCCACCAGCCGACGGCAAGAGCGGTTATCAGCGCGATGGAGACCACCTGCCACCGCCTGCAAACGATACCCGCCCACAGCCACAGTAGCCACACTCCGCCCAGCGCTGCCAGCGTGCCCCACAGGCGGTCGCTCACTGGAGTGCTGATATCAACGCGCTGCATAGTTGCCCAGAAGTGCAGCTGTCCGTGCACTATCAGATTCTGCACACACCACAGGGCGAAAGGCAGCAGTGCGAGCAACACCCACCACAGATGGCGCGGGCGTCTCTGCAGGAGCGCGTACGCCCCCAGCAGCAGCACTGCTCCCAGGCCTGAGTACTTCATCAGCGCGGCGCAACCGGTCACCAGCGCGCCCCAGCCCATACGTCTGGCATCTTCTGCATCACTTCCCAGTAAGAACATCGCCGTGCCCAGCGTCCACAGGGCGACCATCGGCACGTCGCGCATCAGGTTGGGTGAGACGATGGTTGCCGGATTCAGCATGACCAGTGCGGTGGCGAGGGTTTCATTGACCTCGAAACGCCGCGCCAGCAGCACCACACCCCACCAGAGCAGAATCTGCCATATCAGCATGGCGGTATGCATCAGCCACTCGCGCTCTCCGCCCACGAGCATCCACAGGGCGAGATAGTAGCTGAGCAGAGGCGGGTTGGTGGTGACGTGGAAGGTGGGTTTGACCATGCCGTCCCAGTCCAGCTCGCCGGACAGCGGATTCAGCGGGTTTTGCAGCACCTGCTGGGCGATATGCAGTACTACCGTATCGTCGACGTGAAAGGGTTTCTGGATGAAGGCAATTTGAATGCTCAGCGCAATCATCAGCACCCACCACGCGCCGGCAGGTACAGGATGACGAAGCACTTGTTGCGATACGCTCTCTGTCGCTTGCTGCTCAACCATCGGTACTCCCTGACGGAATTCTTTTCCCCGTCAGGCGGTGGGGAATCCTGCCAAACAGGAACTCCCTTGCCTTTTGTGAAACTATATCCATACACACTTTGCCAGAGAGGAGCAGGAGAATGGGTTCATTGAAGATTGGAGTTGCATTGTGGTCGCTGTCGGCAGGGGAGACGGAGGAGAGGCTGATGAACGCTCTGCAGACGGCAGCGGAGCTGGGTTTTCAGGGCGTGCAGATGTGGAACGTTGCCAGCTACGGACCCTGTGTGTTAGACCCCGATGTGTGCCAAGGCGCACAGCGCGCCGAGTGGCGCAGGCGGGTAGAATCGTTCGGGTTGCAAATCAGCGGATTCTGTGCGCAAATGTCCGGCCCCACGCGCTTTGGCGGATTCGATGAGGCGGAAGGCATTGAGGAACGCATCGCAAAGACGCAACGGTGTATCGAACTGGCTGTGGACATGGGCTCGCCTATCGTCACGACGCATCCGGGCGTTATCCCCGAGCACAAGAGCGACCCTGTCTACCCCATTATTCGCGGCGCGATAGAGCAGATAGCCAAACACGCTGAGAAGGTAGGAGGTATCTTCTGCATCGAGACGGGCATGGAACCTGCGCCCGTGTTGAGGCAGTTTATCGAGGACATCGGCAGCCCTGCGCTGAGGGTAAATTACGACCCGGCGAACATGCTGTGGTATGGCGTGCTGGAGGGTGTGCGCGAGCTGGCTCCATACATCGTGCATACGCACGCCAAGGACCGCCATCCCGAAACAGGCAGACCCACTGTCGGGCAAGGAGCAGTACCCTGGAATGAGTATATCTCCCTGCTGAAGTCCATCGGTTACGATGGGTGGTACGCGGTGGAAGACGAAAGCGGGCAGGACGTGGTAGAGTCTCTACGGCAGGGGCGAGAGTTTTTGGAAAGGTATTGAGTGATGGATCAGAGTGTGCGTTGCCCGAAATGTGCGGCAGAGGTCAGCGACCCCACGCAACCGTGTCCGCAATGCGGTTATGTGATCGAACATCCCCAGCGCAAAAGATACCAGAGGCAGGTAGTAGCGTCGGGTGTGATGGTATTGCTGGGCTATGCGCTGGGGATGACGGGCACAGCAACGCGACTGGACGTACTGGGCATTGCAGGGCTGGTGATGGGTTTTGTGGGTGGAGTGTGGTTGATGGTGTCGCTGTATCTTTTGCTGCGGACGGGGGTATGAACGGATAATGGTTGACGCCCTGCCCGGTGGCAGGTTATAATCAGTCGGCAAGAGGAGGAGGCTGGCATTCGAGTCGTTGTTGCTGGTGAGGATTGGGAGGAGAGCCTGTGCTCCGCGTGGCGCGAGCTACAGGCGGTAAACCTGCAGGTTTCGCCCTTTCAGACGTGGGAATGGACGAGCCTGTGGTGGAAGCACTTTGGCAAGGGCAAAAGGGCACAGGTGCTGTGCGTGCAGGAGGGCGGCGAAGTGGCAGGCGTTGCCCCGTTGTATGCCAGCCGGACGGGCATGGGTAAAGTGCTGCGCTGGATGGGCACTGGCATTTCGGACAGGCTGGGCATCATCGCGGCACCCGAATCTGAACGAACTGTCGCCGAGCGGGTGGCGGAGTGGCTGGAAAGCCGGTGCTGCGCCGACCTGCACCAGATGGCAGACGGCTCGTGGATGGCTCGTGTTGCGGAGGCACGAGGCTGGCACGTGGTGGGGCAAGAGAAGTGTCCGTATGTGGTGTTGCCCGAAACGTGGGATGCCTACTGGGGGTCTTTAAGTAAGAAGACGCGCTTCAACATCGGCTATGCCCAGAGGCAGATGCAGCGAGATTTGGGTGACGTGCGCCTGGATACCGCCGATTCAGAGGAGTTACCAGCCGTGCTGGAGGCGCTGTTCGACCTGCACACGCGCCGGTGGCGACAGAGAATGTTGCCCGGCGGGTTCTTTCATCCGCGCGTGCGGCAGTTCCATCGTGAATGGGCGCAGTGTGCTTTGCAAAATGGCTGGTTGCGCCTTCACACGCTGTGGGCGGGCGGAGCGGTTCGGGCGGTGCTGTACGTGTTTCATTTTGGGCGGCGTGCGTATTACTATCTGGGAGGCTTTGACCCCGCGCTGGCTCGCTACAGCATGGGCACGGTACTGACCGCCTACGCCATCCGTCGGGCGATAGAAGAGGGGTGTGTGGTGTTCGACTTCCTGCGCGGCGACGAACCGTACAAGTATCGGTGGAAGCCGCGCATACAGTGGCATCGGCGGGCGTGCTCTGCGCGAGGTGCACTTGCATGGGCATGGCGCAAACGGGTAGACTGGGAAACCCGGTTGTGGTGGTGGTTACAGGCGCGTCTGCACGGGAAGGGGGCATCGTAGATGCGGTTTATCACGTTCCTGCTGGCGGTGGCAGCGTGTGTGGGGGTAGTGTATAATTACCAGCAGCTGCGCGAGCTTCGCCAGCAGGTGGAGCAGATACAGGTGAAGCTTGCCAGCCAGCAAAAAGGCACAGAACCTGCAGGCATCGCCGAGGCGAAACAGCATCTGCAACGTGCTCTGCAGCTGATGAGCGCAGGGAAGCTGGATGAGGCGAAGAGGGAGCTGGAACAGGGCGGTAAAGCGCTTGCGGAGGTCGCCAACCGAAACGGCGATACCCAGCACACCCTGCAGCAGCTGCAACAGATGATGGAGAGCGCACGCAAGGAGCTGGCGCGCTTCTGGTCAGGCAAACAGGAGAAAACGCCATGACACGCACAATATGGTTCGGGCGGATCGGGTTGCTTTTTCTCGTCGTGTCGGCGATGCTCTCGCTAATGAGCTGTCGCGGCACGAACCTGTTGAGCAAGCAGGACGAGATTCAAATCGGCAAAGAGGGCTCGGCGGCGATTGAGAAGGAGTACAAGCTGGACACCAACCCCGAGCGCGTGGCGCTGGTGCAGGAAATCGGGCAGCGTGTGCTACAGGGAATGCGCCAGACGGAGGGCAAGCGCGCACCGGATTTCCCCTTTACCTTCAAAGTGCTGGATACCAAGGAGATCAACGCGGTCTCTTTGCCAGGGGGTCCGGTGTACGTTTTTCGTGGGCTGATGGAGCAGGTCGGCGACGACAAGGACATGCTGGCGGCGGTAATTGCGCACGAGGTAGGGCACATCGTGGCACATCATGCAGCGAAGCAGATTTCCAGCAGTATCCTGGCGGACATCGCTATCTCGCTGGGCACAAAGGGCAGCGCACAGAAGGTGGCAAGCATTGCTACCTCGCTGGTGATGCTACAATACAGCCGCGACGACGAGTACGATGCCGACCGTCGAGGCATCCTGTACACCCATGCCGCCGGTTACGACCCGGAAGGGCTGGTGCGCTTCTTCGAGAAGCTGCAGAAGCTGGAGAAAAGCCCCATGAAGGGACTGCTGGCGAACTTGCGCACCCACCCGTTAACAGAGAACCGCATCCTGCGGGCGAAGAAGCTGATTGCTCAGTTGCCTAATCGGCAATCTCCGAGCGCGACGCCGGGGCAATGAGAGTTACCGCCATTATCCCCGCCTATAATGAGGAGACACGCCTGCCCCGGGTGCTGGAGGCGGTGCGCGCAGCGTCGCTGGTGGACGATATTGTGGTGGTCAGCGACGGTTCTCTGGACGGCACTTACGAGGTTGCTCGCCGGTTCGACGGGGTGCGTGCGCTACAGCTTCCTCAGAATCTTGGCAAGGGGGGAGCGATGCACGTTGGGGCGTGCCACACCGAGTCGCCTGTGATTGTGTTTCTGGATGCCGACCTGATCGGGCTGACTCCTGAACACGTGGATAGCCTTGTGGAACCGGTACGCTGTGGCGATGCGGATATGACGCTTGGGGTGTTTCGTGGTGGCAGACGTGCTACCGACCTCGCGCAGAAGCTGTTTCCCTTCGTGAGCGGGCAGAGGGCTATCCGGCGGGAGCTGTTCCTTGAGGTGCCCAACGTGCAGTTCGCCCGCTTTGGCGTGGAGACGCAAATCACGCGCTGGGCGGTGCGCCAGCGGTGGCGGGTAAAGTATGTCGCGCTGTATGGCGTCACCCATCCGATGAAGGAGGAGAAGCTGGGGCGACTGCGCGGCACGATGGCTCGCCTGCGTATGTACGCCGATATCGCCCGCATCCTGCTGGACGGACGCGCTCCTGCTCAGGCGACGAAGAGGCTGTTTCGGATAAGGAATAAGTAGCAGGGAAGAAGCGGTTTCAGGCTGCGGTTTTGCTGAGTGGTTTTTCCCTCCGGTCGGAAGTTCATCTGTGCTATTCGCACACCTTTAATCTGAGCAGGACAGACAACGATTGGGGGAGGCTGCTTTGGAGAGAGACTACCACCTTTGCCTGTCGCCGGATGCCCTAGAAGCAGATGCTACCCTGCTGGATACGGTTAGAGAGGCGGGAGTGAGCACCATCTGGCTAACGGGCTTCCTGTACGGTTACTGGCATTACCCCGTTGAGCAGGCGGTTCGCTGGCGCGAGCAGGTACAGCGACGCGGGATGAAGGCACATGTGGTGAACGTGCCGTTAGGACACCCCGGCGACGCATTAGGCGCGATGCACGGCAACGTGCCATTAACCCCTCCCCGACACTGGCGTATGGGTGTGCGTTCCGATGGTTCGCAGTACGCCGGTACCTCTCTGCACCCACCGGCTTGTGAGGAAAATACGGAAGCGATTCGTCTGCTTGCCCGGCATGGCTTTCGGCAGGCGTTTCTGGACGATGATTTCCGTCTGGCGCAGTCGCCCGGCACGGTTGGCGGCTGTTTTTGCCCGGAACACCGTCAGCGTTTTCTGCAGAAGTATGGATATGCCGAGTCACGGTGGGAGGAGTTACTACACGCCGTCCAGCAGCGCAGGCTATCTCCCGTACTGCGTCACTGGTGCGAGTTTCACTGTGATGAGTTAACCAGCTGTTTCCGCACCTTGCAACGGGCGGAGCGAGGGACACAGCTGGGCATCATGGTGATGTACATGGGTTCGGAGAAAGCGGGCATTCGTCTCGGGGACTACTCCCGGGTGCCGTTTCGTGTCGGAGAGGGGATGTTCGATGACGGTTCGTTCGGCAGCCTCAAGGGCAGGATGAATGAGCTGTTCAGCGTTTTGTTCCATCGTCGCTTTGTGCGCCCGGAGATGGCTTTCAGCGAGACCACCGCATATCCGGCAGACCGCCTCTCCGCACGCCACCTGGCAGCCAAGCTGGTTATCTCTACGCTGGCGGATGTGCGTCACACCATGTTCATGTCCGGGTTAAGCCCCTTCCCGCGCAGTTACTGGGAGACGCTTGCCCCTGCGATGCGCAAGCAGGCACAGCTGCATCGGCAGGTCGCCGGTCAACAACCGGCGGGGCCACTGAAGCACTTCTGGGGAGAGGCGGGGCGGTACGTCGGCGACGATGACCCCTTCAGCTTGTTCATGGCAATGGGAGTGCCCTTCGAGGTATCCGACACACCGCCCCGCGACGGCTGGGTGTTTCTGGGCGACCAGGATGCGACAGAACTTCCTCCCTCTACGTGGAAGGATTCTCGGGCTGTCCGTGTGGTGCGTCCGCACGTCCGTTGTGAGGGGAAGTTGTGCCGACGGGTAGAAGAGGCTCTGCCCGCTCTGTTCGCGCTGAAGCAGGAGATTGTTGCCACGCTGAAGGACGTACCCTGGGTGGAAGAGGATAAGCCGGTGGTATGCGTCTGGTACCCGAAGATATTCACGGTTGCGCTGTGGAACCTTTCGGAGGGCGAGGAGAGACTGACGGTGCGATTCGGGGAGCGGAGGTATACCGTATCTGTGCCCGCACTGGACCTGGCTCTGGTGTCACTCAGTGGGTAGTCATAACAGCCCTTCTATCCAGCGCCGGTCGCTATGTCTCATTCTCAGGCGAGTCCTGCCTAAACGATTAGCCCCCTTGTAACCTCCGCGCAGGCGGATGGGAATGTGCATCTCCTTTCCCTCATGAGGCCGGTAGAGCGGCTTTCCAGCACATCGCCAGTTCGCCTTTTCCCAAGGCAGTGTGTACTGCTTGACCACATGTGATTGTTTGAACTGAGCAGACCGGTTCCGCTTGCCTGTCATTCTGAGCGGAGCGAAGAATCCCAGAGATGCTTCACTGCGTTCAGCATGACAAGAAAAAGGGAAGATGCTTCGCTGACGCTCTGTCAGTTGCAAGAGCAGATACCCGATTATCTTTTTCTCACGGCTAAAGCCGTTCCCGCCCAAACCGAACCCTGCCTTCGCAGGGTTGCACAGCCAGCGCAGGCTGGCTTCGTCTGAAAAGGAACGGCTTCAGCCGTAAAGACTCCTCAATCTGGCGAAGTCGGCTCGGCAGGAGCCTCGCCCTCCCGCAATGGGATTGGAGAGTCGTGCTCTGTCACGACCACCACATTCCGGATGCGACAGAGCGCATCCCTCCAAACGAACAGCCGCCCCATTGGAGGGTCGCGCTCCGTCGCGACCACAAACCGAACGGCTCGGACGGAAACGCGCCCTCCGATTAGAAAAAGGTTGACAAATGTCTGCTTTTCTGCTGTACAGGGTGGAAGGAGGTGAGCGCGTTGGAAGTGGAGCGCGAGGCGAAGCTGTTTGAGGCTGGCTCCTATCCCGATAAGGGGCTGGAAGTGGGCGAGGAGCAGTTGCAATCGCTGGTGGAGGGCTTCACCGCGCCGGTTCCGCTGATGGTGGAGCACCTGTCGCAGGGATGGCAGATTGGAGAGCTGAAGCGGTTGTGGCGACGGGGCAAGGAGCTGTTCGGGCGGCTGACCCTGCTGCCGGAGGCGGAGGCGTTGCTGAAGCGGCTGGGCATTCGCGGCATCAGCGTGGCGGTGACGCCCGACCTGAAGCGGATTGTGGAGGTATCGGTGACCGCGACTCCGCGTGTGGCGGATGCGCGCCTGCTGAGTGCGGGTGCGGTGGCTTTTTCGGGCGAGATACTTTTGACGGAGGTGACCGCGTTGGAACAGGACATGGAGGCGTTGCGTCGGCGGGCGGAGGCGGCAGAGTTTGCCCTGCGCGAGCGACAGGTAGAGGAGACGTTGCAACGATGGCTTAGGCAAGGGAAGCTGACGCCAGCGACGCGCGAGATGGCGAAGACACTGCTCCTGCAGGGCACGCAGGCAGTGACCTTTGCAGGCGGTAGCGCGAGCGTGGCGGAGGTGTTCGCCCGTTTTGTGGAGGCGTTGCCGCCGACCGTGCGTTTTGGCGAGATCGCACCTGCAGGCGAGCAGGAGCACACGCTGAGCGTGGAAGAGGAGGCGTTCCTGCGCAAGTACTGGGGCGACCTGTCCCCCGAGCAGATTGCCCGTTATCTGTCGGAAGGAAGGAGGCGATAGGAGATGGCAGCGTTGACGAGCGCGTACGACCCACAGGACAAGCCGGGCGAGCTGGTGAGTTACAAGGTGGGCGCGAACACGGTGATTTACAAAGGTGCGCTGGTGAGCGTGCGCAGTGACGGTTACGCCTACCCATCACGGAGCGGCACAAGCAGCGATGTGTTCGTGGGAGTAGCGTTTGAAGGTGTGGACAACACAGGCGGTGCGGCGGGCGCGAGGTCGGTGCGCGTGTGGAAGAGCGGCACTTACGTGTACAACGGCAGCGGCTTCACGCAGGCAAGCGTGGGGCAGGCGATGTATGCAGCGGACGACAACACGCTGACCACCACTTCCACCAACAACCAGCTGGTGGGTTACGTGGTGGAGGTGCTTTCGGCGACGCAAGCACGCATTCGTATCGATAACGCGGTGCGGTAAGAGGAGGAGAGACAATGCCAGCGATTACACGGAGCGAAATGGGTGCCTTGCTGGAGGCGGGTTTGCGTGCAGACTTCTTTGAGGCGTATCGACGGCAGGTGGAGTCGGCGATTTATCCGCAGATTGCAACGGTGATTCAGACCGAGCTGCCTGTGCAGAAGTACGGGTGGCTGGGCAGTGTGCCTGCGATGCGCGAGTTTGTGGACGAGCGCATGCCGAAGGGCTTACGGGCATATAACTACACCATTCAGGACACGGTGTGGGAGAGCACAATAGCGGTGGAGAGACGCGCTCTGGAGGACGAACAGATTGGAGCCATCCGACTGCGGGTGCAGGATTTGGGGCGCGAGGCGGCACGGCACAAGGACTATCTGGTGGTGAAAGCGTTACTGGATGGGTTCAGCCAGACGTGCTACGACGGTCAACCGCTCTTCTCCAGCGCACACTCGGAGGGCGAGAGCGGCACACAGAGCAACGTCACCACCCAGCCGCTGAATCCCGACAGCCTGCAGAGCGCTATCTCCAGCATGATGCTGTTCAAGGACGATCAGGGCGTGCCGCTGGGCATCCTGCCGGATACGCTGCTGGTGGGTCCGCGTTTGCGCTGGGCGGCGATGGAGCTGCTGGAGTCGCAGGTGGTGGTGGTCAAAGCGGGCACGGGCGACAACACACCGTATCGCAACGTGCTGCAAGGTGCGCTGAGGCTGGTGGTCAGCCCGTATATCACAGGCAATCAGTGGTTTGTACTGGACACCAGCCGGGCGGTGCGTGCGGTGATTCTGCAGGAGCGGTCGGATGTGCCGGTGGAGTTCTCGGCATTGGAGGACCCGTCGATGAGCGAGAGCGTGTTCCTGCGGGACGTGGTGTATTACGGCGCGCGAGCGCGTTACGGCGTGGGCTACGGTTTGTGGCAGACCGCTTACGGCAGTAACGCGAGCTAGCGATTCGCGGTGAACCTGTCGGGTGCTTTTGTGGTCGCGACGGAGCACGACCCTCCAATGGGGGAGGGCGAGGCTCCCGCCGAGCCGTACGAAATATCCCATCCTGACCTCCCCCGTGGACGGGGGAGGAACCGCTCTCTCCCTGCGCGCGGTGGGGGCTAAATCGGCTCACCGGCAGGTTCGCCTTCCAGACAGGGGGCAGAGGAGGTGCATCATGGAGATCGGAGTACAGGTTTTGGCGCTCATCGGGGCGATGGTGTCGGCGCAATGGGCGTTTGCGCGGTTGACGTTGCGCGCGCTGGAGCGCATCATTCAGGCACAGGAGCAGACGCTTCGGGAGCATCTGACACGGCTGGAGCAGGCGGTGCGGGGAAACACTGAGGCACTTCAGGCTCTGAAAGAAACTCTTGCCTGCGTGAAGTTGAACCATGCACGCCGGGCGACAAGCAGAAAGGAGTGAGGAGGTTGCGCTTCACAGATACGATGGGGCGATGGCAGGCGGTGCGGAGTGACACGCCCTTTCCGGTAGCGGGTGGACAGGTTCTGCACTGGCTGAGTGACGACTTCAACGGTGCGCTGAACGCCGACAAGTGGGAAGTGGTATCGGGCAGTCCCGTTCCGTTGAACGGCGAGCTATCCATCACCAGCGGCGTCGTGTTACTCAGCAAGCAGAGTTTCCAGCCGCCCTGCCTGATAGAAGTGGTGGAGACCATGACCACCCGCGCATCTACCGATAACTTCCGCTTCGGTTTCTATACCGACGACGGCAACCTGGTGGAGTGGGGCGCAACAGGTACCACCAGCAGCTACATGGATGCGCGGATGAGTGCTGGTGGTGTGGCATCCGACCAGGCGAACATGAGCGTCGGAGCAGCCAACAACACCTACAGGCTGGCAACCATCTACGTCGGGCTGGGTGAAGCCATCTGGGCGTATCGCAGCATCAACAGCGTCAACACCCGCAATGAAGTGTACCGCGTTGTGGAAAGCGGTATCCCTGATGGACCGTTCCGCGTTAGGCTGGCGGGTCTTGCGGGAACCAGTACGCTGAAGGTGCATCGTGTGACCGCATATCAGCTGGCGGATATCATTCCACCTGGGGCACTGGGGCATCATGTGGACGCAATGGCACTTCCCGTCAGGCTCACGAATACGCCGTTCGCTTCTGTCCCCAGCACTTCCAGCCTGGGTTCCATCCAGAGCGTAACGGATACCTTCTCCGCTCTCGCTGCGGGTTCGGTAGGTACAGGCAGCAGCCGCGCATTCTACACCGAGCAGTGTCATATCCAGGCGCATTTCATGGGAGACCAGCCGTTCAGTGCATGGGTAGAAGCGCAGGTGGACGGCAGCAACTGGCAGGTGGTGTGGTACGGCACAAGCACCGATGCCACGACAGATGCTGTGGTTCGGTACTATGTGTCGTCGCCTATCATGCAGATATACGGTTCTCGTAACTTCCGCGTGAAGGTGAAGAACACTGGCGCTGCTGCTGGAACCTTCAGGGGCACGCTGATAGCGACTCAACTCTAGTGACGCGAGCGCGTCGAGCCCGATTGTTTAGATGCAGGCAGAGTAGTTTGGCACCCTTGTCATGCTGAGCATCAGCGAAGCATCTCAGAGTGGCGATAACATGAGATTCTTCGCTTCGCTCAGAATGACAACCGTTTACTGTCATGCCGAGCATCAGCGAAGCACCTCGGAGTGGCGATAACATGAGATTCTTCGCTTCGCTCAGAATGACAACCGTTTACTGTCATGCCGAGCATCAGCGAAGCACCTCGGAGTGGCGATAACATGAGATTCTTCGCTTCACTCAGAATGACAGCAAGGCAAGACCGCCTCGCCACAGCCACGAGAATTACACCTGACAGACCATCAGGAGAGACAACGGTGAAGAGAGTTCTGAAACAGCTGGTACTGCGATGGCTGGAAGAGCGGGCGCTACGTCTACCGCAGGCTACGAGAGAGAGGTTAGCGGACAGGTTGAAGGTGGACGTAGCGCTCGTTTACGCCATCGAAGAAGCGATACGTGAACACATCATCAAGCAAGTACAGGAGTGGTGAGCCATGAGAGCATACGTGAAGACCGCTGGGACGAACATCGTCTTCGTGGACATAGACACCGGAGAGCGAGTATCTGTCTCCGCTACAGCTATCCAGAAGCTGTTCGGGGTTGCCGTGCAGGAGGGCGACGTATGGGACTTCCGCGCGAGCAAGTTAGACGACATCGCCGAGAACTTCCGCAAGTGGCAGATAGTGCAGCAGGCGTAGGGGGAGGTGGCAGATGGCGATTACGGTCACACGAGAGGCGGTGAAGCGCACGGCAGCGGTATCGTCCACCGCTTACGACGCGCAGATCGATGCGCTCATTGCCGACCTGGTTCCTGTGATAGAGTACACGCTGTCATCGGACGCGCTGGCGGATAGCACGCTGGATACGGTGCTCAGTCGGGGCGCGACGGAGATTATCGCGGGTGAGTTTCTGGCACAGCGGTTGCGCGAGGAAGGGGCAACAGAGGCGTTCGAGGCGGGCGGTGTACGAGTGGGTGAAAGCCCTCAATCACATGCCGATTTGGGCGACCCGTACGGTCTGATTCAGCGTGGATGGGCGCGGCTCATGCCGTTCCTGAAGCCGATATACACGCAATCCACCACACGCCATCGGGAGCGACAGGTTTCTGAGCAGTCGATGCTGGGCTGGTAGGTGAGGCAGATGTCGGCGCGAGCAGAACGGCTGAGGTCGCTGGTGAAGCGGCACGGTGAGGATGTGATAGTGAACGGCACGCGCACGGTGCGCATGGTGGTATTTGTGGCAACGAGCGGGCTGTTGCGCAGTCTGTTTACCGACAACGACCTGCTGGGTTTCAGCCGCCCGATGTGGGCGGGGGTCACAGCGGCAGACGAAGTGCTGAACGAGGGCGACAGCATCTCCCGCGACGGAGCAGGCTACACGGTGCGGAGGGTGGTCACGCTGAAAATAGGAAACGCCCCCGCAGTGAAGGTGGCGGTGTGGAGCCGGTAGGAAGCTGCCCTCGTCGGCTGCCCCCTCTCCCGTCTGCGACGGGAGAGGGGCGTTCAGTTATTCACCCCCTACTTCCCCGAAGTTACGCACCAGGATACCGAAATCGAACAGGCTGATTTCGCCGTCGCCGTCGAAGTCGGCGGTGGGTTCAAAGCCCTCCTCTCCCTCCAGTTTACCGAACGCGCCGACCAGTTTACCGAAATCGAACAGGCTGACCTCATTATCGCCGTCGGCGTCGCCGTTGACGAGGTTCACCGCCAGGGTTCCCGCCGGCACGGTGATGCCTGTCAGCACGCGGCGCAGGGAGCGGTCTGCCTTGAAGGCGAGGGTATAGGTCGTCGGCGTGAGGGTGAGGGGAAACGTACCGTCGGCGTTCAGTGCTGGGCTGAACGTAAGCAGAGTCTCCCCTGTTGTCGAGCGCACCTCCACCTGCAGGGGCAATCTGGAGTAATCGCCCGTGTAGCCGTCCAGATTTACGGTGACGGTGGTAGGCACAGGTGTCATCAGGAACGCGCGAGTAATGCCGTTGTGTGCGCCGTAGCCGGTAATCTGTCCGAAGTTGTTGATGGCGCGCGCCTCGTTGAGCACCCAGCCGGAACCTGGCGGAAGGAGGTCGTTGAGGTCGCGAAGCACACCGTTCACCCACAGGAAGGCGCGTAAGGAGATGTTGTCCGACAGATAGGAGTGTCCCACGACGTGCCCGAGGTTGTTAATGCCGTACGCGCGTCCGATATTGCCTCCCAGTGTGCCCAGATCGATAACAGAACTGCCCTCCCACAGTACGGGACGGGTGAGGGTGCTGGTTCCCACGCGCGTGTTGGAGAAGCCCACTACCTGACCCCGGTCGTTAATGCCGAAGGCTTCGGCGGTTGTGCCGTTTGGCAGATAGGGCAGGGCATCGGTGAGCGGGTTGATAGCGGCATAGGGTTGTGTACGGAAAGCGCGTCGGCTGCCCGCCGAGCCGGAGCCTCCCACCACCTGTCCGAGGTTGTTGATGTCGTTGGCGAGGCTGATTTCGTCGGGATTGCTGGTGATGTTGCCGAGGTCAAACCAGTCCCACCAGCCGCCTGTGTTGTAACTCCAGCGGAAGGCGTGGTACACCCCATCGGGGTTGATAGCAGACCACCCTACCACGTGCCCGGCGTTGTTGATGCCGTACGCTCTGCCCTGCCAGGTATTGGGGATGGGACGCAGGTCCACCATCTCGCCCGGGTCGGCGAGGCGGTTGCCGTTGAGGTCTTTCCAGATAAAGGGATGGCGCGCCTGCACGGCATCGCTCCAGCCGACCACCTGTGCGAGGTCGTTGACATCGCGCCCTTCGCTGGCGGTACCCGACAGCACACCGAGGTCTATGAGCACACCGCCTGTCCAGAAGAAGGCGTGTCCATCCGACCATCCGGCGACTTCGCCGAGGTTGTTGATGCCGTAGCCGCGGCTTTGCCCGTTAGCGGTGATCGCGCCCAGGTCGGTGATGGTATACTGAGCGTGGACGGCAGAGAGGCTCAGCGCGAAGGAGAACGCGCAGGCGAAAACGTAAAGGGTTGGTAGGCGAACCATTTCGTTTCCACTCCTTTCTCACAGTGAGACTCGCCCGGGTGGGAACGGGCGAAATTTATGCCGAGCTGGCGGAGCAATCATAGCACCGGACAAGCGGATTGTCAAGCAATGGTGAATACAGAAATCGTACGTGCTGAAGATATCTGGGCGGGATACGGTGCAACGCCTGTATTGAAGGGCATCAACCTGTGTATCTCGCGCGGTGAATTTGTGGGCTTGCTGGGACCGAACGGCAGCGGCAAGTCCACGCTGTTGCGCGTGCTCAGCGGAGTGTTAAAGCCGCAAAAGGGACAGGTGTGGCTGGACGGACAACCGCTGGCTCAGCTGCGGGCGAAGGATGTGGCGCAGAGGCTGGCGTTTGTGCCCCAGCGTGAGGACGTGGCGTTTGGTTTCACCGCGTGGGAGGTGGTGTTGCTGGGGCGCGCGCCGTACATCGGCTGGTGGGGCAAAGAGCGCGCGGAGGACATGCAGGCGACTCGGCGGGCGATGGAGCGCACGGACAGCCTGTCGCTGGCGGAACGCGCTTTCGGCACGCTCAGCGGCGGCGAGCGTCAGCGGGTGGTGCTGGCGCGTGGGTTAGCGCAGGAGACGCCCTTGCTGTTTCTGGACGAGCCGTTGACGCACTTGGACGTAGCGCATCAGGTGGGCACGCTTTCGCTGCTGCGCCAGCTCAATCGCGAAGAGGGGTTGACGGTGCTGGCGGCGCTACACGACATCAACCTCGCTTCGGAGTTCTGCGACAGGCTGGTTGTGCTTCGACAGGGGCAGCTGGTGGCGGACGGTGCGCCGTCGGAGGTAATTACCCCCTCCCTGCTGGCGCGAGTGTTCGGTCTGGATGCGTGGGTACGGGTGAATCCGGCGACGGGGCGTCCGCATGTGTTGCCGCGTACGTTGCAACACGTGGAGTCGCAGGCGGGCAACGGCAGGCGGGTGCACGTGATCTGCGGTGGAGGGACAGGCGCGGGATGGATTGGCGCGCTGGCGCGGGCGGGATGGCATCTTTCGGTGGGCGTGTTGCACCTGCTGGACAGCGACGAGGAGGTAGCGCAGGAGCTGGGCGCAGAGGTCATCACGGAGGCGCCGTTCACGCCCATCTCAGCCGAGAGCCTTGCCCTACTGCGCGACGCGCTGGCGAGGGCGGATGCGATACTCGTTGCGCCGGTGGCGTTTGGATACGGCAACCTTGCGAACCTGCAGGCGGTAGAGGAGGCGCAACGGGCAGGCAAACGGGTGCTGCTGGCGGACTGCAACTGGCAGGAGCGCGACTTCACCGGCGGGCAGGCGATGGAAATCATAGAGCGGCTGAAGGCAAACGGGGCGCAGGTGGTCACCACGCCGGAGGACGCGCTGGCGATGCTGGGAGCGTAACGATTACCGGCAGGCGAACGTCATAAAGGGGGAGGCTGAGCATGAGAACTCATCAGACCATATTCGCTGTGCTGGGGGCGGTGCTGCTGGTGACCGGTGTTGCAATAGGTGACTCGCCCATTAAGCCCAAGTCGCAGCTGGGTTTGCCCGCTATTATCCTGCCTGAACCTTATCCGGAGTGGATACAGATGTATCGCATCTCCCAGCGCAACCCCTCCGCGCTTCTGCGCTACCTGGACGAAGAGTATTTGCAGCAGGTGGTTCCCGGCAACTCCATTGAGGACGAGAGGAAGCGGTTGGGGCTACGGTGGTACGCGGTAGTGCGTCTGGGAGATATTGCCGGTGCCGAACTCATACCTGCTCTGGAGCGATATGCCCGGAGATACGCAAAGCAGGAAGCGGGAGAAGGGCAAGCGCACAAAGATGAGGTCGCGCGGTTTTTGCGCCGGCATATCGAGCGCATCCGTCTGCGGGGGCAAGGGCGAGATGTTTACGTGCGCGCGATGATAGAGTGGGTGCGCGCCCCGATACCCCCTGCATCTGGAGCGAACCTGCGTGAGGTGGATGAGGGTTGGTCGAGGGTATGGGCAGGCGCGCGTGCGCTGGGCGTGCTCCGGGCGCGCGAGGGAGTGGATGCGCTTATGGGGCGGGCGAGGCAGCACCAGAGCGGTTTCTACGACTTAGAGCGCCTGTGTGTGCGCGCCCTGGCACGCATCGGTGACAGAAGAGCACTGCCCATCCTGGAGTGGGCGGTCAGGAACTGGATGCCCGACTACTGGATGGCGGAGAAGTTGCCCTTAGAACCGGATGAGCCGGACATCGTTTGGGTGTACTGGCAGATGCGCACCGAGGGTATGACGATGGAAGAGGCAGTGGCGGACATGATACAAGCCTTCGAGAACCCGGGGCTAAAAGCGGGACAGGTGTTGTTGCATATCGGTAAGCCTGCTGTGCCCGCACTGCTTGCCGTGCTGAAAGACCCGGGCAGTTCGCTGAACAAGAAACGAGGGGCCCTTTCGGTGTTAGTTGGGCTGCGGGCGCAGGAGGCGAAGGATGTGCTTCTGGACCTGCTCCGCCATGATACAAGCGACATGGCGTGTACCGCTGCCTACAGTCTGGGCGCGCTGGGTGCCAGACAAGCTCTTCCCGACCTGATAAAGGCAGCAGAGCAGGATGAGAACTATCTGCTGAAGGAGTCCGCTATTCGCGGCCTGGGCAAGCTGGGTGCCCCTGATGCAGAGCCTCTCTTGTTGCGGTTGGCCACACAGCATCCTGACCCGCGGGTGCGCTGTGAGGCGGTGATGGCTCTGGAGCGCGTGGGCACTCGGGCGGCGATTCCGATACTGGAACAGCGGTTGCAAACAGAGGTAGACTACCTCGTCGGCTACATCCAGAACACCATCGACGCTTTGCGGAAAAAGAAGCGGTAGCGTGCATCAGAGTAAGAAGCCTTGCCCTTCGGTGTACAGGCAGGATAGAGGTCACACCTGTTCGTAGACATGCGTCATACTTTGTGCTACAATCGGGTCAGACTGGTCAGCAGGTGGACGACAAGACTGCTGAGCGCATGAAGGGGGCAGGGAGATGAACGATGCCTGGATATGGATACCTGCGGTCGCACTGATGTGCGCAGAGATGCACGCATCACAATCTCCCCTCAAGGCGCGGGATAAGCTGGCGTTGCCAGCCTTCATCCTGCGCCCGACCCCAAAGCAGTGGATAGAGGTATACCACCTTTCGGAAAATAACCCTTCTGCACTGCTATTGTATCTGGACGATCATTTCCTGGCACAGAAAGTGCCAGGAGATAACATGGAAGCCAATCGACTTCGCTGGTACGTTTTACAACGCATCGGTGACGTAGCCCCTCCCGGCTGGATACCCCGTTTGGAGCAATACCTCTCAGAGTGCGAAGAACAAGCTGCACGAGCTGTAGAACACGAACGGCAGATTTTCGAGGGGAGAGCAGATGACGTCCGCCTGACTATCGAGCGCATTCGCCTCCGCTCTAAAGGCAGGGATGATTATGTGCGTGCGATGATAGAGTGGGTGCAATCGCCCGATCCGCCGCTGACGATGCCCTGGCGGGAGAAGGAGTTCCTCTGGCGACGCATGTGGTACGGGGCGCGCGCCTTGGGTATCCTGAAGGCACGCGAGGGAGTGCCAGCGTTAGCGGAGCGATGTGAACAGCACGTCGCCAGTTTTATCGGTATAGACGGCTTCTACGCGCGTGCTCTGGCTCGCATTGGTGACCAGCGCAGTTTGAAAGCACTACGAGAGTACCTTGCGCGGTCTGTCCCATGGCCCCCCAACATTTGTACTACCGTGCCTCTGGAGCCCGGCGAGCCGGACCCGGTCTGGGCATACTGGCAGATGCGCACACAGGGAATGAGCCTGGAGCAGGCGATATGGGAGGTTATCCGCACCTGCGAGAGAGAGGTGAAGGTCTTTCGGCATGACCCCCCGATCACTCTGCCATGGGGAAGTCAGGCTTCCGAGTCTCGTTTTGTAACAAAACTATACTACGATGAGATACTGGAATACATCGGCAAGCCTGTGGTTCCCGTTCTCATCAAGGTGCTAGAGGATGCGAATAGTTCTGTAGAGGCGATCGGCCTGGCATTAGCAGTTTTGCCCAAGTTGCAGGCGGTAGAAGCGATACAAACGATACGGAAATGGCTGCATGGTCCCTTCAGGGACGATGCGGCATCCGCTCTGGGGAGGCTAAGGGCCAGGGAAGCGGTCGATGATTTGATAGCCGCGCTTCAGCGGGACAGCAGCCGCTCGTTCAAGATGACCGTGATTGAGGCGCTGGGAGAGATAGGTGACCCCCGCGCTGAGCCCCTTCTACTCTCAATAGCGACGGAGGACACCGATGAAAACGTCCGGTTTGTTGCGGTTAATGCTCTGGCTACGGTAGGTTCGTCTGCCACGATACCCGTGCTGGAACAAAGACTCCAGAGCGAGCCGGTAGATGCGGTCAAAGATCGGATCCGAGTCACACTGGAGGCACTGCGGCGAAAGGCACGGTGAAAAATATCCCCCCTCGCAAAGAGGCTTGGGGGGGAGAAAGGGGGAGTACCATGAAGGTACAGTGGATACTCGTATGCCTCTTGCTGATAGCAGCCTGTGCAGGACGTGCGGACCTGCCTCCGGTGAAGGACAGGTTGCAGATGCCTGCTATCGTGAAGGCTAGGACGCCTGCTCACTGGTTGAGGTTGCACCGTCTCTCGGAGCGTTCGCCTGACGCCTTGCTGGAGGTACTGGAGCGGTATGCGCAGGCGTGCGAGTCGGGTGAGGTACAGCCTGTGGTAATATGTGCAATGGATGCACCTGATCCACGCTCGGTCGACAGGTTGTATGCCCTGCGTCGGCTGGGCGATGTGGGGGGAGAAGAGACCATAGCTGCCCTGCAAAAGTTTATCAACAGGCGGCTGGAGAACGGCACGATGCTGTTATGGTCGGACATGATACTGACGCAGTTGACCATTGAGCGCATTCGGGTGCGTCAGGCTGGACGGTCGGCATATGTTGCCGAGATGATTCGCTGGCTTCGGGGAGAGTTCACCCCAGCCCGACACCCAGCTACCATCGCACCAGAGGGTTCGGTCTACAGAGCGACCGACCACTGGGAGGGGATGTTCCGCATACGGGAAGCGTTGCGTGCGCTCGGTGTGCTCAGGGCGCGAGAGGCGATACCCGTGCTGCTGGACAAAAGGCAGTGGGGGCGTTTCCCGGACATGCCGGAGGTTGTCAACGCGCTCTATGCCGATGCGCTGGCTCAAATGGGAGACAAGCGGGTTCTGGACGCGCTGAATCGGTGCTTGAGGGAGTGGGTTAGTTACGCTACGCCACCTTTGGAACCGGGGCAGGTAGACCCCGCGTGGGCATACTGGCAGATGCGCACGCAGGGGATGAACCCGGAGCAAACGGTGAACGCCATGGTCAGCGCGCTGGCGGGAAACGATACTCGGCGGGGTGTGGTGGAGATACTGACCATCATGGGACGACCGATAGTGCCCTATCTGCTCAAATCGCTGGCTCAGCCTCCAGGACCCGATACGGTTCAGGCACAGTGCGGGGTGATCAACGCGCTGGGTAATATTCGCGCGGTTGAAGCGGTAGAGCCACTGCGTCAGCTGCTGCGCCAGAGTCCGTCTGCCGTCGTACGGGGAGTGAGTGCAGAGGCTCTGGGCAAAATCGGCGACCCTTCAGTCATACCCGATGTGGTTACCCTGTTATCCGACGAAAACAGGTCGGTGCGCGTCTCGGCGGTGCAGGCATTGGGTGAGATGAAGCACCCGGAGGCAATACCTCCTTTGTTGAAGGTGCTTCGCGAGCACCCTGACGAATTCACCCGCACCTTCGCAGTGAGTGCTCTGGAGTCTACAGGGATGCGGTGGTTGGTACCGATACTGGAGTATCAGATGATGGTAGAGGGGTCTGAGCTGGTACAGGATTACCTCCGCGGGGCGCTGGCGAATTTGAGAAACAGCAGGTAGCGTCTTCGAGAACATCCCACCAGTAATATTGGTGGGATGTTTACCAACAATTCATCGGGAGGCAGCGTATGGTGTTTTTGCAGCTATGGCGTCGCGTGAGGCGACGTGGACTGGACCGGGAGCAGGCGGCGGTGGAACCCATCGCCGCCCTTCGTTTTGGTGGCGCAGGGGATGCGGACGACCTGCTGCGCACGCGCGGAGAGCGGGTGTACGAGGAGATGCTCACCGATGTGCAGGTGCAGTCTGCGCTCACCACCAAGAAGTTCGGCGTGCTGGACGCGGACTGGCAAATCGTGCCCGGAGGCGAAGACGCGCCATCACAACGGGCGGCGGAGCTGGTACGCTTTGCGCTGGGGCAGCTGCGCGGTTCGGTGACCCGCATCCTGCTGAACGCGCTGGACGCCTTAGCGCACGGCTACTCGGTGCAGGAGATTAACTACACGCTGTGCGAGCAGGAGCCGTGGAGCGGGATGGTGATATGGCAAAACATCAAGAGCAAACCGCCCCGCCTGTTCCGGCTGGAGACAGACGAGTTCCGAAACCTGAAGGCACTGCACCTGCGCACGCCTGCGGGTGAGGAGAAGCCCCTGCCCGCCGAGAAGTTCGTGGTGTATTCCTACAACGGCAGTTACGAATCGCCGACGGGGCGCAGTGACCTGCGCGCGGCGTACAAGCACTGGTGGGCGAAGGGGTTGCTGCTGAAGTTCTGGCTGCTGTCTTTGGAGAAGTTCGGTGCGCCGACGGTGAAGGGGGTGGTTCCGCGCCATGTGCCCGAAGCCGAACGGCGAGAGCTGCTGGAGGTGCTGGACCGTATCCAGCAGGAGACGGCGGTCGTGCTGCCGGAGGACGTGCAGATCGAGCTGCTGGAGGGCAAGTCGCCTGTTGGCGCGGCGTATCTGCAGGCGGTGCAGTTTCATAACAAGGAGATTGCGCGAGCGATATTGGGGCAGACGCTGGCGACCGACGAGGGGATGCGCACGGGGTCGTTGGCGTTAGGCAAAGTGCACTATCGCGTGATGCAGCTCTATTTTCGCGCCTTGCGAAGGGATCTCGCAGAGCAGGTGATGGAGGAGCAGCTGTTCCGTCGGCTGGTGGAGCTGAACTTCGCCGACGCGAAAACGCCGCGATTCGTGTGGGTGGAGAAGGACGTAGAGGAGGAGTAGTATCCCCGTTACTTTACCGTTTTTCGTTCAATCCCCGCAAAGTGCGCAACAGGTATGGCACTCCTCTTGCAGCATATATGGGTGCTAGTACACCGTGAAGGAGGAGTGTCTGATGAGGAGATGGATTTTGAGCTTGGTGATTGGGTCTGTGCTCGCCAGTAGCGCCAGCGCAGTTACTATCAGCCTGCACAATTACGATAACAGCTACACCGCCGATACCGTTCTGGACGGTAGCACCCGTTGGGTATATATCGGCGCAGTGCGCCTGAATGTTGGGGGATACCCCTTGCCAAAGGAAGCATGGTGTGTAGACCTGAAGCAGGCGGTGGCGAGTGGTTCGTGGGATGCTGTGCAAAAGAACACCGCTGCTACTGCGCTGGACGACGGGCGCCGCGCGGACTGGGCGATGGGCGCGTTGTGGAAGAACCGTCCCTCCGCTACGGATGCACGCGGTCGTGCCGCCCTGCAGCTAGCCATCTGGGAGGCTCTGTATGATGGCTTTGGGGCGGACCCGTTCGGCAGCGGACGCTTTCGCGTGACGAACGTGTTCAACGGCACAAACCGCAGCTCTATCGATAGCCTGACCCTTACGCTGGCGCAGAGCTATCTGCAGGCATGGAACGGCCTGGGCGTTCTCAACGGTGTTCTGTACGACGCGCCCTTGCCCGGCAACGGCACACGCTCGCAGGATTTCATCCTGACGCCGGAAGGGGGATTTACCCCTCAAGCGGTTCCTGAAGGAGGGACGCTCTCGCTGATGCTAGCCGGGTTGCTGGGTACGGGCAGACTGTTGGGGCGGCGGATAACAATATAAGCCCGCATGGAGGGCGAGGCTCCTGCCGAGCCGCGTGAAGCCCCCTCCTGACCTCCCCCGTGGACGGGGGAGGAAATGCTCCCTCACCGCTCGCGGGAAGGGCTGGGGTGGGGGCTCAACCGGCTTGCCGGCAGGTGCGCCCTCCACGCGGATATGCTAAATCCGTCGAGACGCCGGATGGTATCGCTTCCACACGCGGAAGCCGATCTTGCCGTAGAAGTCCACCAGGTCAGTCCAGTCAATCGCCATGCGCTGTGCACCCTGCTGCTTGACATATTCCACGCCTTTGCAGAGCAGAGCCAGTCCCAACCCTTTCCCCCGCGTGCTCCCCGCAAGACCGATGGGTCCCAATCCGCCGTACGCTTCACCCAGCAACTTGCGCCAGTAGATGGATGGCCCAATGCGTTTGGAGCCACGATGAAAAGTGTGGCAGAATCCCACTACCTCGTCCCCATGCGTGAGGATAAGGATGTCGCGAGGGGTGTCCTCTACCTCCAGCCTCTTTGCGGTCTCGTAGTACCACCTGCCGGGGAACTCCTGCTGTAAGAAGCGGAGCAGGGCAGGCACATCATCGGGGGTGCAGGAGCGTATGGCGTATTCCTCGTGCAGGCGTTGCAGATTCGCTTCCACCTCTTCAGGCACGCGATAGTCCGCCAGTTCACGCACCAGGTCCACCGCCACATGTTCGCCGATGGTGAACCCAGCCTCCCGCAAGATCTGTTGATGGAGGGTTTGCTCGGTGGGAACGCCGGGGAAGAAGTGGGCAGGGTCGGAACCATAGTTTACCTGCTTTCTCCCCTTCG
>Ga0073929_1000896_pt1 | contig 33634 bp, 30 predicted proteins | sample DewCreD2012metaG_3_FD_76966 | JGI IMG/M metagenome (GOLD analysis project Ga0073929, IMG submission 76966) | Hot spring sediment bacterial and archeal communities from British Columbia, Canada, to study Microbial Dark Matter (Phase II) - Dewar... ... | reverse complement strand
CAAGAAGGAGGGTCAACGAGGTTGCCCGAAGGCAGAGACGAAAAGAAAATAAATGAGGCAACGATGAGCATTTCGGAAAGATTTTTATATGAGGCAATACGGAGGGTGGAGTGACTATGTGATACGCGTATCTTGATTTCCCTTCCAAAATCCTGTATATTACTACTTCGGAGAGGTCGCATAGTGGCCTAGTGCGCCCGCCTCGAAAGCGGGTACCCGGCGAAGAGCTGGGTCGCGGGTTCGAATCCCGCCCTCTCCGCCATTCTCATCCTTCGGTGGCTGACGAAACTTGTGACCACACCACTACAGGAAACACCGCTCTCTGACGCCCTGCATCGGCTGATGCAGACGGTTCCCGTTCCCTCTCACCTGCGCCTTCGCGAACTGCTGAAGGGGTACACTACCCTGCGTGTGGGTGGTCCCGCCGACCTCTTCTACAAAGTAACCGACATCGAGGAGTTTGCGCAGGTAGTCATTACTGCCCATCGGCTGAACGTGCCCACCTTCATTCTGGGGTCGGGTAGCAACCTGTTGGTAAGTGATAATGGCATTCGTGGATTGGTGGTGTATAACTGCTGTCGGCGCATTGAGGTAGGCGAACTTACCTTCTCCGAATCGGGCGCATCCTTCCAGCAGCTTTTTCTCAAGACGGCGCAAGCGGGGCTATCGGGGCTGGAGTTTGCGGTGGGCATTCCGGGCACGGTGGGCGGTGCGCTGGTATCCAACGCGGGAGCGTTCCGTGAGAACATTTGCGACCTTGTGGAAACCATTGACGTGGTCGTGGAGGGCGAGCGCAAGCTGGTGGGTAAGGAGTGGATGCAGTTCTCATACCGCGATAGCATTCTGCGTCGCCCCAATCCCCCACGCGCAGCGATACTGGCGGTGACCCTACGCTTGCGGTGCGGCGACCGCCGGCAGATTTTCGCCAGAGCGCGTGAACTGCAACGCTGGCGTATCGAAAGACAACCTCCAAACCCCTCGGCGGGCAGCTTCTTTAAGAACGTATACGACGCAGACCTGGCGCAGAGGCTGCCCGGTCTGCCCGCCGCGCTGAAAGAGGCAGGTGTTGTGCCAGCAGGATACCTGATTGCCGAGGCAGGGCTGAAAGGGCTTCGCGTAGGCGGGGCGATGGTCTCGCAGAAACATGCCAACTTCCTCATCAATGCGGGTGGCGCCACCGCCCACGACATCCGCCAGCTGGCAGACATCGTGAAGCAGAAGGTTTATGAGAAATTCGGTGTGTGGCTCGAGGAGGAGGTGCTGACGGTTGGCGAGTGGGAGTAAGGCAGTTGACGAGGGTGTAGATTTTATGGGATACTCTCTTGGTAGACTCAGAGGGGGTGAGGCAATGCCGACCACAACCATTCGCGTTAGCAAAAAAATCCATGATCAGGTGAGAGCGCTCGCGCAACAGACCGGAGAGACCATGCAGGATGTTATCTCGAAGGCGATAGAACAATATCAGGAGCAGCTTTTCTGGAGGCAAGTGAACGAGGCTTACGCGCGCTTGAGACAGGATCCCACTGCATGGCAAGAGGAACAGGAAGAGCGACGCCTTTGGGACAATACGCTAATGGATGGCTTAGAGGAGGAATAATCCGTCGTGCCGAGTCGGGGAGAGATCTGGCTGGTGGAGCTTGGCTACGACTAAGGCTGCTGCTGGGGTTGAAGAATGAGTAGCACAGAGGTTCTTCCATGAAAATCCGTGTGGTGGCGGTACAGTTCAAGCCGCGCAAGGGCGATGTGGAACACAATTTGGACCGTGTGGCAGATGCGCTGCGGCAGATTATGGAAGACGGCGTGCCCGCCGATGTGGTGGTGTTTCCAGAGACCATTATCTCGGGCTATTTTCTGGAGGGCGGGGTGCGCGAGGCAGCGCGAACACGTGAGCAGATACTGGAAGCTCTGGTGCAGCGTTACCAGCCGTTTGCCCGCCCGGAGCCGCTGGATGTGGTGCTGGGTTTTTACGAGCTCTGGCACGGCAAGTACTACAACTCCGCGCTGTACCTTACCTTGAGTGCGGACCCCGAAGCATGTCGAATCGTACATACGCATCGCAAGTTCTTCCTGCCTACCTACGGTGTGTTTCAGGAGAAGCGATTTGTCGCGCGGGGGCGTAATATCGAAGTATTTCAAACACGATTTGGTCCAGCTGCCGTATTGATTTGTGAGGATGTGTGGCACTCTATCACGGGCGCCATCGCTGCGTTAAAAGGTGCGGAGGTGTTTTATGTGATTGCCGCCTCGCCCGGCAGAGGGTTCCACGGTGAGAACGTGGATAACGTGGTGAAATGGCAGCAGCTGCTGTGCAACATGGCGGAAGAACACGGGGTGTGGGTGGTGAATGCGAGTCTGGTGGGCTTCGAGGGAGGAAAAGGGTTCGTTGGACAATCGTCGGTGGTAAACCCCTTCGGGCAGGTGGTGGTTTCCGCTCCGTTGATGAAAGAGGCGATGATTGCCGCCACCATCGACACCGAAGAGATAGCCATCGCGAGGGCGAACGCCCCCCTGCTCGCCGATTTGGAGGCGGGGTTGGCAGACCTGCTGATAGAGATGCAGGAAATCGCCGCGGAACAACATGCGAGGTACCGGCAATGAGCAAACTGGAAGTGATTCACGCGCCTGAGCATACGCACGATGCCGAAGAGTTGTTGCGCATCAACGCGCCGCTGGTGACGGAGTGGCTGGTGGAGTTCCTGCGCGACGAAATGATACGACGACGGGGCTTTCATCGCGCGGTTGTGGGGCTATCGGGCGGAGTGGACTCTTCGGTAACCGCCTTCCTGTGTGCGCGCGCTCTGGGAGCGGAGAACGTCTGGGGTATCCGAATGCCCTATCGCACCAGCAGCCCTGAGAGTCTGGAACACGCGCAGCTGGTGATCGACCAGCTGGGCATCCATTCTCGTACCATCGACATCACACCTGCGGTAGATGGCTACCTGCAGTACGAACCCGATGCGGATGGCAGGCGTCGAGGCAACGTGATGGCGCGGATGCGTATGATCGTGCTGTTCGACCTCTCCGCCAAACTGAATGCCCTGCCCGTGGGCACGGGCAACAAAACCGAGAGGCTGTTCGGCTATTTCACCTGGCACGCCGACGACTCGCCGCCTATCAACCCGCTGGGCGACCTGTTTAAGACGCAGGTGTGGCAGCTGGCGCGGTATCTGGGCGTGCCGGAAGTGATTGTCTCCAAGCCTGCCTCGGCGGACCTGATTGTTGGGCAAACGGACGAAGATGACCTGGGCATCTCCTATCATCTCGCCGACCAGATTCTGTACTTTCTGCTGCGCGGCTATCGTGTAGAGCAAATTGAGGAGATGGGCTATCCGCGCGAGAAGATTCTGCTGGTGAAGGGAAGGCTGGAGAGCACACACTGGAAACGCCATCTACCCACGACCGCCATGCTCTCCACCACTTCCATCAACGACTACTACTTACGTCCGGTGGATTATTGATGTACGACCTGATTATCGAGCCCGAAGAAGAGGACACCGAATGGTGCTGGGAAGAAGTAGAGGGTGCTCTGGAATCTGTTGGATTAAGCACCGCGGATGGCGCATATCTGCCCGCGAATGCAGAGGGAACGGTGTGGGTGGACCTCGGCGCTCCGGATAGTCCGGGGGTAATACTGATTGCGGTGCGTGCGAGAGAAGACGGGCGCCCAGAAACCATCCGACAGGCAACGGATATCGCCTTTCGTCTGGCTGACCGACTGGGTGGTATGGTGATAGATATGCAGCTGGGCGGTCGCGTGCTGCCCGAAAACCGTGATTTGATCGAAGCGGAGTTTTTGCGCTAGAGGTGCGATGGACAGCTCACTGATTGTGGGAGCAGTGATAGGCGCAGGAAGCGCGGCGGGCACTTACTACCTGTTCAAACGCTGGGAAGTGTTCCGCGAGCACACGCGCGAGCAGTCGCGTCGCCGCGATATTCTGCACCGCCTCGTGGTGGAAGCACTGGACAACGCCGCGTGGAACGCCTACATCGAGTCCATCATCGACGGCTGGCTGAAGGCGCATGAGGCGAAGATGCTCACTCCACAGGAGGTCCAGGATGCCCTCTATCGCTGGATTGCGGAGCCGTACTCCTTGCACACCCATCGCGACGCCTTACAGCAGTATGTGACCCTGCCCATCCGCGATGAGAAAGAACAGGAACTCTATGTGGCTATCACCGGCGTATACAACGAGTTGACCTTGAACACTCTCACCCTGCGCATGTTACGCCTGTTTCAAGAGCTGGAGGAGACAGATACACCGTGCATTGCCCCCGAGCAGCTGATGCTGTTACTACGGCGGGTGGCACAGGAGTTCAAGGCAAACGGTGAGCGGTTCTACGCGCTGGCGGTGCGCCTGGTAGAGCGATACCCCTTCCTTGCCGAAACGCATGCCCGCAAGATGCGCCTTCTGCTGGAGCAGCTGGAGAACTATCAGAAGCAGGCGGAAGCAAGCCAGGATACGGAGCGGTGATATTGTAGCCTGACCTGCTGTGCCTGTCAAACTCTTTGCTCCACTTCCCTCAGAAACGCCTCCGCCTCGTCCGCACTGCGGAAGCCCTCGCCAACGGTCAACCACACGCCTTTTGCGCCAACCGCCTCCAGCACAGTGAGCGCGTCCTGCGCGGTCTCGGCAAGCACCTGCACGCTTTTGCCCGCCTGCACGCAACGACGATACACCTCTATCCAGCGCGAAGCGGGTCCCTGCCCTGCGCCGTACACCCACTGTATCGCGTGCAGGTTTGGGATGTCCAGCAGCAGGTGCAAATGCTTCAATGCGCCCACGCCATCCAGATGGAAGATGCTTCGCTCCAGAGGCTCCATCTCGAACAGGATGTCGGGCAGAATCATTTCCCGCGCCATTTCAGGCGAGACCATAATCCAGAAGTCGCAGCTGGGTACGTAGTACCTGCCTTCGTGGTAGGTGTTCAGCCACGTAGTGCAGCCGAACCCTGCCTCCGCTATTTTCGCATAGCTACGCTCGAAGCTTTGCACGAACGCTTTCGCCACATGCCTGCCCACCTGCACAATCAGGTCAGGGCAGTCCACCATGTCCATGCACAACATCTGCGGGTCGCGCAAGGCGGCGAGGATATCGTAGTTGCCGTGCAGGTCGGTGATGCCCACGATGTACCTCCCCTCACACCGCTGAATGGCGTAGTCGGTCATGCGCTCGACGGTCCGCCAGTAGGGGTTCTCGAAGTCGGGCTGCATGGACAGGATGCGATGCCAGTCGTCGGGCTCGTGGACAACAGGCTTGGACCAGCTGGTGCCCTCCGAGAACTCCAGCTCGCAGCCGAACAGCGTGGCGGTGACTTCGGGTCCGATGTTGGGCCAGAACATCGGGAAATTATCGCCCACGTAATCATGGCACTCCATCCATGCGATGGTGGAATCCACCACGTACTCCACGTCCATCCATCGCTCGCGCAAAGAAGCGTGCTCTTTTGCAGGACCACGGTACGGACGCGACGGAGCAACGTACAGAGTAACCGGTGGGCGGTCCACTATCTCGCCGTGCCACCACGCTTCGAACCGCTCTACCGTTTTGCCGAAATCAGGCTTCCACTTCAGCTCGCGTATCAACCGCGTTTCCTCCACTTTTTGGACTGTCGGACCAGCTCATCTGCCTCTTCAGGGGTACTGGTCCATGTGCTGATCATCACGCCGCGCGTGCCGATGGCTTCCACCAGCGGCTGCACGCTTTCGGGCGGAACGCCCAAAGCCAGCACACCTTTGCCCGCCTTCAACGCCTTCTGGTACAGCGGATACCAGCAGGGGTCGCCCGCGTGCGGTTGCCCTGCGCCCGGCGTCCACTGGATGGCATTGAGTTTCTTGATACTACAGAGCGCGTCCAGATGCTTGATAGCGTTCACGCCGTCCAGGTGGTAGATGGTGTTATCCAGCCGCTCGCATTGCTGCTCCAGGTAGGGCAGAACAAATTCGTTGAACAGTTCGGGGCTGATCATGCAAGACATGTCGCACTGCAGTTTGCAGGTTCGCCCGATGCCCCAGATGTTAAACGCCGAGAAGACGGTCCCGCCGTCCTCGTCGCGGATAATCTGCTCGAAGGCGTCGTAGTAGTCGAAATACCGCTCCAGAATATCCCTCTGCAGACGATGCACGTGCTCAGGATGGTCCACGAGGTCGGTGAGCAGCTCCAGCGTGCCGCGTAGGGACGCCAGCGTATCCAGATTCTCCACGAAATCGGGAAAGCTCACCAGCGCCTTGCCTTTGAAATACTCCATACCCTGTCGTGCCATCTCGGTGTTTATCTTCCAGTACTTCTCGTCGGGGTTGTAAGGTGGTATCTGTGCGGTGGTGATGTCATCGAATACTTTGCCATACCACACGGTGTTATGGTCAAAGGTGGGTGGGCTACCCAGATGGATGGCGAGACTGCCCGGTCCCAGGTTGGTATCGAACCAGGGAAAGCCATCACCGCCGTGATAGGTATGGGCGAAGTGCCAGTCTTGCTCGGTGATGCGATATTCGATGTCCAGCCAGCGTTGCTCCGGCGTGGGGTCAGGTTTAGGCGGGGGAACGTCTACCACCGGCTTTTCCAGTGGCGCATACACTATAAGAAGCGGTCCCTCTATCTCCTCTCGCGCCCACCATGCTGTGTAGCGCATTTTGACATAGTCCCAATCCGGTTTATACAGCAGCGACACCCTTCGTCCTCCTGATACGATTACTGTTGTCATTTTCTGTGAAGGAATAACCGGTTCCTTGTGTAGAAAGAACATTGCAGACACAGGGGGCTGTGCCTACCATTTTGTTCAATCGGAAGGAAGAGGATGGTCATGAGATACGTTGTTCCGCTGGCGCTGTTGGCAATATTCACCGCTTGGGGCGACGCCCAGCCGTTGAGAGAGTGTTTGGTGCTTCCGCTTCCGGGTGGGATGACGCGTTCCATTGTCTACACAGACCCGGTGCAGGCTCTGCAGGTGTCCGGCGCGTGGACGGCTCCAAAGGCGGGCGATACGGTGACTTTCCCTGACGGCTCCACCCGACAGTGGGAAGCGGTGACCGCAAACGCGGATGGCTGGTTTGAACACCCTGCTTTGCGTAACGGCTATGCGTTCGCGACGGTATCCTCCGAGCGGGAGCGGGTTGCTTTGCTGGAGGCGCCGGGCAGTGTCACCGTCATCGTTAACGGGGAGCCTCGCGTAGGAGATGTGTACCAGCACGGTTACGTGAAAGTGCCGGTGCTGCTCAAGCAGGGACAGAACGAACTACTGCTGCGGTGCAGCCGAGCAGGCAGGTTGTCCGTCCGGCTCAGCAACGCGCCGGTGGAAGGGGTTTTGCTGGATGTGCGCGATGCCACCTTGCCTGACCTGGTAGTGGGCGAGGAGACGGACGTGTGGCTGGGCATTGTGGTTATCAACGCTTCCACGCAAGCCCTGCAAGGGCTAACCGTCGTCGCCTCGCACGAAGGTGGACGCTCGACGGAAAGCCCAGTCCCCGCATTGCCACCTCTCAGTGTTCGCAAAGTGCCCGTGCGCCTGCGTGGTTTTGCGCCTCGTGCAGCGGGCGTGCAGAAGGTGGAACTGCGTCTGATGCGCCGGGAGGGCAAGCAGAAGTTCACGCTGGACACAGCTGAGGTCACCTTGCGCATCCGTGAACCGCACGAGTCGCAGAAGCGCACCTTTATCAGCGCCATAGATGGCAGTGTGCAGTATTACGCGGTGTTGCCTGCACAGAGATTAAGCAAGGATTCCCCTGCCCCTGCCCTCGTTTTAACGCTACACGGTGCAGGAGTGGAGGCTATCGGACAGGTGGATTCCTACTCGCCCAAAACATGGGCGACGATAGTGGCACCAACCAACCGTCGTCCCTTCGGCTTCAACTGGGAAGAGTGGGGACGGCTGGACGCCATGGAAGTGCTGGAACTGGCGCAGAAACAGTGGCGAACCGACCCCTATCGAATATATCTCACCGGACACTCAATGGGTGGGCACGGCACCTGGCAGGTGGGGCTGACTCATCCCGACCGGTTTGCGGTTATCGCGCCCAGCGCAGGGTGGGTTAGCATCTGGACGTATGCCACCAGCGCGCGGCTCGGACAGCGTGAAGGCAACGCGGACGAGAAAACCGACCCGATGGAGGATTTTCTGCTGCGATGCGCTTCTGCCAGCGACACTCTGTCGCTGGTACGCAACAGCCTCCTGCAAGGCGTGTACGTGCTGCACGGCGACGCCGACGACAACGTGCCCGTCACCGAAGCGCGACTGATGCGAGACCGGCTCTCCCCCATCCACCACGACTTTGAGTACTATGAGCAACCCGGCGCGGGACACTGGTGGGACGTGTCGGATGAGCCCGGTGTGGACTGCGTGGACTGGATGCCGATTTTCGATTTCTTCGCTCGCCACCGCCTGCCGACTTCCGACAGCGTGCGACGCATTGAGTTCACCACCATGAGCCCTGGGGTGTCTGCCCGATGCCACTGGGTCAGCATCGAAATGCAGGAACAGCAGATGAAGCCCAGCTCGGTGAACCTGCGCTACGACCCCGGCAAACGGCGTTTCGTGGGCACTACCAGCAACGTGGCAAGACTATCGCTTCAGCTGGGACATGTGAAACCGGGCGCACCGATTAGCGTGGAGCTGGACGGACAGGTTATCGGCAATATCTCCTACCCCAGCCGCGAGCGACAGCTGTGGCTGGTGAAAGAGGGTGGACAGTGGAAGTTATCCGCCGCCCCCTCGCCTGTTGTGAAGTCCCCTCAACGATACGGTGGCTTCAAAAACGTGTTCACCAACCGCCCGGTGCTGGTGTACGGCACGAAGGGTACCCCCGAAGAGAACGCCTGGGCGCTGGCGAAAGCGCGATACGATTCGGAAACCTTCTGGTACCGTGGCAACGCCACCTTCGAGGTGATTGCCGACACCGAATTTCAACCTGACCGCTATCGCGACCGCAACGTAGTGTTATACGGCAACGCAGAGACCAATTCGGCATGGCAACTACTGCTCGGCGACAGCCCGGTACAGGTACATCGCGGCGCGGTGCACATTGGAGAGAAAGCCATCAGTGGAGAAGGACTTGCCTGTCTGTTCGTCCGCCCGCGAGCAGGCTCTGCTACTGCGCTGGTGGGGGCGGTCGCAGGCACAGGTGTTGCAGGAATGCGCTTGACCGACCGACTGCCCTACTTCACCGCCGGCGCAGGAGTACCCGATTGTCTGGCGCTTTCTACCGACATGCTGACGAAGGGGATAGAAGGCGTGCTGGCAGCGGGCTTTTTTGGCGCGGATTGGGGTGTGCAGAGCGGAGAGTTCGTGTGGCGATAGGTAGCCCAGCAACAGGGCAATCGCCTCTCTGGTCACAGAATGCGCAGCCCCCTTTCCAGAACCGGAGGGCATCTACCACTCGCGACAGGACGATCTTGCGCTCCCTCTCGCGCCGGGCCGCGCGCTCCTCCATTATCTGCCTCCACAAAGAGGTATCGAACACGGCATCATCCCTCCGCCTTCAGTGTTGCATATTGCGATGGCATTGTCAAGGGAGATTGATTGGCGAGCGGGCAACCAGATGAACGCTCGACGAACTACTACCTGCCCAGCTGCACCGCGCGTTCGAACACGGCATGAAGCATCTCGCGCGTTAGCTTGCCAGTGAACGTGTTCTGCTGGCTGGGATGGTAACTGCACAGTATCCAGCGCCCATCGTTCAGGGCGAACTCTGCGCCGTGAGCAAACGCCGACCCTTTCACAGAATGCTCCACCCCAATCTCCTTCAGCGCGCGTAACGTCCACTCGAAGGCAACTCTTCCCAACGCGACGATAACCTTCCACTCATCCACGCATCGCAGAGTGGCTTTCATCCAGTGCTGGCAGTTCTGCAGCTCTTCGCGGGTGGGTTTGTTAGCAGGAGGAGCGCAGTGGCAAACGGCGGTAATCAGCGCGTTGCGCACTTCCAACCCGTCATCCCGGTGCACACTTTCCGGCTGGTTGGTAAGCCCCACTTCATACAGCGCGCGGAAAAGCCAGTTTCCGCTTTCATCGCCGGTGAAGATGCGCCCCGTACGGTTTCCACCGTGCGCGGCAGGAGCCAGCCCAACTATCACAATCTTCGCATCGGGGTCGCCGAAGTTGGGCACAGGCTTGCCCCAGTATTCCCAATCGCGATAAGCGCGACGCCTGGTTTGAGCGACCTGCCGGATGTACTCAGCCAGGCGAGGACACTTCTCGCAGGCTGTGATAGCGCTGTTTAGTTTGCGCAGACACCTGCCTCCGTCGCCTACCACCGCCTCACCTCCACCTGCGGGAGCAGTGTACGTATCTGCTCTGCCGTACCGATGTCCGAGCCGTCGGTCATCGCGGTAGCGGCTCCTGCTGCGGTGCCCCAGCGAATCGCCTCCTCTATCGTGCCGCTGCGAACCAGCACGCTAAGAACGCCAGCAATCATCGAATCGCCGGAGCCGATAGTGCTAACCGCGCGCACCTTTGGCGGAATCGCCACCCAGCACCCGTCCGCACAGGCGATCGCCGCTCCCTTCTCCCCAATGGAGACAATCACGACAGGCACTCCCCCGCGGTGCAACTCCTGAGCCGCTACCGCCGCGTCCTCGAGGGTATCTATCGCTCTGCCCAGCAGGCGTTCGGTCTCGTTCTCGTTCGGTTTGATGAGGTAAGGTGAAGTCTTCAACCCCCGCACCAGCGGCTCGCCATCGGCGTCCAGTACCACTTTCGCCCCATGACGAGAAGCGATTTTACCCAGCGTGGCGTAGATATCGGTCGGCACGCCAGGCGGCAAACTGCCTCCCAGCACGACCAACCGCGCCTCCTGCGACAGATCCCCCACCAGGTGGAGCAGGGCATCGAGTTCCTTCGGAGAAATCTGCGGTCCGCGCTCATTGAGTGCGGTTGGCGGCGAACCGTCCTCTTCCTGAACCGCAAGGTTGGTGCGCGTATCACCATCCACCCACACGAACCGGCACTCCACCCCGTCTATCTCGCTCAGCTCGTGCTGCACATAACGTCCCGCTCTGCCGCCCAGGAAGCCTGTAGCAACCACAGGCACTCCCAACCGTTTCAGCACCCGCGCTACGTTCACGCCCTTACCGCCTGCGTCCTCCTCGATGCGCAGAATGCGGTTGGTGTCGTGAGGAGCCAGCTGCTTGACGTAGATGAGACGGTCCACGGAGGGGTTCAAGGTGACGGTGAGTATCATGACGCCAGCACCTCGTTCAGTTTCAGCAGGCTCTCGTCCAGCACGCGCGGTTGTTCCCACGATGCCTTTAACGGCACAGCCACTACTTGCCCTCCTTGCACGGCGGTCATCATGCCGCTCTGCCCTTGCAGTAGCAGTTCCACCGCCAGCGCGCCGAAGCGCGCGCCGTAGATACGGTCGGTCGCCGTCGGGGAACCTCCGCGCTGCGTGTAGCCCAGTACGGTAGCGCGCACCTCCTCGCGCAGGTACATCTCCACAAAAGTCGCTACCTCCTGCGCCTTCGCCGCGCCCTCCGCAGTGACGATGATAGCCGAGCGCTTGCCGCGAGCCATGCCCTGCCTCAACCTCTCACAAATCTGCACCGGATCAAAGGGTATCTCGGGCACCAGAATGGCTTCCGCGCCACCTGCAAGCCCCACCGCCGCCGCGATGAAGCCTCGCGAGCGTCCCATTACCTCAATCACGAAGATGCGCTCGAAGCTGTCCGCCGTGTCGCGGATTTTGTCGATAGCGTCCATCGCCACCTGCAGGGCGGTATCATAGCCCAGCGTGTACTCCGTGCCTCCGATGTCGTTGTCGATGGTGGCGGGGACGCCTACGACCGCAATCCCTGAAACCTCCTCCAGCTTCACCGCGCCGCGGAAGGAGCCGTCACCGCCGATGACCACCAGTCCCTCGATGCCGTTTTCGTGCAACACGCGCGCCGCTTGCTGTAGACCTTCTTCCGTTTTGAACCGCTCACTGCGGGCGGTGCGCAGGATGGTGCCTCCGCGGTTGATGATACCTCCTACCGACGAGAGGGACATCGGCTTCAACCACCCGTTCAGCAGCCCCTCATACCCGCGCTCGATACCCATCACTTCCAGTCCGTTCACTATCGCTGTGCGCACCACCGCGCGCAAGGCGGGGTTCATGCCCGCAGCATCGCCCCCGCTGGTGAGAACACCGATACGCTTCATGCCGGACCTCCTCAGACTCGCTCCTTCACCCCATTTCCCACAGCGATGGAAGAGGGGGTTGGGGTGAGGGCGACAAGGTTTCAAAACTTCTGCAACATCTCTGCCACTTCCGCATCCGTGGGCAGGGCGGGAATAGCCCCCGGGCGAGTAGCGGTAATGGCTCCCGCAGCGTTGGCGTAGAGGAAGGTGCGCTGCAGGTCGAGGTCACTCAGGTTGCGCACCGCGTCGCGCCCCCTCGCCCGCTTGCGCAGCTGCACCAGCATTGCCGCCACAAATGCATCTCCGCAACCGACGGTCTCCACCACCTCCACCGGTATCCCTGCAACCGCGCCGCTGCGAACAGGCGTTGCATAGTAACAACCCTTTTCTCCCAGCGTTACCGCAACCAGCACCAGCTGCGGAAAGCGGGTGAACAGGTGTGTGATGCCCACTTCAGGCATGCTAACGCCTGTGAGGAATTTCAGTTCGGTCTCGTTCATCTTCACCACGTCCGCATAGCGCATACCCGCTTCCATCTGTTGCTTGCCCTCTTCCTCACTGCGCCACAGGGCAGGACGCATATTGGGGTCGTACGAAATCATCGCCCCGCTCTCGCGCGCTATTTGCAGAGCGAACAGCGTCGCACTGCGCACCGGCTCGTCCAGCAGGGAGATAGAGCCGAAGTGAAAAATCTTCGCCCGACGCAAGCGGTGCGTGTCCACATCACCCGGCTCGTAGAGCATGTCCGCACTGGGATTGCGGTAAAAGATGAAGTCGGGTACGCCTTCCTTAGTCAACGAGACGAACGCCAGCGCGGTGCGTGCGCTCTCATCAAAGCGCATTCCGCCCACGTCTACGCCGTGCTGGTGCAGGGTGTCGCGCAACAGATAGCCAAACGGGTCTGCTCCTACCTTGCCCAGAAAGGCACTGCGCACGCCCAGCTTCGCCACGCCCACCGCCACGTTTGCCGGTGCGCCGCCCGGAGCGGGGGAAAAGCCCTTCGCCTCCGCTATCGTGACGCCCTTCTGCTGGGCAACCATGTCAATTAACGCCTCACCAAGGCAAACAACCTCTGCCACCGCCGCCCCTCCTTTCCCACGTCTCACAGCAGTAATACAACCTGAGGGGGGCTATCTCCTGTTGACAGTATCGGGAGAGAGCGTTAAGATTTGTATAGCGATAATCACGTTCGAAAGGAGAGAGGAAGATGATGCGCCTCGTCTATACTCTGGCTGTTCTCGCTTGTGTGCTACTCCTCGCCTCGCCGGTGCTTGCCCGAATCCTGTATGTGACCCCGACCGGCGATGACGCCAATAGCGGATTCAGCTGGGCAGAGGCGAAGCGCACGGTGAATGCCGCCGTCAGTGCCGCCTCCGCCGGAGATGAAGTCTGGGTAGCCGCTGGTGTGTACTACGAGAATATCGTGATGAAAGGCGGTTTGAAGCTGTACGGTGGCTTCACGGGCACAGAGAGCTCACTGGACGAACGCCCACCCTTCCCTCGCCCTCAACCCGACCCTTACGAGACCGTGCTGGACGGGATGCAGGCTGGGAGGGTGATTACAGTTCCCGACAGTGAAACGGAGCTTGTGACGATTAATGGATTGACCATTCGTAATGGGCAGGCAACGGACTTTGGTGGAGGGGTATATGGCTTGCGCGTAAACCTCTCTGATTGTATCGTTACCTCTTGCAGCGCAGGAATATGGGGCGGAGGCATTATGTTGTTTGCAGAGTCGTCGGTGGAGCGGTGCACAATAACATACAACCAGTCCTTAAGTGGAGGTGGTGTATATGTCGCCTCCTGCAGGCTAGTGGATTGTCTGATAGCATATAACCGTGCCGACGTCGGGGGAGGGTTATCTACACGCAACGGCACCGTTGAGGTTCTTCGTTGTACTCTTCGGGGAAATCAGACAGACCATGAGGGGGGTGGCGCCATCACGACCGAATTGGCTGTGGTACGGTTTGCAGACTGCGATTTCATCAAGAACGTCGCACAAACGGACGGAGGCGCACTGAAGCCTCACTCCGAACAGACAGAAGTCATACGCTGTCGGTTTGTGCAAAACCAAGCAGATAGCGGTGGTGCCATTCACTACTCACGGGTAGGGTGGCATCTAAGAGTACAGGAAAGTATCTTTATGGGCAACGAGGCACAGCAATGGGGAGGTGCTGTCAGGATCTACTACAACCTTTCCGTTCCAGTTTTCGAGCGCTGTCTTATCGCCTATAATACAGCATATTACGGTGGAGGGGTTATTTGTGATAGCTACACGGCGGGTGAATTCACAGAATGCATTATCGCGCACAATACAGCACGACTGGACGGCGGTGGTGTTGCACTATATTACAAATGCCAAACCCGCTTTACCTTGTGCACCATCTCAGACAACTTTGCCTGGCGCAATGGTGGTGGCATCCTTTACAACGATACGAGAACAGCCGGGATTCGCCAATGTGTTATTACTCGTAACCGTGCATTAGGCAATGGCGGCGGAATATACTTAGACGCTTCATCCTCACCGGCTTTAGAGGAGTGCACTATCAGTGAGAATCACGCAGTGCGTGATGGTGGGGGCGTCCTCGCACAGGCAGCCAGTTCACCCGTGCTTTTGAGGTGCGTTATTCTGGGAAATACTGCCGAGAACAACGGTGCGGGGGTGTACCTGCTGAACAACGCCTCTGCGCAGTTAATGCGTTGTGCTGTAACCCGCAACACCGCCAAAAACTCCGGCGGAGGTATCTATGCCTACAACTCCTCGCCGGTTGTGCTATATAGCATGATCTCCGGCAACAACGCGAACTACTACGGCGGCGGTGTATACTGTGAGTGGCGGTCCTCTCCGCAGGTGCTGAACAGCCTGATCTTAGACAATATCGCTCAGCGGTCCGGGGGAGGCATGCACATTTACAGGGAATGCACCCCCACCATTACCAACTGTACTTTCGCGTTCAACACCGCGCCCAATCAAGGCGGCGGCATCTATACTTATGGCTCTTCGCCATCGGTAAGCAACACCATTGTGGCATTTAACACGTCGGGTATCTTCCGGTCGGGGGGAACTCCCACACTGAGTTACAACTGTGTCTACGGCAACACCAACTATAACTACAAAGGCATCACCGACCCTACCGGCACGAATGGGAATATCTCCGTGGACCCCCTGCTCACAGGGCACAACGGCCACCTGTTACCCGACTCGCCATGTATTAACGCGGGCGATAACGGTGCTTCGAGCGGTGACTGGCTGGATATCGACGGTGAATCTCGTATCATGGACGAACGGGTGGACATCGGCGCAGACGAGTTCGTTCCACCGACGGTGAACGGTATGGTTGTCTTCGGCGACTACAACGGGGTGCTGCCTCCCGCTCTGGACATAGAAGTGCGGTTGGGCGCGACTTCAGAGTTTCGGAACCTCTGGTTGGGCATAGATGGCTCCTTTACCCTGCCTTCTGCGCCAGCTGGAGTATTCGCCTTTTCCGCAAAACCCTCACACTGGCTGAGGCGGACAGTGGAGGTAGACACCTCGGCGGGAAGTGTATCGGGGATAGAAGTGTCGTTGACAAACGGTGACATCGATGGTGATAACGAAGTGACGCTGTTCGACTTCGGGCAGCTGGTACAGGCTTTTGGTTCCCTGCCGGGTGACGAGAACTGGAACCCCGACGCGGACCTGGACGGCGACGGCGAGGTGACGCTGTTCGACTTCGGCATCCTGGTACGCTATTTCGGGGAGATAGGAGATGAATAAGTTCTGGTGGAGGCTGCGTATAAGCCTGTCGCTATTCCCGCATAGTATAAATGGGGAAGGTCCTGCTCCGTGGAGCACTGCATCAATTCGTCTCATCCGTGTGTATTCGTGTTCCCCTTGCGGATGTGTCCTCTTGCTCGGTGCTGGATGTGCTCTCAGTAGCGGGCGGAGTTAACATGCGTGTCGCCTCCTCCAGCATCTGGCGATACAGCCTCTCCCGCTGTTTGCGGCTGAGGTGCTCGCCCGTTGTCCAGAACCAGTACGCGCTCTTTCCCACCACATACGTGCCCGCGTAGGCGATGGCGCCCTTCACCAGCACCCCTACCCCGCCCGGCACGATGCCCACAAACTCTCTCGCCAGCGACCGCCAGCCCATTGCTCCCGCTACCACCGGCACAATCTCTTTTAACCGGTCGCGCGTGTGGTAGGACAGCCCCAGAGCAGCGGCGATTTTGAGCAGTAGCAGAATCTGGTTCTTGGTGAGCAACACAATGTCCGCAACCGCTGCAGGTGGTAGAAACACGCTGGCAACGGGGATCACTCCGGGTATCGCCGAAAGCATGGCAATCTGCCCGTTCACCCGTGACGCTTCCCGAGTAAGGTACTCTATCGCCGGTTCGCGGAAAATGGGGAAACGCTTTGCCAGCGCGACAGCCAGTCCGGGCAGGTCGTTCACGATGCGCTTCGCCACGGTGGAACCGTGTTCCGGCAGCAGCCAGGTGTAATGTTCCCCAAGCAGGGGTTCGTCCGCCCCACCGCAATCGATGAGGATGTCCGCCGGCTCCGAAGGCACTGTAGTGGAACATACCAGGAACGCGCGTGACTTCTCACGTTCAGACAGAGGCAAACCTTCCAGCAGCTGCTCCGCTACATCATGCGTGCGCAAGGCGCTGCCCACCAGAGCAATGCGGAACCGCTTGTCGGCGAGTTCACGCACCTCGTCGGTGGACAACTCCTTACTGATTTGCAGAATCTCCTGAATGTTTCGAGCCAGCCTTCTCATCCTCCTCACGTGTGTCACCCCAATCCACGTACGGTCGCAGGTGGTACTTCAGCTCGCTCACCGATTGTTCGGTGAATTGCATGGCAGATTCACGCAACCTCTCCGGCAATGCAGGGAGTTCCGGGTCGCGCAGGGTCTGCACCTCATCGTATAGCGCGAACTGCGGTGGTATCTGATCGGGTACCGGCACGCCCTTTAGCGTTGCCAGCGCCAGTGTCCACATCCGCGCTACCGCCGTCAACGAGTAGCCTCCACCACCGGTTGCCACAATGGGAACCCCCTGCTCCGTCACCCATTGCACCGCATGCAACCATCCCTGCGTGGTCAACGAGACGTGCGCCAGCGGGTCTGTATAGTGCGGGTCCGCGCCCATCTGCAGTACTACCACCTCCGGCTGAAACCGGCGAAACAGCGCAGGAACCACCTGCCGGAACGCCCACCACCAGATTTCGTCGTCCGTATAACGTCCCAGCGCGATGTTGGCAGAGGTACCGCGCCCCTCCCCTTCCCCAATCTCATCGGGGTGTCCTGTTCCGGGAAAGAGAAACCGTCCCGATTCGTGTATCGATATCGTCAGCACCTGCGGGTCACGATAATACAGCCATTGCACGCCGTCGCCGTGATGCACGTCTATATCCAGATAGACAATCCGACGGTATTTTTGTTTCAGCACATGGATGGCAACCGCAGGGTCGTTGAAAATGCAGAAACCTGCTGCCTCTTCGTATCGGGCGTGGTGCAGACCGCCTGCCAGGTTCACCGCCACCCTCGCTCCGTCCATTACCGCCTGCGCTGCCGCCACCGATGCTCCTACCACCGCCAGCGAAGCTTCAAACATGCCGCGAAACGGAGGATTGTCTCCGCTGGCAAAGCCAAAGGCAAGGTAGCCGGGTACGTGCTTGCCCTCACTTAACGCCTGCACTACCTGCACATAGCGCGGCGAGTGTACTTCAGCGACCAAATCGGGAGAGGCTGGCGTGGCTTCCACGATGTCTTCATCACGCAGCACACCCAGCATCCGTGCCAGCTCTTGCGAGAGCGTCACCCGTTCCGGGCGCAGAGGATGATACGCAGAGAAGCTGTATTGCTCTACGCCGGGGCACACGACATAAACGAAGTCCTTCATCGGTAGAACCTGCGCAAGAAACGGTTATCCATATCTTTCCTTTTTCCACACGGTAGACAAAACTCCTTTACACGTCCACATAGAACTCCGCTTCCCACCCCTTCGGCGTCTGCTCCAGGCGCAGTCCGTGATAGGTAACCGCTTTCACGGGCGCGCCGTCCAGCATGGAGTTGTCCTGTACGGTCACACCTCGCGCTTCGCCTTCCACAGCAGTCTCTGTGACCCGATGCACAGTAAAATCGATGAAAACCACTTTCTGCACATCGGTCAGGTATATCAGCTCGCGCAACCATTTCACCAGCAGGTCAGAACGGTCCAGGGGGTCCGGCACTTCCACCTGAACTGGTAGTATAACATCTGCCTGCTTGCCCGCAGGGTCCACCACCAGCCGATACATCCCCCGTGAAGCGTTCTCAAACAGCTCTTCCAGCGTTCTGCCCCATGCCCGCACGCCCTTGTCGGCGGTGTGTTCCAGAATCTCATAGCCTGTGTGTTCGCTCATCGCCAACTCCTCCCAATCATATAGCATACCAGAAACGCGAGCAGACCGTCGCGAGGTATTCCATAGAGGAGTATTGCAAAAGTTATGCCTTCGTCTTATAATGATAACGCTCACAGCACACAAGATACTGAGGAGGATAGAGAAAACGACCCGTAGTGCCTCGCGCACTGGGTTCCCGCATGTTATGCCGGGCGACAGCGAAGCATCTCGCGCTTTTGTTATGCTGGACGCAGTAAAGCATCTTTGAGATTCTTCGTGCGCGTTCGGAATAACATGCCCTGTTTGTCATGCTGAGCGCAAGCGAAGCATCTTATCCTGTCGTTAAAACGAGATTCTCCGCTTTGCTCAGAATAGGAGGGTTGCGAGGAAGGTTCAAGATAGCATCCGGGCAAACAGGCTGGACAGGATACGGGCTTATTCTATAGAGAGCGGACAAAGCAAATGCCTAAATTAAAAGACTACAAAATACTCGCGCCCTTTACGGCAGACGAGTTGATTAATAACGCAAACGCTCTGCTGCGTGACATCCCCAACGCACAGATACAGAAGCGAACACTGCGTTTTTACTCATCACAAGCACTGCTCCCACCCCCAAAGGGACCGCGCAGTAAAGCGCAGTACGGTTATGAGCACCTGGTGATTCTGGTTGCGCTGCGTGTCTTCAAGCACCTGGGGCTGAAGCTGGAGCGAATCGAAGCGATAATCCGCAGTCAGCTAGCGGAAGGCATCGAAAAGCTGGAGGAAACCGTCCAGCAGTATCTCGATAAGGTAAAGGTACAGGAAGAGCAGCATCTCTTAGTCTCAGAAAACCACGACATAGAAGCCAGCGCGTACGACATCCCACAGTTTGTGAGGCGCCCGTCCACATTGGGCGCGTTTTTCGGGATCTCGGGGCACCTTATACCACCTCAAGCTCCTCATTCAAAGAATGAACCCAAATTGAACGTGAAAAAGAAGATGCGCGTGGAGCTGGAGCCCGATATCACGCTGGAGTTCCCCGAATATATGCCCCTGCGCACTGCCGTGCGGAAGGCTTACGCAAAGCTGCAAAAGCTGCTGGACCAGCTGGGCTGATTTTTTCGAAAATTCTTGCCGAACCCCTTGCATTTTCTCGAATGTTGTGGTACACTATCAGTGTTAAAACACTAATACTGTATAAAGGAGGATGCATCTGTGAACACCACAACTTATGAGTCTCCCTGGCTGGTTGCCCGCCTCGTGGCACATGCTGACGAGACGCAGAAACTGTTGATGCTGGAGCTGACCGCCGCCGACCTCCCGGGCACTGAGGAAGAGCCTTCCGTGCAGCTGGCTCTGGTGCTTGACCGAAGTGGCTCCATGAGCGGACAGAAGCTGGCGATCACCCGCGAGGCTGCGTCGCGCCTGATCCGCTCCCTGCGCCCTGTAGACCAAGTTGGCGTGGTCATCTACGACGACACGGTAGAGGTGCTTTCTCCTCCGGCACCGCCGTCGGAGTATCTGGCTGATGTGGTTGCCCGCATTCAATCGGGTGGAAGCACTAACCTGTACGGCGGATGGGTGCGCGGTGCGAAGATGCTGAAGCCCGGAGGGCATGTTGTGCTGTTGTCGGACGGACTGGCAAATGTGGGACGGTACACCGACGCGGACACGCTCAGCCACCATGCGGGCATCAGCTACCGCAGGTACAAAATCACAACCACCACGATTGGGGTCGGACAAGACTACGACGAGCGGTTAATGTCCGGGATGGCGCGCGCGGGTGGTGGCGCACATTATTTTGCCAGAAGCGTGGATGACATCATGCGGGCGTTCAGCAGCCAGCGATGGGCAGCAGCCAATCGTGCGCTGAGCCAGCTGATAGTGCGTGTCGGCACCGAATCGCACCTGATAGGGGACATGCTCGCCGGCGAGAAGCAAAACATCGTTATCCCTATCGAGGAACTGCCTGAGCAGGTGACCCTGTACTTCACTGTGTTGAGCAACGGCGAGGAGGTGCGGTTGACGATACCCGCTCCCGACCAGTTTGGCGTCAGCGATGAAGTCACCGCGCATTACCTGGTGTGGCAGGCACGCGACCTGCTCGACCGCGCGGGTGAGGTGCACAACCACGCCGACGCTGCGGAACTGGCAGAGCCGATGCGTGTTCTCCTGCTGCAGATGACCAACCATCCGCTGGCGGACGAGCCGCTTCTGGCAAACTTGCGTTCCATCCTGAGCACTTCATATCAACAGTTGCAGCAGCTTGCGGCGTTCTTTGACCCTCATGCTGCGTCGTACGCGCGTAAACGCAGTTACGCGACCGCACGCTTCATAGAACACCCGGTGTACGATAACGTGAGTGATATGGATGCAGATTACGACACGGTTCAGCATCTAGTGCAGCACCTCACCACAGACGACCGAATCGGGCGGTACCGGGTAAACCCAAGCGCCTTCGCCATCATGCCCGCACAAGAGTGGATACGCTGGCAGATGGCACCGGTGGAGGTGTACGACCATTACGTTGTGGTGCTCACCCCGCACTGGCGCGACGGCTTCCGACACGGAGAAGTAGAAAAGCGCATTGGAAGACGCGTGAGACCCGTACCGCTCTCCGTGACCGCTGAACAGGTAGAGGAGCTCATTCGGCAGGCAAACCCTTAACATAAAGAGCGACCGGGCAGAGCCGCGACGCTCTGCCTTCCCTACTCGGTGCGCATGGCGTGAGCCTCTACCCTCGCTCCCTGTGAAGTCTTCAAAGCGGGGACGATTGGATAGCTTCTCGAGCGTATTGGAGCACAGTGTCGGCATCGTGCGGGCGCCTCATGCTCCTTCACTCTCCTCAACGCCTTCATCGTCAATGCGTTGCACGATGCGCGCCAGGGCGCTAACGTAATCGCCCTCGTCAGGTGTCATGATGCGCACGCCTTGTGCCGCTCGCCCCGTACGCCGAATCTGCGATACCGGCACGCGGATCGCCTTGCCCTGCGCGGTGACCGCGATAATGCGGTCGTCCGGCAGCACCCCCTTAGCGTCTACCAGTACACCTGTGCGCTGGGTGACGTTGAAGGTGATGATTCCCTTGCCTCCGCGTCCCTGCACGCGGTATTCGCTAAAGGGTGTGCGCTTGCCGTAGCCCTTCTCGGAGATGACCAGCAGGTCGCGGTCTTTATACGCCTTCACCATCGCCACCACCACATCGTCTTTCGCCAGCTGGATGCCGCGCACGCCACCAGCCGACCTGCCCATCGAACGCACATCCGACTCGTGGAAGCGCAGGCTCATGCCCTTGCGGGTGACGAGAACCAGTTCGTCGTTACCTGACGTAACCTGTACCCAGCCGAGTTCATCGCCCTCCTCCAGGTCAAAGGCGAACAACCCGTTAGCGCGCAGGTTGGCGAACTCGGAGAGCGCGATGCGCTTCACCTCCCCCCGGCGCGTACCCATGACGAGGTACTTGTCGGGTGCGAAGTCTGCAACGGAGACGGTGGCGGTAATCTTCTCGCCCGGCTCGATGCGGATGAGGTTGATAATCGCCGTGCCTCGCGCTTGTCGTGTCGCTTGCGGAACCTCGTACGCCTTGAGACGGTACACACGCCCGCGGTCGGTAAAGAAGAGGATGTAGTGATGCGTGCTCACCTGGAAGATGTGCTCCAGCGTATCCTCTTCTTTGGTAGTAGTGGCGATAACGCCCTTCCCGCCGCGCCGCTGACTGCGGTAGGTATCCAGAGGCAGACGCTTGATGTAGCCATCGCGCGTGATGGTTACCAGCATCTCCTCTTCGGGAATCATGTCCTCTTCGCCGATTTCTTCCGCTTCCCGCGCGATGATACGGGTGCGGCGGTCGTCGCCGTATTTGTCCTTCAGCTCCTTCAGTTCCTGCTTGATAATCTGCGCTACGCGCCGTTCGTCTACTAGGATGTCTTCCAGATAGGCGATTTCTTGCAAGAGGCTCTTGTATTCATCCTCCAACCGCTGTTGTTCGAGCGCGGTGAGCTGGCGCAGCTGCATGGAGAGGATAGCCTCCGCCTGTATCTGCGTGAATCCGAACCGACGCATCAGGGCACGTCGCGCCACCTCGCTGTTCTCCGATTGCCGGATGATGCGGATGATTTCGTCCAGAAAGCGCACGACGACCTGTAACCCTTCCAGGATGTGCGCGCGTTGCTGGGCGCGGAACAGCTCGTAACGGGTGCGTCGGACGATGATCTCGCGCCGGTGGTTGATGTAATTCTGCAGCACCTGCTTGAGGTTGAGCACACGCGGTATGCCGTCCTCCAGCGCAAGCATGATCACGCCGAACGACAGGCGCATGGGCGTGTGCTTCAGCAGGAAGTTGAGTATCTTATGAGGGTTGACATCACGCCGTAGCTCGATCACTACGCGCATCCCCGTGCGGTCGGTGAAGTCGTCGATGGCGGTGATGCCGTCCACGCGCTTGCCCTTCACCAGATTGGCTATCTGCTCGATCAGCTTCGCCTTGTTCACCTGATAGGGCAGTTCGGTGATGACGATGGCTTGCTTACCACCGTCCATCGGCTCGATCTGCGTCTTTGCCTGCATGATAATCTGCCCGCGTCCGGTTTCGTACGCCTCGCGAATGCCTTTCGTGCCCAGAATCAAACCGGCGGTGGGGAAATCGGGTCCGGGCAGGTGCTTCATCAGGTCACTGATGGACGCCTGCGGATGGTCAATCAGATGCGTGATGGCATCTACCACCTCCCGCAGGTTGTGTGGGGGCACGTTGGTCGCCATACCGACGGCGATACCGCTCCCGCCGTTGCAAATAAAGTTGGGGAATTTGCCCGGCAGCACCATCGGCTCCACGGTAGACTGGTCATAGTTGGGTTGCCAGTCCACCGTCTCTTTGTCGATATCTTCCATCATCTCCATCGCCAGCGGGGAGAGACGGCATTCGGTGTACCGCATCGCCGCGGGCGGGTCGCCGTCCACACTACCGAAGTTGCCCTGTCCGTCAATCAGCGGATAGCGCATACTGAAGTCCTGCGCCATGCGCACGAGAGTGGCGTACAGCGCCTCGTTGCCGTGCGGGTGGAAGCGCTTCATGGTCTCTCCGCAAACGGCGGCGCACTTCACGTGGGCACTGTTGGGGGTAACGCCCATCTCGCGCATGGCGTAGAGGATTCGCCTCTGGACGGGCTTCAGTCCATCGCGCACGTCGGGCAAAGCCCGCGCGATGATGGTACTCATCGCGTAGCCAAGGTACGAACGGCTTAACTCTTCCTCCAGCGGTACAATTTCAATCTCCGGCTGTCGTTCGGCAATCTCTTCAGGCATTCGCGAGTTTCCTTTCCTGCGGGCAAGGTGTGGTAGACAGAAGCTACCGCGTTCAGCGGGTTACGCACTTGACGTAACCCCTTTCTCTCAGTATAATGCTAACATAACCACGCCAACCTTGTCAACAGGAGCGGGAGGGTGGTGGAAATCCTCATCAGGGGAAGAACAGGATCATGGACAGCAAAGATATCGCGCTCCTATATGAATACAACCGATGGGCGAACGATAGAATCCTTGATGCTGCGTCTGAGCTTACAGCAGACCAGTTTGTAAAGAACCTTCCGAACAGCCACCTTTCTGTGCGTGATACGCTCGCGCATATCCTGTCAGCGGAGTGGATATGGCTTATGCGCTGGCAAGGCACATCGCCTAAGACAATGCTTAATCCAGCAGACTTTCCCACCGTCCGCTCGTTGAGAGCAAAGTGGGCTGAGGTAGAAAGAGAGCAGATGGATTTCATCAGCGAAGTAACAGACGAGTTTCTTGGAAGGGTCATAGCTTACACAAACACGAAAGGTGAGGAACGAAAATATTTATTGCAGCACATGATGCAGCATGTAGTAAATCATTCTTCTTACCACCGTGGGCAAGTAGTGACGATGCTGCGACAGTTGGGGGTAGAGGCTGTAGATACTGATTTTATCATCTTCATAAGCATGAAAACGGGAATGCCATAACGAGTCGCTTAAGTGGATTTACTTCTCTCGCCCCATTTATATGGGAATCTGTTTGACTTGCTTGAGCGACGCAGGTAGGATAACTTCACCAGTGTGGAGGACACTGGCTGCCCCTACATACCCCAGCACTTGCGGTCGCAGGGGCAGCCTCCAGCACCTACATCGCTTTGTTCACGATGTCACTGAGCGACACCACCCCCATCAGTCGGTGATCTCCGATGACCGGTGCACGCGACAAGCCGGTGTTTGCAAGCAACCGCGCCACGTACTTCACATCCAGATTAGGATTGACCACCACCAGCGGCTTGGACATAATCTCGTGCACCTGTACCGATTCGGGTGACAGCCCTTTCGCCACCACTTTGTACACGATGTCACGCTGGGTCACGATACCGTAGGCGTCTTCCTCACTGCGCCGGTCCACAATCAGCGAGCGCACCCCTTTCTGCTTCATCAGCGCGACCGCTTCCGCTACGGTGGCTGTGCCCTGAATGATGACTACGTCGGTGGTCATGATGTCTTTCGCCTTCGGCATGGTAACGCCCCCTTTCATGTGTAGTGGAATGCGTTGACCTGCGCGATGCGGGAAAGGCTGCCTCCTCTGCTCAGTCGTGCTCTGTAAGGGGTCTTGCGAATCCATTATAACCGATACCGTACGAAAACGCAACGTGTTTACTCTGATGAAGCCGACACCGCAGGCACCGCGCTGATTATCCACCACAACACCATCACATCTGCTATCAGCATCAACATCGCCGCGGTAACATAGGGTGCGCTCATGCCCAGATGCCCAAAACTCCACCCGCCCCACGCCGGTCCCACCACCCGAGCCAGACTACCCAGCGACTGAGTGACCCCGAACACCTCACCGCGTCGGTCAGCAGGCGCCAGCTTGGAAAGCAAACCGTTCAGGCTGGGACCGGCAACGCCTCCTCCCATCGCCATGACCGCCAGCACCGCCATCAGCCAGCCCGTGGAGGGCATGAGCGGTATGAGCAGTAAGGCAGGTGCTTGCAGTAAATACCCACCCAGTAGCAAGCGCGTCTCGCCGAAGCGTGCACTGAGTTTGCCGATTAAACCACCCTGCACTACCGCGCCCATCATGCCCAGATAGGCAAACAGGTAGCCACATTCACGCTGGTCTAAACCATAGCGGTGCTTCGCCAGCAGGACGAAAGTCGATTCGAGGTTGGCGATGGCGAAGATGGCGGTAAACAGCACCAGAGCCAGTAAGCCCACGTGCGGTATCGCCAGCACACGCGGCAGGTCGCGCAGGGGGAAGGTATACCATTCGCCTTGCTGCCGTCGGTTATGGGTGGGCAGGCTCTCGGGAAGCCGCAAGAACGCGCTCAACCAGTTCGCTCCTGCCAGCGCTGCGCCTGCCATCCCGATCGCAAAGTTCCCTCCCCATGCTCCCAGCACACCGCCGACCGCGGGTCCCAGAATGAAGCCGACGCCGAACGCCGCGCCGATCAGCCCCATCGCGCGGGTACGCTCCTGCGGAGGGGTGACATCAGAGATGTACGCCTGTGCCGTGGAGAGATTCGCGGCGGTAATGCCCGCCAGCAGGCGCGAAAGGAAAATCATCTGCGCGTCCCGTGCCATCGCGAACAGCACATACGATACGGCGGAACCCGCAATGCTCACCAGCAACACCGGTCGCCGCCCTACCCTGTCCGACAACCTGCCCCAGAAAGGCGCAAACAGAAACTGCATCAGCGAGTAGATAGCCTGAATCACGCCGATAAAGGCAGGGGTGGCATGAAAGGCATCGGCATAGTACTGCAGCTGAGGAATAATAAGCCCAAAACCAAGCAAGTCCAGAAAAATGGTGAAAGTGACAACCCGCTGTGCGGATTTCAATCGGTCAGGCACGAGTAACTCCTCCACGCAGAGATAACAGCACGCCGGAATCGTACCCCAGAATGCTTAGCGAGGGCAAGAGCTGCCTTGCATGAGTGCACCAGCCGGAGCAGATCGATACTTGACTCTTTTGGTACGGGATTATATAATATAGCATAACTAGTGGTTCGTCTCCTGGGGAGGGCGAGGCTCCCGCCGAGCCGTTCGGTTTGCGGTCGCGACGGAGCGCGACCCTCCAGTCAGGCGTGTGGAGGGCGAGGCTCCTGCCGAGCCGTTGTGGTATGTGATGTTCAGCTCACAGAAGGTTCGCTCTACAGCAGTGCAGATACCCACAGAGCAGAGCCCGGATATGGTGGTAAGCGAGTCGTTGCACTCGCTATCCAATAACCAACAAACCCTGAGGGAGGTCAATAACATGCACAAAAATTCTTTGTGGCGAGGGTTTACCCTCATCGAGTTGCTCGTGGTTATCGCGATTATCGCGATACTGGCAGCGATTCTGTTCCCTGTGTTCTCGCGCGCCCGCGAGAAAGCCCGTCAAACACAGTGTCTGTCGCACATGCGCCAGCTCGGTCTGGCACTGGCGCAATATGCGCAGGACTACGACGAGCAGCTGGTGCCGTTCGCATGGGGCTTTCCCTACAGCCGTCTGCGGATGCCCAGCTACGATGATCCAAACGTGCTGGTCAACTGTCCTCTGCACACCTGCCGGTGGCCCGGTCTACTGCAGCCCTACATCAAGAACACGCAGATTTTCCGCTGTCCCAGCTACTCGGGTCCCTACGTGTTCCCTTGCCCAAGCGCTACCGGTGGTCCGTTCTGTAACATGGCGGTTGCGGCAAACTATGGTGTATCGCGGGGACTTATACGCATTGCCTGCGTCAACGGTTCGCTGCTGAACTCCGCCACGCTACCGGAGATTCCCCGCCCCGCAAGCGTCGCCGCTTTTGCCGACTCGAACGGCTCTCTCCTCTTTTACAGCCCGATGGAATGGCCGTTCGACACCGACTGCGACCCCGACGGCACTCCTGACACGAATTCCGGGGTTGGTGGGAACTGCGGCGATAAAACCCGCTGGTACAATGTGGCTGGTGCCCGCCGGCATACCGACGGCATGAACGTTATCTTTGCCGACGGCCATGCCAAATGGACCAACTACAAACGCTTCCTGAACGATCCGGAAATGTGGGGCGAGGACGTACCAGCGCGCCCGTACCCAAATCTCAGTCCGGAGTGCGCATACACCCGGTAGGTAGATGTCTTTTCTGTTAGGGACCGTCCTGCAGAAGGCGGTCCCTTTTTCCTGTGCTTGACATTGTAGATTACATTTGGTATACTACATGTGAAAATAGGAACGAATACTATTCTCATTACGAGGTTAGCGATAATCTGATGCGTAAGACCAAACAACGACAGGTCGTTCTGGACATTGTGCGCAGCACCGACGCCCACCCCACGGCGGATTGGGTGTACGAACAGGCGCGAAAGGTCATTCCGAACATCAGCCTGGGCACTGTGTATCGCCTGTTAGGGCGTTTGCAGGAGGAAGGGCTGGTGGTACAGCTGGAAGCCGGCTCGCGCAAAAGCCGTTTCGACGGACAGCCCGGACCGCATCAACACATCGTATGCGAGCGGTGCGGACGAATCGCCGATGTGCCTGACGTGGTGGACCGGGCGGCTACCGAGCGCATTGAACAGCTCACCGGCTATCGCGTCAGTACACACCGTGTAGAGTGGTTCGGCCTCTGCCCGAAGTGCCAAGAATAGACAAACACTTCGCGGAATCTTTTTAGATTAAGGAGGAGGAACATGTCCGAAAACACGTCCCTGTACTGCAGTAAGGCAAAGGTGGGCAAACCCGCCCCCGACTTCACCATGTTCACCACTGCCGATATGGACAAGCTCCAGTCAAAGGTTTCGCTATCGGATTACCGTGGCAAGTGGCTGGTGTTGTTCTTCTACCCGCTGGACTTCACCTTCGTGTGCCCGACCGAGATCCTGGCTCTTTCCGACCGCTACGAGGAGTTCGTAGAGCTGGGCGCGGATGTGCTGGGTGTCTCGGTGGACTCGGTGTACTCGCACCGGGCGTGGATTAACACCCCGCGCGAAAAGAACGGTATCGCTGGACTGAAATTCCCTCTGGCGTCCGACATCACCAAGCAGGTCTCGCGCGACTACGGCGTGCTGGTGGAGGAAGAAGGCGTTGCCCTGCGCGGACTGTTTATTATTGACCCCGACGGCATCCTGCAGTACGCGGTGATTCACAACCTGAACGTCGGGCGCAGTGTAGACGAAACCCTGCGTGTGCTGGAAGCGCTGCAAACCGGTGGTTTGTGCCCCGCCGACTGGAAGCCCGGTCAAAAGACGCTCAACGCAGGAGGGTAATAATGCCTCTGCGCATAGGTACGCCGATGCCCGACCTGCGCGGCGTCACCGAATGGCTGAACGGTGAACCGGACTGGGAAAGCCTGAAAGGTCACCCGGTGCTGGTTCACTTCTGGTCGGTGAGCTGCCACCTTTGCCATGAGAACATGCCCAAGGTCAACCAGTGGCGAGATACCTATGCTCCTGCCGGATTGAGGGTGATTGCCATTCATCAGCCCCGCGATGAGTGGGAGACGGACGTGGAAACGGTAAAACAGAAAGCGGCGGAGCTGGGTATCACACAGCCATGCGGTATCGACAACCTGCACAAAGTGGCGGAGGCGTACGAGAACCAGTGGGTTCCCGCCTATTATCTTTTTGACCGCGCGGGGCAATTACGCGGGCGAACCGCCGGTTACGCCGGGTTGTCGATGCTGGAGAACGCTCTGAAACGCCTCTTCGAAACACAATAGACCGCTGGGGGCGTACTGCCCCCAGCCTCTTTTGTGTGATATAATCCCTTTGTGGAAGCCATGAACCTCAAGCGTGTCTCCATATACGTGCATATACCCTTCTGCGCCAGGCGATGCGCCTACTGTGATTTCAATACTTACGCCTGGCGCGGCAGCATCGTGCGCGACACGCTGGACGCGATTTGCCAGCACATCGCTTCTGTCGACGCAGAAGACATCATTGTGCCTACCATCTTCTTCGGCGGCGGCACGCCCTCCTTGCCAGAACCTGAACGGATTATCCGTATTCTGGATACTATCCGCTCCCGATTCCGGGTGCTGCCGGACGCCGAAATCAGTATCGAGGCGAACCCGGGCACGGTAGACCGCTCGCGGTTTGCGGCGCTGCGACAGGCGGGTTTTAATCGCCTCAGCATGGGAGTGCAGGCGTTTGATGACCATCTTCTTAAGGCACTGGGACGGATACACACCTCCGACGAGGCGATACGCTCCTACGAGGCTGCACGAACGGCAGGATTTGAGAACATTAACCTCGATCTGATGTTCGCCCTGCCCGACCAGACCATGCGCCAGTGGCAACATACCCTGCGCATAGCGGTGAGCCTGCAACCCGAACATCTCTCCTGCTATGCTCTTACTATCGAACCACATACTCCCTTCTATACGATGTATCAGCGCGGGCAACTGAACCTGCCCGATGAGCAAACCGACCTGCGCATGTATCAGTACACCATTCGCACCCTGACCCGCGCAGGTTATGAGCACTACGAAATCTCCAACTTCGCCCGACCGGGCTACCGCTGTCGGCACAACATGGTGTACTGGCGCAACGAGCAGTATCTCGGTTTCGGTCCCGGAGCGGTGTCGTACCTGCATGGCGTGCGGTGGAAGTGCCTGAGCAACCCGCGTCGCTATGTGAAGGCTGTGCGTGAAGGGCTTCCGCTGGTGGAGGAAAAAGAGCATCTGGACGCCGATGCTTCCCTGGGGGAAACCATCATGCTGATGCTTCGCCTGCGGGACGGCGTGGACGTGAAGGCTGTGGAGGAGCGATACGGCGTGAATCTGGCGCAACGCTACGCGCACCAGCTGAACCGACTGCGACGCCTGCGCCTGCTGGAGGTCACGCCTGAGCACTGGCGTATCACCCCCAAAGGGCTACCGATAGCCAATACCATCTGCGCGGAGTTTCTGGTATGAACGCGGAGCATGTGCAACTGCAGGAGGGACAGGCTCGCTTTGTCGTGCCTCAGGACCTTTTTTTCAATCCGCGTGCTCGCCTCGCCCGCGATTTCGGCGTGCTGGCGTTGCGGGCGGAAGCAGACCTGCAGGAGCGACGGCTGCACGTGATTGACCTCATGGCAGGCATCGGCACACGCGGCATTCGCTATGCGCTGGAAGCGCCGGTTGAGCGCATCGTGCTGAACGATGGCAACCCGGCGGCGGTAGAGGCAATACGCCGCAATCTGGAGCTCAACGCCATTCCATCTGACGTACAGGTAGAGACGGTCTGCGAGCAGGTACATCGCCTCTGTTACGCTATTCGCCTGCGCGATGAACGCTTCGACTGGGTGGACCTGGATGCCTTCGGCAGTCCCTCTGTGTACTGGCACGCCGCCTCGCTGGTTCCTCGCTGGGACGGTGTACTGTACTTTACTGCAACCGACATGGCGGCGTTGTGCGGCAAGTTGCGCGACCCCGCTGTTCGGCACTATGGAGCGGTTACCCGCCCTTGGGAGTGCAGCGACGAAATCGGGGCGCGTGTGCTACTCGGTGCGTTACAGCAAAGCGCGGGCGAGCGCGGGCTATACTACGAGCCGCTGTTCGTGCTGGACGAGGGCTACGCGATGCGTATCGCCGTGCGGCTGCGATACGGCTCCTCGGGGTTTCCTGTGCAGCATATCGGCTGGCTGGCGAAGTGCATGAGCTGCTTCAGTCAGACCACCCTGCCTGTCCACGTCACGGTTGGCCGGTGCCGCGTATGCGACAGCGAGGATGTGCAATGGGCAGGGCCGCTGTGGACGGGTCCGCTTTACGACCCTGAGTTCCTGCACTTGATGAGCGTGGAGGCACGCAAGGCAGGGCATCAGGCTGTACTGCGTCTGCTGAGGCTGATGACCGACGAAGCGGACTCCCCTGCGGGCTACTATTCCGTACCGGAGCTGGGCAAGCGTGCTCGCCTGAGCCATCTCCCGCCGGTAGATGCACTGGTGCAGCAACTGCGTCGTGAGGGATATATCGCCTCGCGCACCCACTTCGAGACCGCCGGCTTCAAGACGAACGCCCCCTACCCCGTTATCCAGCGCACTGCAGAGCGACAGCAATGACATCCTCAAAATAGACTGTTGACCTGTTGTTTGTTCACGGCTCAAAAGGTGCGGGGCTTCAGCCGTGAGCAAACACTGTAACGGCTTGGCAGAACCCTTGCCCCGTGTTCCCCTTGGAGGGTCGCGCTCCGTCGCGACCAAAAACGTACGGCTCGGCAGGAGCCTCGCCCTCCCCAAGAAGGAATCTGGGCAGACCAGTAGAACCACGTAACTTTTTCAAAGTTCATCAGTCGTAAGCATCGGCGAGGGTACCCCCACCATCTCCAGAAGGCGGTGGGCACAGAGAGTAACCCCGATGTGCCCGTGTACGTCAAAATGGTTAGGTTCATTGCTCCATCGGCGGAGGCAGAGGTGGAATTAACCCTGCCGGCGGGAGCGCATACGGTACTGCGGATGTGCGGTGAGATGGGATGAAGCAAGAGATCCAAAAGAAATACGGTGAGGATTGCATCAGAAGACTTCCCGCGCATATCCAGCAGCTATACCGGGAGTCTCTGAACGAGATGCCGCCGTTCGAGAAGCTGTGGTACCTGCCGGAAGAGCAAGGCATGATGGCAATCCTTCGCTTCGAGAAAGGGCAGAGAAAAATCGTTCGCTTGCTGCGTCGCGGAAGCTTGGATGACCGCTGGGTTGGCATGTCCCTGGACAAGCGATACGTGGCGCTCACTGCGGTTGGGCTGGGCATGGCAATCGCGGATGTCAAGGCGCACCCGCCCAGGTGGCGCACTGTTCGGTTCCCTTCCGACCCGGTATATTACCCCCGTTTCTCACCGGACGGGCGCTACTTGTTGGGAGTAACCAACGTGTATGACCTGGTGCTGGTAGAGTGCGCGACGACAAAAGCAACTAAACTGATGAGCGGTTGTGCAGCAACCGGATGGTATCCCGACAGCCGTACCATCTGGTATCGGGTGTTTGGGAAAGGGAAGACTGCGGTCTGGTACGGCATGGACATCCGTACACACCGGCGCTGGCGACTGAGTTCCGCTCAAGTACGCCACGTTCAGGAAGGGTGGAACATCCTTAATCCCTGGTGGTATAATGCACCCCTTGACCCCCCAAGGTTTTGCGTCTACTCCCGCAATGGGCAGTGGCGATTGCGTGCAGAGCCCTATGACCCCCAGATTGAGATACCGCGAAGCAGGTTTACCAAAGCCAAGCTGTACCTGGACAGTAAGAAAGGTGGGGTTCGCCTGCTGATGGATGGGCGACATGTAGCTGGCGTCATTCAACCTCACGCAGTTTCTAACGACGGACGTTGGGCGATTATCTCCACCTGTGACCTTACCCGTTCTTACAGGATCGGTGGGCGTTCCTACTTTGAAAGCCACATCATGGTCTATAATACAGAAAGGTTGCCTATGGGCAGAGAGCGACGGGAGAATCCTCTGGTCCCACCTTACGAGTTTATGGAACCAGTGGAGTATCAAAGTGGGAGTGCTTATGACGTAGAATGGCGATTTGACGAATGATGCCAAAGTGACATTTTAGGAAGGAGGTTTCAACGATGAAACGCTCCCTCTGGCTTCTCATGCTCGCGCTGGCGATACCTGCCTTCGCTGCGCCGCCCAACTGGGACATCTCCAACACCTACTGGACGGCGCAAATCCGCGACGTCTACTACGGCTTCGTGTTCGACGGCACCATCCGCTTCTTCACCCAAAACACCACCACTGGCGAGTTCACCGGCAAGGTAAAAGACCTACCCCCCAACCTTAATCCGCTGGGGGAATACGCTATCTCCGGCACGGTGGATGGAGATACCATCTCCTTCCGCGGCGTCGCCTATATCCCCCATGTGGGCAATACCGACATCGTATGGACGGGAACCATCACCCAGAACGGCGCGAAGATGGAAGGTCAGATGGCATACTGGGATACGATATGGGAAGAGTGGGTATGGTTCACCTGGTGGACGACTTCCGGCTGTCCCGCACGCCCTATGATGCGCACTTACACCATCAGCTGGAAGGGGGAACTGGGCGACTACTGTGGGTACATCACCACCGTGCCGATTGTGGTGCAGTTGCGCAACGCCGGTAGCACCGACCCGCTTCGCACGGTGACGCTCTATTTGGACAGCGCGGGCAACTACATCCTGCCCGACGTACCGAACGGCAACTACGACCTGGCGTTCAAGGCGAGCCACTGGTTGCGCAAGGTGGTGCGCAACGT
>Ga0073929_1000891_pt1 | contig 33707 bp, 24 predicted proteins | sample DewCreD2012metaG_3_FD_76966 | JGI IMG/M metagenome (GOLD analysis project Ga0073929, IMG submission 76966) | Hot spring sediment bacterial and archeal communities from British Columbia, Canada, to study Microbial Dark Matter (Phase II) - Dewar... ... | reverse complement strand
GCGATTATCTGGTGTTATCCAACGCAAACGGTTCAATAGAAATCCGGATGCATACTTAAATGATTTGGAACAAAAGTGGGAACTAATGATATGCTAGTTAATCTTGCTGTCGTAGAAAAAAAAGATCCATTATCTCTTAGATAACGGATCCGCGATTCGGATTAAAGCCTCTTAATTCATTGAGGGTAACAATTCAGCAAGGCGATCCCACGTTTCTGTGGCCCCTTGTTCCATTCCCATCTCAATGACCTTGTTCAAGTCTTCTGTAGTTGGGTATTTGATCGTGCTGACAACCTTAGTTTTTCCTTCATACTCTTCAAAGGTAATAGTCACCGTTCCCGATGGCATGCTCTCTGTCACATTCCCCTCAGCATCCGAGAAGTAGTCGGTATAAACGATCTTCTCCGGAGTAACGATCTCATGATATAACGCTTTACCCCAAGATTCGAAACCGTAGAAATCCCCCTGGTTCTTGTCTTCACACTTCATACAGAAGTGCCAGGAGCCGCCGACTCGAAAATCCAAGTTGCTAACAGGAACCGTCCAGCCTCGCGGTGCAAACCATTGAGAAAGATGCTCTGATGTGGTGAATGCTTTAAATACCAACTCTCGCGGCGCTTGAAAAATACGCTCCATTGTAAATTCTGTCCCAGCAGCTTTCGTATAGGTCACTTTCGGAATTTGGTCTTCCAAGCGGCTCAGCGTCGATTGTGCCCCTTCGATTGCACCATACTCCTTGACCGATTTCTCCAGCTCCTCCACAGTCTTGAACAGCGCCCGCATCGTTAGCTTCGTTCCCCTTCCTTGCTGCTCCATAGAAACCGTCACGCGGAACAATTCATCCTCGGTGTCGTCCCCATGAGAATAAACAAGGCGCTCGGGACCATCAACATCGATGTAGGTAATTTTATTCTCATAGTTAACACCGTCGGGTCCATGCATGGTGTAGCGCCATACTCCCCCTGGCTTAACCTCAATTTCCTGTACAGTCGTTGTGAACCCTTCAGGTCCCCACCACTCAGGCAAATGCTTCGGGTCGGTCCAAGCTTTATACACCAGCTCTCTTGGCGCTTGGAAGCTGCGAGTAATAATCATTTCGCGTCCCTCGATGGTTGCTATAGCCTTGCTTATTGCATTTGAATTCAACATTCCATATTCCTCCAATTTGGTTTTATTTTTGTTTTTTGTCTTCATTCATTTGCATTTCCATCAGAAGTTTATCTAAGTTGTCAAACCTTTCATCCCAAACTCGTCGGTAAGTATCCAGCCAGGCTACAAGCTCTTGAAAAGGCTCCGCTCGCAGCTTGTAGTATCGCCGATTCGCATCCGCCTGCACCTCGACAAGCCCTGCTTCGCTTAGTGCATGAAGGTGTTTCGATGCTTGCGGTTGCCTGATCCCCACCTGTTCCGCGATGCTTCCAACAGTCAGCGGACCTTCATTTCGCAAGATGTCGACAATACGCAGCCGATTCGGCTCGGCTAGTGCCGCGAATATAGATATGTCCATTGTCTACAATCAACTCACTCCCTTGAATAATGGTTTGTTTTGTGTGATTTGAATATAACACATGGGGAATATTCCTGTAAAGGAATATTTAAAATTAATTTTATTCCTGATGATGCATCTATCTCAAACCCCTCCACGTCATGAATACCGATATGCATTATCACCGCTGTCAGTCTCGTTATGGATCGGGTCAACTTAGCTATCAAAGCCTGGACATCTTACACCATCAACCATTGGATATTAAACAAAAGCTACAACAGCAAATTGATCATAACAGTATGATAGAACAAAGAGTCCCGAATTTAAGATTTCAACGGGACTCTTTGTCCTAGTGAGTATTCACATATTATTATACAATTACTTGATAGACTCGTAATCAATCTAGTCAGAATACGCATTCATAAGTAACCTTGGCAGCCATCGTGATGGCGCATTACCATCACCGAATACTGCATACCGGCTTTTCGAGCTAAGCTCGCCCACAGCTTCGGATATCATTCTTGCGGGTTAAACTGTTCGGCTAGTTTCGCATATTTCGAATACATTACGGCTATCGAACAAATTGAATACGACAGTAACATTAATACCGGAACTCAGCGTTAAGAGAATATGTTTGCCAAATCCGTCGTCAAGAGCCTCCGCCTCACGACCGTTAACCGTTGCTTTTGCCCAAGAAATGCCCGCTTTTAATTTTATTTGATTATGATCAGCAACGGATTGTAATGTAACACTTACAGTTTTAGATAAGATGTCCCATGATAACTCTCTAACCTCCACCTGGGTTCTCGCCATTAGTCCATGGATGGAACCCGACTTCCATTCTGAGGGCAGTGCCGGAAGAACCTCTATTTCACCAGTATTCGAGAAGAGCAACGCTTCATGTACGATCCCCACAGTACCGAATGATGTATCGGTGCAGTAGCTGTCATTTCTTCTGTTTGTATCATGGTCTGTCATTAAGGAGGTGTAATAACCGGCATCCGTCATCATCGGTAGAAGAGAAGAAATTACACCTTCACCATTTTTCAACCTAGCGTAAACTAATGCCTTGTGCATCCAGCCGTGCCCGGCTGTCGCATCCCCTGTATTGTACGTATTTCTGTTCTCAATCGCGATATTTGCAGCTTTAACCAGCTCCATATTATTCTGCGTTTCATATGCAGGCCATGCCGGGTAGAGATGGCTCAAATGGCGGTGGTTATTATTCTCGGTATATTCATTCATCGCCCATTCGCGTAAGGCGCCGTCCTTGTCTACCTTGTAATCTGGCAACAGCTTTAGCAAATCCCCCCATTTGACGATTGCAGCCTCATATCCGTCGCGTTTTACTGCTTTTTCCATGGCTATAACCATATGCAGACCATCCCGCGCCGCTGCAATATCCATGGTGGCATTTGCCGTAATCGTACTGTTGTATCCAATTGGGTTATTCTCAGGCGAATAAGTAGGGATGATCATATATTGTTCACCCGGATGCAGCGTCGATTTGCCTTTCTCATAACACGCGTTTCCATTAATATCCGTATAGTATTCCGGTGTGCATAGCTGTTCCCAGAAATTGGCCTGCTTTGTAAGCAGCGGAAGTAAAATATCCTTTTCCAAATCCAAATGTCCCTGCTCGATCAATAGTCTAAATTGTTCATCCGTCAGCCCCCCGTCGTTTACACTGAGAAGCGGTTTCAGATCATGGATCCTCATGTTGTCGTTGATCGGAATCTGCCCGTTACCGTAACACTGCCAATACTCGAAGATGGGAAGCAGACACCAGCTTGCCCCGGCATTCCAATATTCAAACGGGTAATCGTTGTCGTATTCGATATGCATCCCGCGGTCTCCATCTGAGTTAACCGAGATCTGCAAAGCATCATGCATCCCATATGCCATTCGCGCATTGTATTCGAAGTCGGCCGTGTTTCTCAAGAAGAATGTAATATACCCCAGCTGTGCTTGCGTCAAATGGCCTGTATTCATGGGAGAAACCTGCAAATTCACATTGGCGTCAAGCGTGTAGATCGCACGCCAAGCAGGATTCCACTCTCCAGTCCACATTCCGTACAGGCGCGGCGCGCTTGAACCGCTGCAGCATATCTGGGCATACCGCCCTTGATTGTAAACCTGCTCCATAAAAGCATGGTTTATTCTTGTTTCGGATGCCCTTTGCGCGTTGATTAACACTAAATTGTCTGCGCTCTTGAAATCCTCATCGCCTTGAAGCGTAAAACATACGGCGTTAAATTCAGCAGAATGTTTTTTAGCATGGGGTACTAGGGCAGCGTTATAATCGAAATGACCGGAGGTATCTTTATATTGTTCTGCGACGGAATTCGTGTTTTTAAACAGGTTGTCCACTATGGCATATTGCGTCATTCCAGCAAAATCTTCGATTTTGCCCATATCAAAAGTCCTGTTCGACTGCGTTATTACATATACGGCTTCGGCTCCGATCACTTGAATCGCAGGATTCTGTTCTGTTCCAACATTCATAGGTTCATTCGTGTCGGTAAGCAGTACTCTCTTCTTCGTTCCGTTAACGACAATAACCTGTGTCAGGCCTGCGTATCCTCCGTTGATCAGCTCGCTTCCCGGGTAGGACGGATAATGAGCAACCTGTGCTATATATTCGGCGTTCGGATCCACCAGCTTTTTATAGTGGAGCGCCGTAAGCTCGGACATTCCGTTACGCGCCTTGTACATACTCGAAACGTCATCAATGGAGATGATCATGTTGATCTTTGCACCGGAAGAGGATTGAACGATCTTCGTAATCGTAACGTTGTCCTCTCTGGAAGTGAATGAGGTGCGGATCCACTCGCCAAACTCATCGGTATAACGCACCCCGGTTTCTGCCGTTTCATAATTCGTCCATCTTTCATAACCGGACATGGTTCCCTTATCATTCATGCTTAATCTGAGCTGGTGGCCTGGATGGTAGCTGTAATAGAAGGGTCTTCTCCTTGTTGTACCGTCCGCATCTGTAATCTTCCATTGATCATTCTGGTTAAATACATTCCATCTAGCATCGGCAAGCTGTCCCGTTAATTGTTCCGGAATCACTCTTGGATCTGGAGACGGATAGTTGTACCACATATATTGGAAAATGAAGCTGTCCGTATACGGCGATCCTGACGTGATATAACCGTTTTCGCCGTTTCCGCTGACCATACCGTCCCGCCACGCTCTTCCGGGATTTGAGTTTGGAACCTCTGTGTAGGTGCTGGCGAAATTTCCTTTTTCGTACATGCGTGCAGTTTCCGACACTCTAGTCATTCGATTCCTCTCCTAATATCAATGTAAATGCTCCTTATGACTCTTATTATATCGGGCGGGAGAGGGTTCATGAATCGTTCAGCGCGACACGATTATATCAATCATGTCGCAATCGCGCAGGTTATCGTATAATAGACGAATGGAAATAGAGATGAGGAATCATTCATGAAGTACCCTTCAATTCATCTTGATGACATCAACGTAAACATAAGCATCGGCGACTGCGCACTGCATGTACTATATGTGAACTTCGGTTATTTTCTCAACTCCATGCACATGCATAGTCATAGCAATAAGAGCTACGAGCTGCATTTGATCCCGAGCGGCTACGGAACCCTTATTGCAAACGGTCATCCATATCCCATTTCGCCGGGCACATTATTCATGACTGGACCGGGCATTGCGCATGAACAGTTGACGTCGTCCGATGATCCCATGTTCGAATATTGCATCTGTTTTGAAATTGTTCCGGGCGCAGCCCGGGCATATTCCAGCACAACAGATAATGAACAAGAGCTTGCCACTATTGCCGACCTGCTTACGGGAACGTCATTCTGGATTGGGCAGGACACGCAAAATATGCTGTCGGGTTTTCAACAATTATCCGACGAAACGAACAATCGGATTATCGGATATTCAATCGTCGTCAAGCAGATCATCGAACAAATCATCATCAAGCTCGTCCGAAACTATACGAACAATCGCCCTTCCTTTGGTAATATCCGCTGCAAAACTCTGGATGATAACCGATCAGTGCTCATAGATCAAAGTTTCTTGTACAACTATCGTTCCATTACTATCCAAATGCTTGCTGATCTGCTTGGATTAAGTATAAGACAGACGGAGAGAACACTGAAGAACGACTACGGCCTCACTTTTACGCAGAAGAGAACCGAAGCGAGGCTACACGCCGCCGCGCATTTATTGAGAACGACATCTATGCCCATTCAAGATATTGCGCAGAGCGTTGGCTATTCAACGTTCGAGCATTTCTGCCAGACATTCAAGAAGCATTACCTAGTTCCCGCCAGCGCTTATCGGGCTTCACGACAAGCTTAATGAACTGACAGATCACAATCGTTCCCTTGCCATCCCGGTTTTTCGTAAATTCCATGTGTAACCTAAGCTCCCCCACTTGGTTGGGGAGCTTATTAGCATTTTTTATAATCTATAAAAAGGACCCATCTTTTTAGGAAATGAACCGTTTTCATAAGTGAGTTTACACATCTATAATCGGAGTATGGAAACCAAATGATACTGAAGGAAGGTGATTACTATCCCTAAAAGTATATTTTTAAAGCGGTTACACAAAGAATTACCCTTTCAAGTTTTTGTCGGATTGGGTATCGTATATCTGTTAATTTTCAGCTATATTCCTATGTTTGGTATCATCATTGCTTTCAAAGATTACAAAATTCAAACTGGAATAGAAGGAATTTTCTCAAGCTCTTGGATTGGATTGTTTCATTTCAAGAGTTTAATCGAAGATTATAACTTTCCAAATTTAGTTCGCAACACGTTAATACTTAGTATTCTGAAGGTCATCTTCTCTTATCCCGTTCCGATCCTCTTCGCGATCATGCTTAATGAGGTTAAGCATATGTTCTTTAAGAGATTCGTACAAACCGTCAGCTACCTGCCTCACTTTATATCGTGGGTAGTCGTTACAGGAATTGCATACGCTTTCTTCTCAACGGGATACGGAGTTTTTAACGAGCTGCTGCTCTCGCTCCATATCATTGATAAGCCGTGGGATGTGCTGACGAATCCTGATTCTTTCTATGGCTTGGCTGTAATGACCGCGATCTGGAAAGAAGCAGGCTGGTGGACGATTATCTTTCTTGCCGCACTCGCTGGAATCGACCCTGCACTCTACGAGGCAGCTGAAATCGATGGTGCAAGCCGAATGAAGAAAATCCTGTATATAACATTGCCTGGATTGAAGAGTGCAAGCATCATCGTTCTTATCTTGTCGATCGGAAGTATGCTCGGCGGCGGATTGGTTGGATCGAACTTCGAACAATCGATGTTACTGGGCAATGCGATCAACAGCGACACTTCGCAGATTATTCAAACGTACGCATTCAGAGTTGGATTGGCCGAAGGAAGATTCTCGTACGCAACTGCAATTGACCTCATGCAATCGGTCATATCTGTTCTCTTGATTTTTACTAGTAACTTTATTGCTAAGAAAGTATCTGGAACAGGCTTGTTCTAGTGAAGTAACCTTGAATCGAAAGAAGGTGATAAGTGCATGCGCAGAAGAAGATCAATAGAAGACTGGTTTATGGATAGCATAATCACAATTATTCTAATCGTGATTGTAATAGTAACATTGTACCCCTTTTATTATATTCTCATTATTACTTTGAACTCTGGTACAGATACGAACTTAGGCGGAATGTACTTGTGGCCCAGACAATTTTCTACGGAGAACTATATTACCTTTTTCAATGATCCCAAATGGCTTAGCGCCTTCGGTATTACGGTATTAAGAACTATAGTGGGCTCAATACTAGGTGTATTGTTCACGAGTATGGTCGCCTATGGATTATCTAAACGTGATTTAATGTTTCGCAAGATTCACTTTTCTATAGTCATCATAGCTATGAATTTCTCCGGCGGACTAATAGCCTTCTATATTGTACTCAGAAGCTTGGGGCTAATTAATTCCTTCGCCGTATATGTCGTGCCAGGAATGCTCAATATTTTCTTCCTACTCATCGCTATCTCGTTCTTCAGGGAAATTCCTGAGGAGCTCGGGGAATCAGCCCGCATTGACGGCGCCGGGGAATTCCGTATCTTCGCCAAGCTGATCCTTCCCGTTTCCTTACCCCTTATGGCAACAATGAGTTTGTTTATCGGCTCCGGACACTGGAACGCCTGGCTAGATTCCGCTTATTTCGTACAGAATGAGAGCCTGCGAACGCTGACTTATCGCATGATACAGGTAATTAACCAATCCATGGTTCCAAGTGGGAATATGCAAGCAACAGAGGCCATGTCCAGATCATCCGTAACTCCCTTCTCCATCCAAGCAACAGCCATGGTCGTATCAATCGTTCCCATTCTATGTGTTTATCCCTTTCTGCAGAAATATTTTGTATCCGGCATGATGCTCGGTTCTGTGAAGGGTTGAAAGTGATTTTTCAGCTGAATTGTTTGGACGCAAACGACGAAGCTTAAAAATAAAATATCTATCTAAGGGGGAATTGAAAGTGAAAAAAAGTAATAGGACGGTTACCATGCTTATCGTCATCTTATTATTAATGGGAACGGTTCTAGCAGCATGTAGCTCCAATAATGAACCAGCAAATTCACTCGAAGCGGATAATGCGCCGAATGAAAGTCCAAGCGATACTCCCGCAGATCCGAATAAACCACCCGTTGAATTAACAATGTTCGTTGACGCAACCTGGTATCCGTTCCAGGATTGGACAGGCGAAATACCAGAAGCGATAACCAAAGCTACTGGTGTCAAACCAAAGATTACGGTTGCTACAGATGACAAGCAGTTAGCCCTGATGGTGGCTTCAGGGGATTTGCCAGACATCGTGCTTTCCTTTAACTGGACGCTGATGTCGGATGGAAACTTGAGTCATCCTTACAATGAAATTTTCCCTAAGTATGCGCCTGAAGTCCAATTCGATCCAATCAAGGAGCTAGTCAACACTGCAAAGGATGGCAACTATTACGCCATTCGTAATGACTTCTCGACGGAAGCGGAATGGCAAGCGAATCCTTATGCACACATGATGGTTCCAGGACTAACACTACGTAAAGACATACTGGAGGAAATCGGAAATCCTGAGATTAAATCTCTGGCGGATTTGGATCGTGTATTTGCAACTGTTAAATCCAAATATCCTGAGATGTCGCCACTAATCCTTAATCCATTCTGGAAGCGTCAATACTTCGATGCTCAATTCGGTGCAGCTGGTGGAGGATTTGTCGATCAGGATGGCGAGCTCAAATTCTACTTAAGACAGCCTGAAATCCTTAAATCTATGTTATACATGAATAGCTTATATCGTAACGGTTATATTACATCCGAGAACTTCGCTTATAAGAATGAGAGCGAAACCGAACAAATGATGATGGCCAGCAAAGGCTTTGCCTACACATGGGTATATTCCGGTGCTGATCGTATGAATGCTACTGCGAAAGACAAGGACTTTACTTTCGTCCAGCTGGCTGAGCCTTTAGGTCCTAATGCTTCAATTATGAGCACAGGAACAGGTGGCCTAGGTCTCTATGTAACTCGCAGTAATGAAAAGCTGGAAGATACAGTAAAATTCTTGAAATACTTATACTCCGAAGAAGGCTGGAGAACAGCACAATGGGGTATCGAAGGCAAAGACTGGAATATGAATCCAGCTGGCTTCCCTGAATTTACCTTTGATATGAATGATGTTGAAGCGCTTAAGCAAAAAGGTGTATATTGGTGGGGTGTTCCAACGGAAACTGGTGTAGGAATGGCTCTCTCCGGGTACAAGGCAGGCTCAGAGACAACAAGACAAGGTGAACAATATTCTAAGATTATCAAGTTTAATCCTGCCATTGGTATGGTAAATCCAGCAAGCGGCTCTCCAGAGCAGATCATTCGAACGAACATCGATACGATGGTGTCAACGGAAGTTACCAAGATCTATCTTGCTCCAACAGAAGCAGAAGCCATTGCAGCATTCGATGAGCTTGTAGCGAAAGCGGAGAAGATCGGGATGAGCAAGCTGGAAGCTTGGGCGAATGAGCAATACGGTCCATTAAAGGAAAAGTACGATAGTTTAGCGAAATAATCACTGTGTTGCTGTTAAATTAACTCATAAGGAATGTCAGCCTGATTAGGGGTGGACGTTTCTTATGAGTTCATTTGCTTCAAGCTTCTGTTGTACATTCTACTAATTAAAGAAATGAGTAGATTATGTTATATCCATTAAAACAGCTTTCAGAGAAAATTGTAAATATGCGTATTAGCACTAAGATGATCATGGGATACTTAATTCTTGTGATGCTCCCGTTTTTAGTTTTTGCGTCTTTTATCTACTACCAATTGTATGACAAGATGCTGTCTCAATATCAATTGGCTAATCAACAGAATATCGAGCAAGTGACTGGAAATCTAGATTCCAGCCTTTCTAAGATAGAATCCTTGTATTCGATCTTTCAGAACAATTCCGCGTTGATTGACTACTTGCAAGGGGCGTATTCAGATGACAGGGAGCTTATCTATTCTTACCTCAAGGAAATTAGTCCGGCTATATCCTATGCTTATTTGGGAGAGCCCTTTGTAAGTCAAATTACGATTTATCCTAAATATGAGAAAAGGTTATTAACTGTAACCGGGTTCAGTGGTTACAATGAAATCAGTCAAAGCTTGAAGGACAATGAGATCAACTCCCTAGACCCGGTAAAGGGGCTGTGGACCAAATCTTACTCTTCCGATATTCCCACTGTGGCATACTTTCATAAAATCTATAATGATAAGTATGAGAGTGAGCTCGGGATTATACAATTTGCTGTGCATCCGAGCCTGTTAGAGGAGTATATGCTTAAACTACGAAGTCTACATCCTGACAATGCTTTACTTCTTCTCGATCAGGACGGAAATATTGTTTATGAGCTAATGAGTGATTCCTATCAGCCATCCCAAATTTCAGAAATCTTATCCACAATAAAAGAAAATAACGAGAAGGCTTTCCTATCGGATCGGAATCAATTGCTTATCAATTCTGCAGGCTTGAACCGACTTGGGCTAACCGTTGTCGAAATAAACAAGAAAGATACACTCTTCGATTTTCTTCCGTCACAGCAATTATGGATTGTTGGCGGAATCGCACTTCTCCTATTGTTATCGGGGTTTTATTATCTAATCGTAACCTCTTTGACCAAACGTATTGTACTTTTGACACGTCATATGAGAAGAGTTGGCTTCGATTCACTCAGAAATCATTTTACAGGTAGTATCGGTAAGGACGAGATCGGTTTTCTGATCTCTAATTACAACGCTATGATTAGCCGCATGGACGAATTGGTCAACCGTGTACAAACTGTGGAACTCCTCAAGAAGGAGGCGGATTTCAAGATGCTGCAAGCTCAAATCCAGCCCCACTTTCTATATAACACCCTGGAAACGATGCGAATGCTCGCGAGAGGGAATAATGATCATACCGTTGCAGAGATGGCCTTCTCTCTGGGCAATATTCTTCGTTACAGCTTATCCAAAGGGAACGACACCACGCTTCAGGATGAGCTTGAGAACGTAAAAGCTTATATTGCCATTCATCAGATTCGGATGCGCGATTTGCATTGTGAACTAGATGTGGAAGAGTCCATATTGAAGTTTAGATGCCCTCGGTTTATTCTACAGCCTTTGGTTGAGAACAGCATGATCCATGGGTTATCCAGAATACGAGAAATAAAGAGAATTAAGATCCGTATTCTCGTGGATACGGAATATACAATCATTGAAGTTTCAGACAACGGCGCTGGAATTTCTCAAGAGAAGCTCGTGATGCTTCAGTACATTCTGAATGGGACAATGATAGAGCACGCTCTTGAACCACAAGGATCAGGGATTGGACTCAGCAATGTGAGTGAGCGGATAAAGGCTTACTTCGGAATGGAGTCGAGAATTTTCATAACGAGCGCAGCAGGAGAAGGTACCGTATGTACCATCAAGCTTGCCACGAAGGAGGACCGCCATGCTTAAATTGATAATCGTGGATGACGAGCCCATTATTCTGGATGGTATTCGGAGCATGATTGAACAAGATAAAACACTTTTCACGAAAATCGTAACCGCAAACGATGGAATTGAAGCATTGGAGAAAATGGCGTACTTTCACCCTGACCTCATTATTACGGATATCCAAATGCCTGAGATGGACGGTCTAGAGCTCATACGTCAAGCCCAAAAAAGGAATGTCAATAGATTCATCGTACTTTCTGGGTACGACGTATTTGAATATGCGCGTAAAGCGATCCAATTGCAAGTCGTCGAGTATTTACTTAAACCAGTAAATCAACAGGAGCTTGTGGATTTATTAAAGAGGATTGCTATTGGACTAATAGAAGAAAGGCAATTTAGGGTTGAGGATGAATTGGAGCAAGATCAGCAACCATCCTCACATAACGATAATGTGAAGATGGTTAAGGGTTATATAAACAGTAACTATATGAAGGATATTTCCTTGCCCGATGTTGCAGAGTATCTAAATTTACACCCAAGCTATGTAGGACAAATATTCAAGAAAGAGACTGGCGAATCGATTGTACAATACATTAATCATCTGCGAATAGATAAGGCGAAGGAACTGTTGCTGAGCATGCCTGATATTTCATTGGAGAAGATTGCTAGATGTGTCGGCTACGAAAACCCTCGAACCTTCTATAAATTATTCAGGAGATATGTCGGTCAAACTCCTGGACAATTCAGAGAGCAGCTACAAGATGATTGAGGTGTCCGGATCGTAACCGACTGTATGATGCCATTGCCACATCGCTCTCATCCCGCTCCTTGACCGCATCTTCAAGGAATTCGAATGTGTCACCATACCCGCATCCATCATCAGGGACCGCACAGAGAATTCATTTCAGCGGCTCTGCTAGATTTATCCTGTTTTTCCCACTGAATTTAGATTGATATAGAGCAATATCCGCTTGCTGATATAACTCCTCGAATTTAACTCCAACCTTATTCGAATACGCTATACCTACGCTAATCGTGATATGGATTTGCTTCTGATCATGAAGAGGGATCAAGCTGTCTTGAATCGAAGATCGCAGAAGCTCTGCCACCTCACAGCTCTCTTCTTCACTTACCCCATTAAGAAACACAGCGAATTCTTCGCCCCCGACTCTCCCTACCATGCCTTTCTCAGCAAATAACATCCTTAAGATCGATGAGAACTCGACCAGTACGTGGTCCCCCGCTATGTGGCCATAAGTATCATTAACCTGCTTAAAATCATCGATGTCTAGAAGAAGCAAGCATGAGGCTCTACTAGTGACATTCAACTGCTCCTGTACTTCATTTAGGAAATGACTGCGATTGAACAGGCCCGTTAGCCCATCTATTGTCGCTTGAAATAACAGGGTCTGCTCTGTTAAACGGGCATCCTTGGCTTCTTGTATTTTATAATCCATCGTTTTCTTTAAACGGCTGAATATGTATACGATGGCTAATAAGCTCGACATAAATAGGAGGAGGACAAAGGCATGAATCAACATCGTAGTTGTAAATTGATTGTACGCTGCTTGCCCAACAGCTGATTTATCTACTGTGATAAGCTTCTCTACTACGTACACCCCGTTTAGCAGGAGCACCAGGGAGCATACGATGGCTATAAACCAACGATCAAGATACATGCAGAAGAGCGTCGCTAACGGAAAAACGAAAGTGAATGTAATATCTGTAGTTGCAGTCATTAAAGTAAACAGGTACATGATGTAAAATCCAATAAAGGTCACATAACGCACAGATCGGGTTAATGGATTTCTCTTATACAGAACCGTACCCGCAATGACTGATATTATATCTATAGATAGAATCGAAAAGACGAACCCGAGAGACCGTGCACCTTTGAGAAATTCAATTATGTATCCTACGGATAGCATAAGGGAGATACCCCAACTTACGACTATGACAGTCAAGTTGACAGCCTTTTCATATTGGAATAGCTTATGCTCATTCACCTAGGTAACTCCTCTCCGATTCCGGCAACTCCTAGTCTAGCGATATTAAGTATAACATTTGATTACAAGATCAGCTTTACTTAAATCTGGATTAGGACGAGTGAAATTCTAAAAAGTGTTATAAGAACTAAGTATGATATGGTCATTTGACGATTAGATGATCAATTATGGCCTGCCGCATAATGTTCCATTACTATAAAACCACCTTCATATGTTAATCCCTATTTAGAAAAGAAAGACCCCCATTTCTCTTTCTCTTGGAGGTCTTCTCAGGGCTGTATTCGATACTTTGAGTGGTTTCCGACTTTCTTCACTAAATATTACCATGGAAAGAAAGTTGGAAACTAGTATTCATAGAGTTAATTATTCCGTGTTCTAATAGCATTTCCAGAAAATCTCGATTTAATTTAATTGAGCTAACAACTGGTTGCTTCCTAACTTATCTGATAACTCAATTGATTGTGAGTGCCCTCTTATTCTCTTATACAAGAGGGCATTCCGGCACTCAATTCGCATTTACGAAAATTACTGTAAGCCCCACTATTATATGGTAGCTGTCCAGTAAGGATGGCACATCTAGAAGGCAGGCATCAAGGACTTGCTGTATATGCGTTGGAGAAGGCAATGCTCTGTTCCGCTAAACGATCTAGATTCGGAGTGCTAATCGCTTGATTCCCATAATAGCTTAGTGCATCCTTGCGAAGTTCGTCCGTTGTAATCAACACAATATGTGGTAATTGATCTGACATAGGTAAAGTGAAAAGCCGATGAGCATTACTGAGTTAACAGAGAAGCTAGGAATGGCTCAACCGACAATTTCGATTAATATACAAATGCTCGAGACCGCAGGTCTCGTGGAGACTACTCAGCGACTTGGTCGAGGGAAAATCTGTGCCCGCTCCTGCAACTCCATTTACATGGAGCTCCCCAATGTGTCCAATGAATCTCTTGAATACAAGGAAATTCAAATGCCTGTGGGCTTGTATAGCGATTTTCAAGTAAAGCCATCATGCGGTATGGTAGGGAGTGAAGGCGTCATCGGCAATATCGATGACGCACCTACCTTTTATTTGCCGGAACGAGCAGCTGCCTCACTCCTCTGGTTTAGTGAAGACGGATTTGTCGAATACCGCTTTCCCAACCTGCTAAAATTAGGACAAGCTCAATCGATACAGGCATTATCCATCAGCGCCGAGCTGTGTTCGGAGGCATGGAGCTTCAAGGAAGATTGGCCCTCTGACATTACATTGTCTGTGAATGGTATCGATATTGGTACTTGGACCTCGCCAAGCGACTTTGGAGATAAGAAGGGCGTCCTAACTCCAAGCTGGTGGCATGGTGTCACCCAATATGGGTTATTATCTGAGTGGCGCGTTACGAATGATAGCAGCACAGTGAATGGAGAATCCTGTTCCACTGTTACACTGAAGGATCTTCAGCTGCAGTATGGACAGCCTATTATTGTCCGCTTCGCCGTTAAACCCGATGCCCTAAATTGTCGAGGGATGAATATGTTCGGCAAGCACTTCGGCAATTCCCCGCAAGATATTAAGCTGGTCCTATTCAGATAATGCTGACCATCAATCTTTAGATGGCTGGTTCATTCTGTAACGGATATGCTCCGCCATGGTCGGCATCGTCATAGCTATATCTTCTAATAATTGTTCCTGTAAGGAACGAATACAAGCAGCATTCTCTAGCTGAGATAATCAGAGGTACACGTAGAGCTTCGTCATAGTGCAGCAGATGTCCTTTCTCCAATAAACCATGCGCTCCCATCATATCTCCGTGGTCCGACACGAATACAATGATCGTGTTCTCATATTCCCCAATTTCCTGCAAATAATCGACCACTCGTCCCAAGTATTACGCGTATAATGCTTAGAATCCAATACTTCCTGTGGCTTCCCATCCACTCCCTTACAGAAGTTTGGTGGTAAGATGACGCAGAGTGTTCCACATTGAGCTATAAACTTATTTATTATTGTCCGCTATGGATGCAAAGCCAAGGTCTGAGAGGATTTTTATATACAGACCACCGACTACAGAACGGTTAATAAACCCTGTCATTCTACCATCAATGGTATAATACCAATCTGTGACCGGAACGCGACTTTTACTCTCATGGAGAAAATGCCAGAATGGTTCGATAAGCTGCTCGAATTGTTCATTATGTTCAGCCATGGTTGCCGCCCATACTAACCAGTCAGCCTTCGTATAAGTTTGACGATTATCCAGTGGAACACCATATTCATTCATCTTATTCAGATAGAATGCGATTTCTGTGCTCCTAACTTCCTTCGGGAATAGTCCTAGATCAAACAGTTCATCCCATACGAGATTATACTTCAAGCTCCAGCTACCAGGCGCGTCGAAAGCAAGCTTATAATGGTCTTCCTCTCTAGCCATCTCTTCCCACTGGGCTGCCATTTGTTTAGCAATTTCAAGATACTTACGTTGCTGCTCTAATTGACCAAGCTTCCCACACATCAATCCATAGCTTCCGATTCCAATAATGGCTTTAATGGACAGATTGGCATTGTGTGATAGGTGTCCACCAAAGTCATCCGTACACAATTGGTTACCTGGGTCCATGCCATTGTCGATTAAATATTGTACCCACTGCGTCAATAGCTCCCAATTCTCTTCTGCAAAATCCGCTCTACCATCGGCAAGACAGACTGCCGCAGTCATAATCAGCATGTTGCCGCATTCTTCAATCGGCATTTGCCTCTCCATGGACATTCCATAAGCCTGACCATTGGCAAGCGGATAACGGCCAACATCATGAGGAGCGAAGTCATAAGCCCATTCGGATGAAGCTGCATAACGGAATACAGGTCTCAACATTCCCTTAACAAGCTCAGTGTTATAGAGTAGGAACAATGGAATCGAAGGATAGCTTACATCCACAGTACCCATACAGCCGTTGCTGTTATTCTCCTTTGAGAAGAACAAGATTTGTCCATTCTCATCCTCGACAAGCTTATGGGCTGCAATTGCCTGCCGATAGGAAAGGGACAATATATCTGCGTACTTCTCTCCACCAGATGCAACAGCTAGCGACTTCAATGTTCGATCAAACTCATGACATCTCGCCATGACACTTGGATACTCCTGAAGTGCTGATTGGAGCATTTGCTCTGTAGCTATTCCGTTTCTCTTCCAATATCCCGGAAGCTGCTTATGAAAGTATTCGATGGAGAAGATATCATCATAGGCTAGTGCGATATAATGCTCGGTTATCACTGCCCCGACCGTTCCATAATCAATTAAACAGGCCATAACCGGTGCATCCTTCCCCACCTCACGGGGGAAGCGTGTATCATCTTGTTGATCGAATAATACGCTTTCAGCGAATCGGTCTCTTAATCCGACATCAGAGATAACGGTTTGTGCCTCTGAATGTTGAGGAACTACCATCAGAGCATAACCCCAATCAATTCGCAGATCATCGCCTGAGCGTTCAAGTATTGGTTGCTTCACCGTTCCCATTCGTAGAACCTGACTGCCATCTTGCAATGTAGCACGTGATGCCTGCACTTCCTGCAGCAGGTTATCGACGCAGCATTCCGCAGTCATATCATAGTAGATTTGAACTTTATGTAGTCCACCGTCTATGGAGCAAGCACTGATCGTTATGTAGGATACCGGCCTGGATAATATATCTAGATCGTCTAATAACAAAGGCGAAGTGAAAGTGACCTTTAGAGATACACCGTCTGCTTCAAAGGTGTATATACTGGACAATGGCGTGACTTCCAACCCTATTTGTTCCATGGCAGGGGCATTGATTGACTTAAAATCACTCCGACGAGCATCCCTTCCCCCCATAAATCTCCAAACCTTGTTATCTATTAATGCCATTCCAACCATTCCATTGGTTTTACCCGTCCAGTGCTTGGTTTCATTCTCGTGAAGCTCATTTGCCATGGACCAAATATTAAAATAAGGATCTATAGTAATCAAAGGGACAGCAGGTGGTCTAAATGTAGTTTTCATCGGATTATGCTCCTTTCGTTTTTCAAGGTTTTCCTAGTAATTATCTCTTTAATCTGCTCTAATGGAATTTTAGGAATACGGTCATAAGTTAATAGACCATTAATCTCTTGCTCAACATCGGTCAACTGTGTGTAGCAGAAGCCTTGTAGGCAAGGGGATTGTATCATAGGCTCTACAACCGCATTTAATTTCTCAGTGAAATCCTCGTCATTCTCCGCACCGGAATATCCCCAGCCTTCCCACTCGCTCTTCTTGTATCCGATTCCCCCGAATTCAGTAACCAGGATCGGCTGCTGCTCGTATTCTGTACCTCCTACGAAGACGGATTTGCAATGTGATTTAGTGGAATATAGGGCATTCTCCACACTACTATAACGCTCTGTTAGAACATTCTGATCTGGTTCATAATCATGGATCGTTGCTAAATCCGTCGTCATATGCTCCCAACCATCATTAGAGATAACCAAACGGCTGGAATCCAATGATTTTGTTAGATGATACATAGACAACGCATGCTGCTGTTGGTAGTAACTGTTCTTGATATTCGGTACGCCCCAACTCTCGTTAAGTGGTACCCAAGCTACGATACAGGGATGATTGTAATCTCTATCTATGGCTTCCTGCCATTCCTTCGTAAACCGACGAACGTATTCCTTCGAATATTGATAAGCGTTCGCTGCTTCTCCCCATACCAGCAGTCCTAATTGATCGCACCAGTACATAAAGCGGGGATCCTCAATTTTCTGGTGCTTTCTTGCTCCATTAAAGCCCATTTCTTTCATTAATTCCACGTCTCTCTTGATCGCATCATCCGAGGGAGGAGTCAGATTCCCATCCGGGAAGTATCCTTGATCAAGCACTAGACGCATATAATATTCTTTGTTATTCAACATAACCTTACCGTTCTCCGTGCATATCTTGCGCATTCCGAAGTAACTGTCTACTTCATCAACGGCGACCCCATTCTTAAGCAAGGTCAGCTTTACATCATATAAATTAGGAGTCTCTGGAGACCACAGATGCCCTCTTTGGAAATTCAGATAATCCTGAAGTACAACCGATCGACATTCTTCACTTTCCTTCAAACCATAGCTATCTGAGCTGATTAAATCACCCTTGAATGATATCGCAACTTGCAGACTAAGCTCGTCTCCCTTTCGAAATCCTTGGACAAACGAGCGGATTTCGATCTCACCTTTATCAATATCCGATGTGAAATCGACCTTCTTAAGAAACGTACTGTCGACTGCTTCCATCCATACCGTTTGCCAGATACCGGTTGTACGGGTATAGAATATACGTGCTGACTTGGGCAACCAATACTGCTTTCCCCGTGGTAGAGTAATATCTGTACTATAGTCCTCTGCCATGATCACGAGGGTATTCTCACCGGGTATCAGCGCATTCGTAATATCTGCATGGAAGGGAGTGTGACCACCCTCATGCTGAACGACCATCTCATTATTCACCCACACAGTTGCTGAATAGTCCACTGCACCAAAGTGAAGAAGCACTCTCTTATTATCCCAGTTTGCTGGAATCGTCAAGGATCTTCTGTACCACACTCGATCATGGAAGTCATTATCACCTATTCCACTTAACTGACTTTGAAAAGCAAATGGTACTTGAATTCGTTTGGATAGTTCCTTATTCCCGCTATGCCACTTCTCGGGAATTCCAACATTCTCATCATCATAATCAAATTCCCATTCACCGTTTAAATTGATCCAATCCTTACGTACAAACTGCGGCCTTGGGTAATCCATTCTTCTCACTTCTGTCAATTATCTCAGCTCCTAAGCAATATATTAAAATTACAATGTTAGCTGCAACGCATAAAGATTCCTAGTAAATTTTATAGATTTACTAGGAGTCTAATTATGGATTTACTAGGTTTATAATGATGTCAATTTACTGTAAACTTCTTGTTGCAGAACGCTTAATAATGCGGTCTTCGACCCAATTATCTCCATACCAGGTACACGTCTCAAAGGTGTCGTTTAACTCCTCCATACGTTTTGTTAGCATTTCTCTGTACTTTCGTACATGCGTTGCATATTCGGGTTGATAGACGAGATTATTCATCTGGTAAGGATCAACCGTATGGTCGAACAGATACTCGGAGCTGTCCTTTCTCATCCTTGCAAAAGTAAACTGTTTATCCCTCAATGCTCTCCATTCATCCCCATCCTTCCACAGCATTGTATGACCCATACCTTGCATAAAGGCTGCTTCTGGTTCTGGTCCCGGTTGACCTAAGGTCCGCTGTTTCAGGGACATCCCTTCCACCGAGTCGGGAATTTCTAATCCCATTAAATCAAGCAGGGTTGGCATAATATCGGGGGTGTCCAGGCAAACGTCACTTCGATGCTCTCGTATATGTCCCGGCCATCGGATGAGCAACGGAACACGAATCGCCTCTTCGTAGAAAATTTTCTTAGCCACTCTGCCATGTGCGCCGAACATCTCTCCATGATCCGAAGTAAAGACAACAATCGTATCTTCTTTCAATTCCAATGTATCGATTGCTTTTAACAATCTACCAAACTCGGCATCTGCACTAGCTGTCATGGCATAATAAATTTTCCTAAATTGTTCCCGTTTTGGCTTCCACTCCTCTTGCCACCATTGCTCGTTCATACGAAGTCCCCAATATTCATCTGCAGATCCATCTTGGTAGTTAGGAGGGTCAGAAAAGTCTGTGTCATCAAACATCCGAATAAATTCTTCCGGACAATTATCCGGATTCCATGGATCATGGGGGATTCCGTATGAAAGGAACATGGCAAATGGTTTGGTCTGATCGATATTATTTAGATAATTAATCGCCATGTCTGTCTGTGCAATTGGCTCATAGCCCTTGATATAATGAGGTTCGGGTGTATCCTCGTAATAGATACCCTTATTATAAAGGTGATTAAAATTGTATGTCGCCCAATACCCGTCAAAGCCAAGTCTGTGCGGCCCCGGGGGAGTGAACTGCCTTTCTGACGAATGATTCGTGCTGTTCGCATATATATGCCATTTGCCAATATAACCGGTCTGATAACCGGAACGAGTCATAACATGACCGATAGCATCTGGATCAGGCATGCAGCGCATTTCGTTGATGACCATTCCAGTACTACTTGGATACTTGCCAGTGAACAGACTTGCCCGGTAAGGTGCGCACACCGGATATCCGGATACCGCATTGCAGAAGTTTGCTGACTCCGCAGCAAACCTATCGATATTCGGCGTCCTCGCCTTGGAATCACCAGCAAATCCGCACGATTGATACCTCAATTGATCAACAAATACATAAATCAGATTTGGGTTGTTCGGATTTTTCTGTGTCATATAATCAATATCATCCTTTCCCTTTCATCGTATCACTTTACCAATCTTACCTCGAACGTGTAGACCGAATGAGCTTTCAGAGTGTACTTGAATTGTGATGCTTCCTCATGAATCTCACTTTGAGTCACTGTGATGTTCTCAGGCTGGAAGACGTCGTTCATACTATCGATATCATCACCTGTTAACTCATACACGGCCATACGACTACCCGCTTCAAAGTTGGTCAGAGAAATGTCTATTTCGATATCCTTCAAGCTTCGATTGACAACAAATACGGTCAATACATCTTCCGTATCATTAATGCAGGACACGACATCAAGTACCGGTAGATGCTCGAGCTTCGTGTTCGCCGTGTTCCCTGACACACTAAATTCGTCACACACCACTTCGCTACTTACCACATGACCCAACTCCCTATTAGCATACATCTTCATCATGTGATAGGTGGGCGTACCATATATGACATTGCTCTTACCGCTCCATCCCGACTTCTTGCCCCGGAATTGATCCGCATAATAATCCCCTACCCGAATGCAACCCCCGAGCCAGCCATTAACTAGGTCAGAAAAGCTGCCGATTTCGATCAGGTGGCTGGATCGTATAAACTCGTTTAGATTACCAGCATTCGCTACAGCAGCTTCCAATGTATGTTCGTTCGGCAAGTTTTTGCGAATCATATTCGGATAATACATCGTATTATGTTCGGTTATGGCCAGCTTTACATGGCTAGCCTTCGGGTTGCTGCGGATCAATGCTTCTGTCTTATCAACGACGCTTCTTGTATATTCGGGATAGGCTACGATCGCTTTGTATTTCTCCTCCCTGCTTACCTCCGCATGTATGAACCCATAGCGGCTGTACCCTTGATATATATGCATCGTCAAATAATCGATATATTCGCCAGCAAGCTCGAGCACGATCTTATTCCACTTTGGATCTGTATGCCCGCAAGCCAGCAGCTTGATATCCGGATCCGCCCTCTTCATTGCTTTCGCAAAGGGGATATACCTCTTGGCAAAGTCTTCTGCCGAGCAATGTCCAACCTGCCATGGACCCCATACCTCGTTACCAACCTCCCAGTACTTAACACGATAAGGTTTGGAATGTCCGTTGGCAGCCCTTTTTGCCCCCATCGTGGTATCTGCGCTACCGTTGCAGTACTCCACCCAGCGAGCTGCCTCCTCTGGTGTACCTGAACCGTCATTCACACAAATTAACGGCTCCGCCTGCAATTCCTCGCAGAACTGCAGGAATTCGTCTGTACCGAAGGTCTTGCAAGCCATCACATTCCAGGCTTCATTGATCATATTGGGCCGCTCATACATAGGACCCACTCCATGCTCCCAGTGATACGCACTGATGTGATTGCCGCCTAGGCGCATCATTCCACAGTTTAATTCTCGTGTCATGTCAACCACGGTTTTATCAACTATGCCAACTCGGTCCACACACAGCATTGACACATGATCCAACCACAAGATTCCCGTTGCTATCGAGTCCTTCCATGTTTTCCCTTCCGATCGGATGATCACTCGAAACTCCGCTTCAGCACATTCTCTCATCGGCGACATCTGAATAGAATATTCGCGCCAATCATGACTTTCGATTTCTACAAGCTTGCTGCTTAACGTATCACGGGTGTGTGCATCGACGACTTCAATTGTCAATTGTTTAATTTCAATCGATGCTCTAGCAAACAGGGTTACAGTGTAGTCGACATCACCCTTCACAACAATTTTCTGGGCAATGCCGGCATAACATTGATCATCACTGAATATCCGGATTTTCTGCGAATGTCCAGAGTGCTTCGGCGCGGCAGACTCCAAAGCATACAACGTATTACGTCCGTTGGTAACGGGGTACCACAGACCAGATACACCCACCGATTGACCCGCTTCCTCCTCGAAATCCATCGTCTTCAGCGAATAGGCAAGCATGGCATCATAATGATCTCTAATATCCTCGACGAAATGTCCAAAGATATATGGATTAATCTTATTGTTGTTTTTCTTTTTAGCGTCAATTTGAATCGTTGCAGGTTGTATCAATGGTTTCTCATCCTTCCCTTTTTTGTTATTCACATAGCTGCTGCAATAATCTATTTGAGTCATTCGACAAATTTTCATAACAGGATATTTTCCCCACGAGCCTTTGTTTCATCTCTGCCAGTAAAGCCTGCTTAGATGGATCACCGATTAGATTATGCAATTCAAACGAGTCGTTCCCAAGGTGGTATAGCTCGTCCGAATCATCCAGATGCGCGACATATTTGTATTCCTGCCAATACAGAACGCATTGAATCCCCTCATAGTTCATGTGTCCAAAATGCTCCGCCATCAGATCATCCCGCCATACAGGAACAGGTTGTTCCGCCTTTTTCATAAGTTTTGTTAAACTGTCCCCATCCATATGTGCTGGGGGTTGGATTCCTGCCATATCTAGAACTGTCGGTACAATATCCATATTGGTTACAAGCAGATCGCAGCTTTGACCGCCAACTGTTACTCCCGGCCACTTGATTGCGAGCGGAATGGACATTGTCTCTTCCGTCAGCATCGAGTCCTTGTCGAACAAGCCACCGTTGGATGCTAGTATATCTCCATGATCTGCGGTATAAATGATGATCGTATTATCGGCTAATCCAGTACGCTCCAGCGCATCCAAAACCTTTCCTAGAGCTGTGTCTGTTTGCTCGAAATGTTCATAAGCCCTGGCAACAATCGGTTGCCACTCCTCCCAAATCGTAAACCCGGTCCTTTGTCGCCATTCCGCTCTATCTTTCTTATGATATTCCGGTCGATCAGAAAAATCGTTACCGAAGTTGGGGTATTCTGGGATATCCTTAGGATTGATACTGTCTTTAAACGGTTCCGCTACCAGATAGGGTTGGTGGGGACCCCACACATCCACGCGCAATACAAAGGGCTGCTCGTCTTCTGCCCGCTGTTCAATCCAGTCACTTGCTAACTGAGAAACGAAGTAAGCTTCCGAGGTCTCTGCCTGTGTTTGAAACGTTCCTGCGGAAGGATGACCGATGCCGACTTTCCGATTCGGCTCAAGCCCTCGCTCCATCAGTCTGACGTTTTTGTCCAATTCGCCATTCGCCCTCCATTCCACGTCCACCACCGGTTCTGGAAGGTTATATTTATGCAAATATTGTGCAAACTCTGGAGACCCGTAGGGATTACCGTATTCAGGTAACGAGAACCCCTCGAAGCCGCAGTCCTGCGCGTTCCCCGTACCAGCATGCCACTTTCCAAAGTATCCTGTTCGGTAACCCTCTTCGGATAAATAACTGTTAAAGGTACCCGTCGGTGATCCTTTGCTCATACTTAACGTTCCCTTTATACCGTTGTTGAGAATCCCGTGTCGATGAGGATACACACCGGTCACCATGCTTGCCCTAGCGGGGCCACATAGAGGAATAGTCGTATATGCCCTATCGAATTTGATCCCTTCAGAGGCAACACGGTTAAATGTTGGCAGATTAGGTTTTGGGCCCTCGGTATCCATGTAGTGCTTCCAAACCACGTGATCCTGAACAAGCCAAACAATATTCGGGCGTTTCGTATGTTTTTCATTACGTTCCATAATCGTATATTCCCTTCTTTCTTTAAACCGTTTTAACCTCTCATCCTTTAATTGAGCCGATCATTACACCTTTAACAAAGTGCCTTTGCACAAATGGATACATGATCAATACCGGTATACTCGCTACAATGATTAACGCGTATTTGATACTCTCCCCAAGAAGTAACTTTTCGGTCATACCAAAATCACCTCCGGCACCATCCATACTCTGGTTAACAATTAGTATTTCTCTCAAAACTAACTGTAAAGGATACAAATCCTCATCTCGCAAATAAATCAACGCATTAAAGTATGCATTCCAATGACTAACCGCGTAGAATAATACCATGACCGCTATAATCGGCTTGGACAACGGAAGAATAATTTTGATTAACAATCTGGTATTGGAGCACCCGTCTATTAATGAAGCCTCCTGTAATTCCCAAGGGATGCTCGTTTGGAAATACGTACGCATCACAATCAAGTTATAAGTCGCAATCGCATTCGGTATAATAAGCGCCCACATCGTATTAACCAATTCAAGGTCTCTAACAACTAAATAAGTAGGAATTAATCCGCCGTGAAAAAACATAGTAAATGTAATCAGAAACATGAATACATTTCTCCCCGGCAAATCCCGTCTCGATAAAGGATAGGCTGCTAGAGTAGTCAGCATGATATTGAACAATGTACCTACCGTTGTATAAATGAGCGAGTTCTTGTAGCCTATCCAGACACTATCATAATTTAATACCTCTTTATAAGCATCCAATGTAAAGCCTACAGGCCATAGCCACATCTTTCCATTCATCACACTTAAGGGATCGCTGAAAGAAGCGCTTACTACAAATATAAGCGGATACAAGACAATGACAAAAATCAATATTGAAATTGCATTTGCACCTGCGTCAAATAATTTACCTTCAGATATTTTCTGATTAACCTGTGTCATTCAAATCCTCCTCTCCGCATTACCACAAGCTCGTTTCCGCTTTTTTTCTTGCATAGTGATTGATTAGAATTAATAAGGCAAAGTTAATGACCGAATTAAATAATCCAATCGATGCACTGTAGCTGTAATCCCCATTCAATATACCATTGCGGTAGATGAATGTAGCAATGACATCACTCGATTCTAAGTTCAAGGTGTTCTGCATCAATAGAATCTTCTCGAAACCTACATTCATGAAGTGACCGATATCCAATATAAGTAGAATCACAATAACCGGCAAAATTCCTGGTATAGACACATGTATAACCCTCTGCATTCTGGTCGCACCATCCATTTTGGCAGCCTCATATGACTGTGGATTCACCCCACTTAGTGCTGCAATATAGATAATCGACTGCCAACCCATGTTCTGCCAGATGTTCGATCCGATATAAATAGCTTTAAACCATTCCGCTTTTTCCATAAACGTAATAGAGTCAATTCCAATCGAATTCAGGAATAAATTGACCAAACCACCGTTGGGATTCAAGTACAGGTGTAGCATACCAACAATAACAACAACAGATATAAAGTGCGGCATATAAGTAACATTCTGCACCCATTTTTTAAATGTATTATTCTGAATTTCATTAATTAATAACGCTAATAGAATCGGAATCGGAAAAGCGATGACTAAGGAAAACACACTGATTGACAATGTATTCCAAATTAATCTATTAAAATAGTAAGAGGAAAAGAACCTTTCAAAATGTTCGATTCCGACCCAATCGCTGCCTAATATTCCTCTAGCCGGATTAAAGTCCTTAAAGGCGATCTGCAATCCGTACATAGGCAAATATTGAAAGACAATATACCAGGTTAAAGGCAACAACAACATCAGATACAGATCATACCTAACAAGAATCCGTCTCCAAAGCTGTCGATATTCAATTGCTCTTTGTGATCCCATCGTATAATTTCACTCCATTCAATTGCATTAAAACCTTAGATATGGGACTGGGTACAACCTAATTTGTACCCAGTCTTCATTGATTGTTATTTGGTTAGATCATAGGCTTCTTGGTAGAGCTTCTCTAGTTGATCCAAATTCATGCTTTCTAACGTGGACACATACTGTTCCCACTTATCAAAACCAATCGAACCGGTAATAAATTTAGCGCTGCTTTCCTTGAAGTAGGTGTCAATATCCTGACGCAGAGTATCGACTTCTTTCGCCGTTTTCTCGTCAAATAAAGGTGCACCGTAGACAGCCTTAGGCATGTAAGGTGTTAATTTATCCTGAGCTTCTTGTACTTCAGGCGGATTAATGGCCGATGCGTTCTTCAATGTGACATATTGAGGAGAGCCTCCTCCCGGCCAAGGTGTGAATTGTCCAATCGTTACACCACTACCACGTTTATCGTTCAGAACCTCATCCGTATATTCAGGTGCGCCATCCGCTTTATAGTTGAATGTCTCCCCTTCAATTCCATATCTAAACAAGATAGAACCTTCTTCGGAGAAGAAATAATCAAGCCATCTTATGGTTGCTTCCGGATGCTGGTTGTTGGAGGTAATAGCGAATGTGCCGAAATCCCGCGCTATAGGGCTTGCATTGGTCAATTGATCACCATCAGGACCCGCAACCGGCGCTATACCCATATAGTTCTCCTTCTGTTTCGCAAATGGGTCGCTGGCCTGATTATGAAATGTACCGGCAATACCAGAAGCCATCTTGCCAACGAATTCTGACGGTTTTTGAGTGAATATGGTGTTATCAAGCAAGCCTTCTGTATACAGTTGATTTAGGAACATTAAATATTGTTTATAGCTATCATCCGTCATCCAGATATCCACTTTATCGTTCTCGATATTAATCTGGTATCCCATCTGATTAAGCAATCCGAAGGAGCCTGACATGGAATTAAGCAGAGAAGGCCAATCACGCTGTGTCATTGGAACCTCATCCTTCGGATCACCATTACCGTTGGCGTCATTCTCCTTGAAAGCACGGAGAACATCAATCAGTTGTTCAGTGGTGTTCGGCACCTCAAGATTCATATTTGCCAACCATGATTTATTCACCCAGAACTTATTGGTTCGTGCAGCTTCTAGATCCATGATGGCCGGGAATGCATAGATATGTCCGTCCGGAGCCGTGATCGCCGAGAGGATTTCCGGATACTGTTCCAATATTTGTTTAATATTAGGAGCGTTTTTATCAATTAAATCTTCCAGTGGTATTAACATTCCATTGGAGCCATATCTCACCGCTTCCAATGGTGTAATCCCTGATTTATATAGAACGTCAGGAAGCTCATTTGAAGCGAATAGCAAGTTTTTCCTTTCAGCAAAACCTTCGCTAGGAACATCCTCCCATTCCACATTAATATTAGTCATTTTTTCGTATTCCTTAAACATCAGCATATCTTCATACGATCCATTAGGTGGATCTCTTCTAGCGAAAATTTTTAAAGTAATTTGATCATTGGCTATCGGAAAGCCTGTCTCATTAAACTCTGGACTATTCTGATCTCCATTAGCTTCATTGTTCGCTACTTCGTTCACATTCTGTGCATTATCCTTATCATTGTTACTACAAGCTGCAAGTGAAAAAACGAATAAGACTGTGACTAAGACCAGCAATACAACCTTCTTCAATTTTACGACCCCCGTTTTATTATTTTGAAACACCCTTGGAAGCGCTTCCTAAACAATATACAATGAAAAAAATAATCTAAAGTTACGATTTTTTGACATTACACTATAAAATATTGCACTCTCTTCACAAGTTAAGATTTCGAATCAATTGTCTTACCATATCGATGAGGCGTTGCTCCTGTAGTATCTTTAAATACTTTAAAGAAGTAATTGTAGCTACTAAATCCTACTTTTTCATAAATCTCTTTAATTTGATATTCCCCGGATTCAATGTATAGTTGAGCGGTTTTAATTCTGACCCTGTTTAAATATTCAGTGAATCCACAATTCATTTCCTCTTTGAACAGTCGGCTTAAATACGAACTAGAAATTCCAATATGATCCGCTACTAGCTCTAGTGAAATATTGTCTTTATAATGCAATTTGATATACATAACGGCTGAGACTACATGCTTTGAATATGTGCCGCCAACGTCTATGGCAGATAACTTCTGTATTAATTGGCTATATAAATCTTTCAACCAGTGTAGAATCTCATCCAGCTTTTTGTGTTGCTTGATCTGTTCTCTGGATAAGTAGTCACCCTCGTAATATTTTTCTGTATGTAATCCAGATTTCATCCAAACCTTGTTGGCGATGTGAATCAATTCGTTAACAATAAGTTGGATAGAATCATCATTAGCTTTTCGCTCCCAACAATGGGAGAACACATCTTCTAATATAGAATGGGCACCGCTTTTATCCAATAGTTTAGCTGCAGTCATCAGCTTTCTCTCATGATCCAAGCTCAAAGTTACCATTTGTTCTTGCTTCAATTCGTTATTTACAGCATGTCCATGATTTGAAAATGACCGTTTCTTCAATAGATTGCAGATGGATTCATAACTCTCGGGTATATTGGATAAATTGTTCATCACATTAGAGTGCTCAAAAAATACGTCAATGTTCAAATACAAGCTCATAGATTTTCTAACCTTATACAAGTTATCTACAACCTGCTGTTGGATATTATTGTGGCTGTATTCCTCAAAGAAATATACGATTACAAACCTACCTTGATCAATATAACTGACGATCCCGACTTCAAGTTCTTTCAAGATTCGCTGACATAATTCCATGATCGATCTAATCAGTTTATTCTTCTCTGTATCACTGTACTGAGCTGTGAAGATAATAAAATTGTCAATTTGCAAGGCGGCAACAACGATATTGTTACTATGTTGAAAGTTTGGAACGGATTTGATCTGATCCATACCGTTTTTATGGTCCAAAATCAGATCTCTAATCATATTTTGAGTTACAGAAGGACTGATGACTTCCCATCTTCTTACCTGTTCAGCTTCATCAGTTAACTCATTCCTCGCCTTGCTTAGTATCCTTAATAGAGCTGCCCCATCCATTTCATGCTTTAAGAGATAATCCACCGCACCGTTCTTCATGGTCTCTCTGACATAATCAAATTTATCATAGCTACTCAGAATAATCTTCTTAATCCCAGCATGCTGCTCCTGCATATATTTACACAATGACACGCCATCCATACCTGGCATATTCATATCCATAATGACAATGTGAGGAGCGTATTGCTCAATCATTTGAATCGCTTCCGTCCCATTAGTCGCTTCACCACAAATTAAATACCCATGCTCTTCCCAATCTATTAAGGTGTGTAAATCATTTCTTACCAATACTTCATCATCGACAAGAAGAACTTTATTCACGGGGTTCATCTCCTTCCTTCACATAGGGAATTATCATTTCCACCGTTGTATACATACCAGGTTCACTGTAAACTTTTAGACCATAGGAGTCGCCAAACATCATTTTGATTCTTTCCTGAACATTACTTATACCCATCCCATTAAAGCTTAATTTTGTATCATTCATTTTATTTCTTAACACGTTCTCAATTTGGTCCTCTGACATCCCATTTCCATTGTCTGTCACTTCAATTCTAATGTTCTGAAGATCCCTTTGAATTTTTATATTCAACAATCCCTTTTCCTTAAGTGGGCCAATCCCATGAATAATAGCGTTCTCAACAATAGGTTGCATGGTCAGCTTAACTATTTTGCAAGACATAAGTGCCGGGTCTACCTGAATATTTAGCACAAATGGTTCTATATATTTGTATTTTTGTATGTTGATATAACTCTGAACATAGTCCAATTCTTCCTCGATGGTTACGAATTCTTTGGCATTGCCTAATACCCCTCTTAATAATTCAATCAGAGAAGTGGAAACTTCCTCAATATTAGCGGCATTTCTTAATTTCGCCAGATACTTGATGGTGTTCAAGCTATTATATAGAAAGTGGGGCCTGATTTGCGCCTGTAGTGCCATTAACTCGGCTTCTCTTTTTTGTCGTTCTCTACTTTTTACATCCTCCACCAGCGTCCTAACCTTCTCTAACATATCTTGAAAAGCCAAACTTAATTGTCCAACCTCATCTTTGGACTGAATAGAATTAAGTACCGTAAAATTCCCTTCCTGCACCCATAGCATCGTATTTCGTAGCTTTCGCAGGTTTTTCGTTATTCGTGACGTTACAGCGATGGAGACAATCAGTACAACGACAAATACCAGCAGTACAACTTGTACGATTTGATTGCGCAAGCTAATGGAATCTTTAATTAGGGTGTGCTCAGGAATCATTCCGATGGTGGTCCACCCTGTGATATCCGACGTATAGGTAACGATTAAATGTTCGACTCCATCGATTTCCAATTCTTCAACCAGATTCGTTCCCCTCATCCGGTTAATGATGCTGTCTTGAGGAATGTCTGAATTCGAGTGATACACAAATTCACCATTCGCATCTACAACATAAATGAAACTATCCTCTGACGGTCTAATATCATAAGCATTCTTAATTACATCATATTGAATATCAATCATCACTACACCGATCGGTTGATTACTGAATTTAATAGATCTACCGAAGGTAACGGTCTCATCCCGGCCTGTCTCCTCAGCGCTTTGTCTGATATATACTTTCTTCCCCGAGGCGGACAATATCCTCTCAATCAATGGATGATTTAAATTTGTTTTGTCCATGTATGGGCTACCTTCGGAGAATATTTTCCCGTTTACTCCGACGATGGATATTCTAGAGATGGAGGACTTGTATGCAATGAGGGACGACAAAAATCCTACGATTTGTTTTTGTTCCAAGAACCAATCGTAGGAAACTTCATAATGATCACTTCTTAGAATATCAATAACATTGCTCTGATTTGTTACTACAATCGATCCAATGTGATCCACATCTTCTAATATGGCTCCTAAACTTTCATCCGCATGACGAATACTTTCTGTAACATAAGTGATTGCATTATTCTTAATGCTATTCGTAAGATTGAAGTATATGATAGTCCCAATAGTAGTCAATGCGAATAGAATAACTATACTGAAGGCAATGAAAATTTTAGCTTGGATACTGTTATTGACGGAAGTAAATTTAGTCCATATATCCTTCATTGATATCCCCTGCTTTATAGTAGAATTTCTCTAGTTAGAAGCGAATTACCTACATCATCATTTCATATATATGAAGCGTTCATCTGCAGTCATCATATGAAACTTCATCTGTGGGTAGTGGGCGTACGCTTTGATTTCTATACCATTCTCTACTATTTCGCCCAATAAAGCCAGCCTTCAACTGTTGGAAGTGAAGTAAGAGGCAGGGCGTAGTCGGACTATTTCCCTGCATCTCCTTGCGAACCGGACTTGCACCTCTCAGCGCATCCGGCTCTCCATTCAAGTGTTGCTCAATGCAAAGGCTACATCAGCATATCTAGATTTAATAGTACGGCGATTATCTTCATGAAGAATGTATGGATTTCCAGCAGGATTTCGCCATCTTAATTGACCTTTACGGTAAGTTACAAGCCGTCGGAGAGGCAATTCTCCATAAACACCTCTACTATTCTGACCTTGCATATCCATGTTTTGGATTTGCCCATTTCTGGTGATCGGACATGGTCTCTCACCAGTATTCTAAATCCTCGTCTATATTTGTGATAGAGAGTGCTCTTATAATATATAATTTGCATGATGCGGTTAAAGATGGTATTCGTAAACGATCAGAAGATGCAATCGCAGCAGGAAATGAATCTGCAATGGTTAATGTATATACAACAAACTCACCTAAACCATTGGGCGAAATAAGCACAATGGCAATGCAAACAAGATATTACTCTTACAAGAATAGGAATTTTAAGGAAGATCTGATATACTTCACAACAGTTGAGACAAATTACAAAGACGTCGCGAGAGGACCAAATGCATCATCTATTGCAATGGGTGTGTATGAAGGTGCACTTGTATTAAGTGGTCGAGCCACTGGACCAATTGGTGTGGGAATATCTTTATTTAATGATGCTTTATCTGCATTTAATGCTTTGAAGACAGCATGCAACTGCACCCCACTTGAAGGACAGTATCAAGACAATTTGCAAATGAATGTACGTTACGACATAAATAAAAAATATACTTATTTAGAATCAGGTGGTCAATATTTACTTGGTGCAGTAACTGAGAGGGCATACATTCACTGGGTAAAGACATATGTATATATGATGGTTAATAGTTTAGGAAGTAGCCTGGAATCAGTAAAATACGTCTTTACAACATATCAAACTCCAAATGATGCTAATGCAGCTGAAAAAGCGTTGTATTGGGCGGGTGACCCATGGACCGAATATGCAGATATGAAAGTCCCGGGTTCAAATTATACTATAAACTTCTAAATTAAAGTATAGGCACGCGATAAATATCCTTTGCACGTATATTGCTGAGTCCAATGAAATCCCCGTAGCTTGCTGCGGGGTATCTATAGTTCCCTTATTGCATGAGCAATGAAACGATACGTGATTTCTGAAATACTCTCCTGACGCAGAAACCTAGTTGGCAAAATAACCACCGTTGAGGTGGAATGTTTATATGAATTAAGAAGAGAGGTTTGATATCAAATGGATCTCCTAAAATGGGTGAATGTATTAATATCACTTTTGATTGTGTTATTACCTTGTATTCTTATATTTATACTCTTCGCTTTAATAAAAAAACAACGGAAGTATATTCTACATGCTATCTTGATATTGTTTGTCATTCTCGTACCCCTAGCAATTTTTTATACTCCTGTTCATATCATGCTTCAAGACCAAAAAGACTTAACGGTAACGATTAATATGGGCGGTGACAATTTTATTCTTAAAACCCCAGAGCAAATAAAAGAAATAAAGGATCTGGTCGAAGCTCAGAAGTTTATTAGAAGCGTGTCAAAAACACTCACTGGTGTCAACCCTTATCCTTCCTACCAGGGTATTAATATTCGTTTTGAAGGGAGAAGTTTTTCTTATCTTATGTTAATACGAAAGGACGTCGAAGAAAATTCATATCTACTTAAATATGGTCAGTATTATTCAATAAGCGATACAGATTTTGTGCGAAAAATAGTTGATTTTACTTCACGTATGGCGCCATAGCTTATCAAGTGCTGATCACTTCCCTGTAATTATTTGGAGAGAAATAAATGGGTTTAACTTAAATGATTTGTTGATATTAATGGAACTCCAAGGGAGTGTTGCAGGGTGAATAACCCTTTGAATGATGTTCGCAGCCTAGCAGCATGACGTTATATACTTCGAGTTAGTCTATTTCTATGGCGGAGAAAAAGGATATAAAGAGCCGACAGCGTATATGACTATACAAGCGTAGTCGTTCTAGCTGTCG